>Ga0310695_10009674_pt1 | contig 14402 bp, 6 predicted proteins | sample RumenRJG_04DNA_FD_203882 | JGI IMG/M metagenome (GOLD analysis project Ga0310695, IMG submission 203882) | Bovine rumen microbial communities from Lethbridge, Alberta, Canada - RJG_04 (v2) (version 2) | ecosystem: Host-associated > Mammals > Digestive system > Stomach > Rumen | place: Canada... | reverse complement strand
ATGTGAATCCGCATCATGTGAAGAAGTCGAAAGAACTTGACGACAACAACCCGTCAAAAACCGACCGAAAAGATCCGAAAGTGATAGCAGCACTGGTGAATGAAGGCCGGTTCAGCTATCCTTATATGCCGGAAGGCGTATATGCGGAACTGAGGTCATTGTCAGGACAGTTAGATCGAGCAGAAAGTCAGCTTATCCGACTGAAGAACCAGATAGCAAGATGGTTTAGCATCTACTTTCCGAATTATAAAAATGTATATCGGAAGTTGGATGCAAAAAGCGGATTGATGATTCTGCAGGTGTCACCACTGCCGGGGGACATTGTAAAACTTGAAGCGGACGGTGTAAACCGGATCTGGCGGGAAGCAAAGCTTCGTGGCGCAGGAATAAAGAGGGCGAAGACCCTGGTAGCAGCAGCGGAGCACAGCATCGGCAGCCGGTCAGCACAGGAAGCAGCAAGGATCGAAATCAAAAACCTGCTGAAAGACTACGAAACGCAGGCAGCCAGAAAAGCCGAACTTATGACATTGATCAAAGGAAAAATCATCGAAGTGCCATATGTCGATAAACTTCTGGAAATAAAAGGTATCGGGCTGAAGACAGTGATTGGATTTGTCGCAGAAGTCGGAGACATCACTCGATTCAAGGATGCCAAAGCGATTCAAAAACTTGCCGGATACTCAATCGTTGCGAATGAATCCGGAAAGCATAAAGGCGAAAGCCACATCAGTTATAGAGGGCGGAAAAAACTGCGGTATGTGTTGTATGAAGCAGCTATCAGTGTAGTCGGACACAGTCCTGAATTCATGAGAATACATCAGTACTACACGACCAGACTGAAAAATCCGCTGAAGAAGATACAGTCGATAGTTACTGTAGCATGTAAACTGATCAGGATCTTCTTCCTGATTTTGAAGACGGGAACGACGTACAATCCCGAAAAAATGATAGGCTATATCCAAAGCCCGGCATAACACCCCGGCCACCCTGGAATACAGTCGCTGTCTATACAGCAATCGGAATTCAAACCGACGCCAGAAGAAGTTTCTCAGGTTACGTCCGCCGAATGGTGCTGAAACAACAGACGCTGGAGTCAGCAGACAAATACATAAAATGAGCCAGTAGTCGGCAGGAATTTTTACCATAGGGCATGACCCTGCGAAGGAGCTACGCCGACACCCTGGTTATGGGCAGGTGGAACGAAGGAAGTTAGGACCTGATGGGAAACCAACGGTGATCCTGGTAGACACGGGAGATGCACTGCCATAGAGGAAAGGGTTACACAACGGCCATGCAGACCGAAAATGAAAGACGGTTCTGCTTCGTGTATCCTAAACACCTCTATTCTTGTACCAGATACAATGAGATGTCCATATCTGAGGCTCATTTTAATGAGGTATCAACATTTTTATACTCAATTTATGAGGAAAAATATTGACTTTATATAACATTAGAAAGTAATATATAGCCAAAACCATTTCGGCCCATTATATATTATTCACTCATAACAGTTACTCTTAGAAAGAAACGTTGGACCTTTACAAATTGAAATGGAAAATTTACACATGAATTCAACCACGATTTCAGGGAGAATTATCTGATAATATAAAAAACACTGCAATTTGCGACTAAAGCAGTAATAATCAGTACTGATTTGAACCTGCTAAATTCCGAAAGGAGCCGATCATAACCCGGAGGTCATTGGTTCGAATCCAATCCCCGCTATATGTCTTAGAAAGATAAAATTGCAGACATGCATATACATCAGGGTCTTATTCCCACTCAACTGTGCCTGGTGGTTTTGATGTAATATCATAAACAATACGTGAAATGCCTCTGACTTCATTGATGATCCTGCTGCTGACTGTTTCCAGCAGATCATAAGGAAGTCTTGTCCACTCAGCGGTCATAAAGTCATCCGTTGTTACAGAGCGCAGCGCCACAGTATAGCCATATGTCCGGGCATCGCCCATTACACCAACAGTACGCAAATCTGTCAGCACCGCAAAATACTGATTAGCGACAGTTTCAAGACCGGCCTGTTTGACCTCTTCACGGAAGATAGCATCAGCCTCTTTCAGCAGCGCAAGTCTTTCTTCCGTAACCTCGCCGATAATTCGGATTCCCAAGCCCGGTCCGGGAAAAGGCTGACGATTCACCAGTTCATCAGGAATACCCAGTTTCTTCCCGACCTCACGAACCTCATCCTTGAAAAGATCCTGCAGCGGTTCGACGATTTGTTTGAAGCTCATTTTTTCCGGAAGCCCGCCAACATTGTGATGACTTTTGATTACAGCAGATTCTCCTTTCCCGCTTTCAACTACATCAGGATAAATCGTACCCTGTGCCAGAATATCGATCTTTCCAAGTTTTCGGGCTTCTTCTTCAAACACATGAATGAATTCTTTCCCAATGATCTTACGCTTTGTCTCAGGGTCTCTGACTCCAGAAAGTTTTGTGAGAAAGCGTTCCTGCGCGTTGATCCGTATCAGGTTCAACCCGAATTTGCCCTTGAATGTTGTCTCCACAAGATCGCCTTCATTTTTCCGAAGCAGTCCGTGATCGACGAAAACACAAACCAGATCACGCCCGATTGCTTTGTTCAACAAAACTGCTGCGACAGAGGAATCAACACCGCCGGATAGTGCAAGGAGGACTCTTTTCCCGGCCAGTTCCATCCGGTATTTTCGGACTGTTTCTTCAATAAAGCTCTCCATTTTCCAATCCTGCGAACAATCACAGATATCAACGACGAAATTCTTCAAAATTTGTCTTCCGAATTCTGTATGAGTCACTTCCGGATGAAACTGCACGGCATAAAGCATTTGTTTTGTATCAGCCATCGCTGCACAGGGACATTTGTCTGTTTCCGCGATGATGGAAAAGCCTTCCGGAATTTTGCTGACGTAGTCATTGTGACTCATCCAGCAAATGCTCTCTGAGGGGACATTGTAAAAGAGTGGATTTTCTCTTGAATACAGCAGTGTTTTCCCATATTCGCTGCTGTTTTCCGCGCTGCTGACAGTGCCATTTTTCATATAAGCAATCAGCTGACAGCCATAGCAGATACCAAGAACCGGAATGTCGAGCTCAAGAACAGCAGGATCAAAATGAGGAGAATCATCATCATAAACACTGTTGGGGCCGCCGGTGAAAATGATTCCTTTATAGTCCTGATTTCTTATTTCATCAACGGTAATGCGATTATATGCCCGAATCTCCGCATAAATGTGATTCTCGCGAACGCGTCTTGCAATCAATTGGTTATACTGTCCGCCAAAGTCCAGAACCAGAATTTTATCCATATTGTCCTCTTTCAAATCTTTACTCTACAGTTACGGATTTTGCCAGATTCCGCGGTTTGTCAACATCCAGTCCTCTGGCAACGCTTGTATAATACCCCAAAAGCTGCAAGGGAATAACCGCTAAGGAGCCTGCAAAGTGAGGATCGGTTTTCGGTACATAGATCGTAAAATTAACCGCATCCTCTATACTGTAATTACCAAAAGCAGTAACTCCCATCAGATAAGCCCCCCGTGCTTTGCATTCAGCCATATTGCTTATGGTTTTTTCAATCAGCTCTTTCTGCGTTAATACCCCGATAACAAGCGTATTATCTTCCACCAGACTTATTGTTCCATGCTTCAACTCACCCGCCGCATAAGCTTCTGAGTGAATGTAGGAGATTTCCTTCATCTTCAGACTGCCTTCAAGGCTGATCGCGTAGTCCAGGCCTCTTCCGATAAAGAAAATGTCATGTGCATTGGCGTATTTCGCAGAAAACCACTGGATTCGTTCTTTATCCTCCAGCACACGTTCCATTTTGGAAGGCAGCATATTCAGTTCATCGATCATTCGGGAATAATCTTCATTGTTAACTTTTCCCTGAACCAATGCCAATTGTAAGGCAAAGCAGTACATCGCTGCAAGCTGTGCACTGTAAGCTTTCGTCGTTGCCACCGCAATTTCAGGACCGGCAAGCGTGTAAAGAACCATATCAGCCTCCCGCGCTATTGTCGAACCAACAACATTGACAATTGCCAAAGTCATGATTCCCAATTCTTTGGCTTTCCGTAAGGCGGCAAGGCTGTCCGCTGTTTCTCCCGATTGCGAAATAACGATCACCAATGTATTCTTTACCGGAAGGATCTTCCGGTAACGGAATTCAGAAGCAAGCTCCACTCGTACCGGGATTTCTGCCATATCCTCGATCACATATTGCGAGACCATTCCCACATGCCAGGCAGAACCACAGGCGACAATATATATTGATGAAACAGAGCGCAGCATTTCATCGCTGATCCCGCTGTTTATCAAATTGATCTTGTTATCTTTGATCAGACTGCCTAAAGTATCCCGCACCGCTTTCGGCTGCTCATGGATCTCTTTGATCATGAAATGTTCAAATCCGCCTTTTTCAGCCGCCTCGGCATCCCATGTGATATCGGTGGTATCTTTATGGATCTCGTCTCCGTTCAAATCGTAAAAAATCACATTTCCCGGTGTTATCCTGGCGCATTCAAGATTTCCGATATAGTAAACTTTTCGGGTGTATTTGAGGATCGCCGGCACATCAGATGCAAGATAGGATTCCTTTTCGGTAATGCCTATGATCATCGGGCTGTCTTTTCTTGCAGCATATATTTCTCCCGGATAATCTTTAAACATCAGCGCCAGTGCGTAGCTGCCGCGTACCCGAACCATCATGCGGTTAATTGCATCCACAGGACCGATTTTATATTTTTTATAATAATAATCGACCAGCTTTATGACGACTTCGGTATCTGTATCACTGTAAAAGTGATAGCCATTGTTTATCAGCTTCTGTTTCAGTTCCTCGTAGTTTTCGATGATACCGTTATGAACACCGACGACTTCTGATTCTACCGGACCGGATGCTGATACCCTTGCATTTCCACTTACATGAGGGTGAGCATTGATCTGATTCGGTTCTCCATGCGTTGCCCAGCGGGTATGTCCGATACCGCATGTTCCGGGAAGTGTTTTCCCGTTATCTGTTTTTTCAGCAAGATTCCGCAGCTTTCCTGTCGCTTTTACAACTTTAGCCAGTTCAGTCCCGCTTCGTACAGCCAGTCCGGCAGAATCATATCCTCTGTATTCAAGCTTTGATAATCCATCCAGCAAAATCGGCGCAGCCGGTCGATTTCCTGTATATCCTACAATTCCGCACATGTCTCACACTCTCTTTCTGTTCAGATAATCCAGATAATTGTCCGATGCAACAGTTCTGAAAAGTGGCAGCCACAATCTGAATGCAGCCAGAATATCTTTAGCCATGTCAGAATCTGTATATTTTACATGTTCTTCAAGCAGGTGCCTCAATTCAGCAGCCTGTTTATCCGTTATTTCATGGAGCCTGACAATATCATGGTTGATCCGGTCTGCAGCCGATCCATCTTCATCCAAAACCCAGGCTATACCACCGGACATTCCAGCGCCAAAATTATCTCCAATCGGTCCGAGGACAACGACCCGTCCGCCGGTCATATATTCACAGCCATGATCTCCGACACCTTCCACAACTGCAGCAGCTCCGGAATTTCGAACGGCAAAACGCTCTCCGGCTCTTCCTGCTATATAGGCATTTCCGCTTGTGGCTCCATAGAGTGCCACATTTCCTATCAGAATATTGTCCCGCAGCCATAACGCATCGACAGGCGGGCAGACAGCCAGTGTTCCGCCGGACAATCCTTTTCCGAGATAATCATTGGCGACACCGGACAGTGTGATTTGCTGGCCCTTTTTCAGAAAAGCACCAAAGGATTGACCTCCGCATCCCCGCGCCTGTATTCTGCGTTCTCCATGCAGCATGGTGCCAAAGGTTCGGTCTGTGGTCGTTAATTGCACATTATCCTGAAGCAGGCGGACATCAGTACGTTCATGAAGATGAAAATCATGTTTTGCATCAGACTGCATATGAACATTCATGGAAAATCCGATAATTTTGGAAAGGTCCATCATGCTCTCATCCTTTTCCCTTAGTAAGTCACTGCGTCCGACCAGTTCATCCACAGTTCTCGCCCCGAGCTTTGCCATGATCTCACGCAGCTGTTCAGCAATGAAAAGCATAAAGTTTTCAATATATTCCGGCTTTCCGGTAAAACGTTTTCGTAATTCCGGTTCTTGTGTTGCAATGCCATAAGGGCATTTTCCCTGATGACACACTCTCAGCATATGGCAGCCCAATGCCACCAGAGGTGCTGTAGCAAAACTGAATTCTTCAGCTCCCAGCAGCAACGCCACCGCCACATCATGTCCGGTCATGAGCTTCCCGTCCGTTTCCAGTGTCACCTTTTGACGAAGACGATTGCGGCATAATACCTGATGCGTTTCCGCTAATCCAATCTCCCAGGGCAGACCTGTATGGTGAACGCTGCTCATCGGGGCGGCACCGGTTCCTCCTTCTCCGCCGGAGATAAGGATACCGCCGGCTCCTGCTTTCGCGACACCACTGGCAATGGTTCCTACACCTGTGGAGGAAACAAGTTTCACGGTAATCTTAGCTTTTTCATTGGCACATTGCAGGTCATAGATCAGCTCTGCAAGGTCCTCAATAGAATAGATATCGTGATGAGGCGGCGGTGAGATGAGAGATATACCCGGAACCGAGCATCTGGTTTTTGCAATGCTTTCGGTCACTTTTGCTGCCGGCAGATGTCCGCCTTCTCCGGGTTTCGCTCCCTGAGCCATTTTGATCTGTATCTCTTCGGCTGAGAACAGGTAATCCCGTGTCACACCGAAGCGTCCCGATGCCACCTGTTTAATTGCGGAATTCAAAATCGTTCCGAAACGAGCAGGCAGTTCACCGCCTTCACCGCTGTTACTCTTCCCTCCCAGGTGGTTCATGGCAGCAGCCAGACATTCGTGTGCTTCCTGTGAGATCGAGCCATAGGACATAGCTGATGTTCTGAATCTTTTTACGATCTGCCGGGCACTTTCCACACTTTCAAGCGGGATCGGATCACAGAGATCATAGCGGAAATCCAGCATGGATCGGATCGTATGAGGTCCCTCGTTTTCAACAAGCAAAGCATATTCATCAAACAGCCTTCTATCGTTTGTCCATACAGCCTGCTGCAGCAGTTGAATCACTTTCGGACTGTACAAATGCTCTTCCGCATCTTCTCCTGTCCTGTATTTATGTCTGCCCACCTTTGGTAAATCCGGTATAGAGGGATCAGCAAAGGCTGCATCATGATAAAAACGGCTGTCTGCTTCTACTTTTGACAAATCAGTGTCACCGGGGAAAACAGGAGTATTCGTAAAATATCGCTCCACGAACTGTTCGTCCAACCCAATCGCTTCAAATAACTGTGCACTCTGATACGCCTGCAGTGTTGAGACCCCCATCTTTGATGCAATTTTCAGAATCCCGGCTGTCAGTGCATGGTTATATGTCCTAATTGCTTCCTCTGAATTTTCAGTAAATTGTTCACGGATACATGCCTGTGCCAGATATGGGTTTACAGCCCGTGCCCCGTATGCGATCAGCATCGCCATGTGATGTACATCCCGCGGCTCTCCGCTTTCCAGAATGACAGAAACAGCGGTCCGTTTCTTGATCTGGATCAGATGCTGTTCAAGGGCTGAGACAGCAAGGAGCGATGGAATCGCAAGGTGTCCGGCATCCAACCCGCGGTCGGAAAGAATCAAGATGTTGCTCCCATCCCGGCAAGCCTCATCACAAAGTGCAAAAAAGGATTTCATAACTTTCCGAAGACGCTGTTCAATCGGATAAAGCAGTGAGATCACTCTGACATGAAAAGCCGGATGATCGATCATACGGATAGCGGCTAATTCTCCGTCTGTCAGAATTGGTGATGGCAGTTCCATCACGTTGCAGTTTGAAGGTTCATTTGTCAGCAGATTGCCGTCGTCTGCGATATATATGGAACAGTCTGTCTTGCATTTTTCACGCAGTGCGTCAATTGGCGGGTTTGTTACCTGAGCAAAACGTTGTTGGAAGTAATCGTATAAGGAAGGATGTGCTTTGGAAAATGCCGCCAATGGTTCGTCCGCGCCCATGGAAACAATTGGTTCATTTCCACTCTCAGCCATCGGAAACACAATATCATGCAGATCTTCATATGCATAACCAAAAGCTTTGCATAGTGTCTTTGTATTGCTGATTGGATACTGTTCATGCGGTTTTGGCAATTCAACCGGTTGAATGATATTCTTGATCCATTCTCCATAAGGATATGACTCTGCAAAATATGTTTTCAGCGCTTCACTTTCAAGCAGTTCACCTGTATGAAGGTTTGCCATCAGCACATCTCCGGATTTTAATTTCCATCGACGGCGGAAATGTGCGTTTTCTTCAAAAAGAACACCGGCTTCTGAAGACAGGATCAGCCGTTGATCATCCGTCAATGCGCAGCGCAGCGGGCGCAACCCGTTCCGGTCGAGAGAAGCACAAACACAATCACCGTCAGAATATAATATTGCTGCCGGGCCGTCCCAGGGTTCCATCATCGTTGAGTAGTAACGGTAAAGATCATGCCAGGGGGTCGCTTTGTTGTGCCCCTGCCATGGTTCCGGCAGAAGGATCATCCCGGCAAGAGGCAGAGGAAAGCCGTTCATTGATAAAAATTCCAGTGTATTATCCAGCATCTGCGAATCGCTGCCATCCGGATCGATCACCGGCAGAACCCGTTTCATTGATACCTCATCCATAATTGAAGAATGCATGGTTTCTTCCCGTGCTTTCATCCGGTCATGATTTCCACGGATCGTGTTGATCTCGCCGTTGTGCAAAAGCATCCGCATCGGGTGCGCTTTTGACCAGCTGGGAAAGGTATTTGTAGAAAAACGCGAATGGACCATCGCCATTTGAGATTCATAGCATGCGTCCTGCAGATCGTCATAAAAGGATCGGAGCTGTGAAACCAGCATCATGCCTTTGTAAACAATCGTTCGTGACGACAGGGAGCAGATATAGCTTTCCGTGTTCTGCTTTTCAAACATTCTGCGCAAAATGTAAAGTTTTCTGTCGAACTCAATACCGGCTTTAATATTCCCGGGGCGTTTCAGGAAACATTGGCGTATGCGGGGCATTGTCCGTCTTGCTCCTGCACCAAGTTGTGCCGGATGGCAAGGTACATTCCGCCAGCCAAGGATCTGGATCCCTTCAGAAGAAGCCAATTGATCAAAGATTTCAGCCGCATTTTGAGCGCCAACCTTATCTTCCGGCAGGAAAAACATTCCAACGCCATAATCACCTTTATTTCCCAAGATAATCCCTTCTTCTTGCGCCCAGAGACAGAATAATTCATGAGGCAGTCCCGTCATAATTCCCACACCGTCACCGGTAGTACCTAAAGCATCGCTGCCCGCGCGGTGTGCAAGTCGTTCAACGATCGTTAATGCCTGGTCTACAGTTCGATGTGTAGCCCTGCCGCTGAGGTCAACGATTGCTCCTACACCACAGGATTCATGTTCAAATTCGGACCGCCAAAGCGGATATTCGGGATCGCGCATAGCTTCACCTCCCTGAAATTAATCAAAATAAAAAAAAGGCAAAGATATCACAATACATGACATCTTTGCCTTGCATTCCATAAAATTAACACGGTACAGAAAACCTGTCAAGAAAATGTACCGAATTTCTGTGAATTATGAATACGTTCTGATTATTTCCTCAGCAATTTCCCGTTTTGAAATGCAGCGGTCCATAGCCTGTTTTTCGATAAATCGATGTGCCTGAGGTTCTTCCATTTTCAATTCTGTGATCAGCAGCCATTTTGCACGGTTGACCATGCGGATCTCTGCCATTTTTTCCTCAATAGAAATCGTTTTGGTTTCAGCTTTTCGCAGCCGTTCCCTTGCGCTCATCAGCCATTCAAGTGCCTGGGAAAACATCTGAGAAGAGAGTGGCTTTGAAAGAGTAAAAACGCCTGCGTCTATAAATTTTGACCGGAGGTTTTCCAGAATATCTGACCGGAGAATGAACAGGACTACTGTACCGTTCACGGCGCTGATATCGATTGCAAAACCGCTTCCGATATCATCCGGCAAGGGAGAGTTGATGATCACCAGATCAAAATCCCGCTGATTTGCGAGTCTTTTGCCTGCATTGATACTGCCGGCATACCGTACCGGCTGGAAGTGTGAAACCGGCAGGAGCGATTCGAGTGCAGAGTTAAAGTTCTCAGACGATGATATAACGAGAACGCTGTAGACCTGCTCCTTCAATCCCATAAACCAGTTTCCTTCTCAAACCTCGTTTTATTTTCCGCAATAGATGCTCAGAATTTTCTCAGGAATATGAGTACGGATAAATTCACTTGCCGCAGCGGTTTCCCTTGCTGTTTGGATACAGTCTGGCAGCTTTTGAAACCCGGCTAATGTTTCCTTATCGGCACAAAACAGATTGATATTCGCTGGTTCAGGCAGCTCGAGTTTTTTCGCAATGCCATACAACCCTGCATATATCATCAGTGTGAATGCAAGATACGGATTCGCGGAAGGGTCCGGGGAGCGCAATTCAGCCCGCCGGTATTCTCCGACAGCTGCCGGAATGCGAATCAGCTGTGAACGGTTTTCAGGTGACCAGGAAATATAGCACGGGGCTTTATTTTGCCCAAGCCTTTTATAGGAATTTTCCGTTGGATTCAAAAAAGCAGTCATCGGAATAACATTTTCAAGTATCCCTGCTATCATTTGCCTGAATAGATTTTCATCATCAAATGGCCTCAGAGACATGTTGATGTGAAAACCGTTCCCGGGTGCATTTTCAAGCGGTTTTGGTGAAAAATCGGCATACAGTCCATTTCGGGCGGCTACAGTTCTTGCCACACGCTGAAAGATCATCGTATTATCCGCCGCTGAAAGAGCATCCGAATAACGGAAATCGATCTCATTCTGCCCCGGACCTTCTTCATGATGGGAACTTTCCGGATGGATTCCCATTTGCTCCAGCGTCAGGCAGATTTCACGTCGAATATTTTCCCCTTTGTCATCAGGGGCAATATCCATATAGCCCGCATGATCATAAGGGGTTTTTGTTGGATTTCCACTATCATCCAGCTCAAAGAGATAAAACTCCTGCTCCGATCCTATTGAAAATTCGAGGCCGGCTTTTTTTGCGTCTTCTATTGCAATTCTTGTCAGGTTCCGTGTATCGCAATCAAACGGAGTGCCATTCGGATAAGATATGCTCGCTGACATCTGCATCACTTTCCCATTTTCCGGCCGCCAGGGAAGAGGTTTCAGCGTATCCGGCTCCGGATGGAGCAGAAGATCGCTGTGGGCTTCATCTCCAAATCCGGAGATTGCCGAGGCGTCAAAAGCGATTCCATAAGTGAAGGCACGCGGAAGTTCATCAGGCATGATGGAAATGTTTTTCTGTCTTCCAAATACATCGCAGAATCCGAGACGGATGAATTTTACATTCTCTTCCTTTACATATTGCATGACCTCATCCATGGAATAATTCATAGCATCCTCCTGACCATATTAGGCTGAAAGTTTTTTGAAGAAATCAAGTGCCTTCTTTTATACCACATCTGAAAAATATGTAAAAAAATGGGAAAAAATGATTACTTTTCAATTTTTTACAAATTTATTGACATCAAAAAATTGAAGGTGTAGAATATCGACCATAAAGGCAAGGGCGTCTTTGAGTTTAGACTCATTCGCCCTTTTTTATTTTATTATCACAGTTTGTGGTTTGCCGGTCAGCAGATCTTATCAATTCATTTTTTTCATTGACAACTGACCACGGACTGCTTATTTATTTGTAAAGGCAAAGGCGTCTTTCCATTTGGACGTCTTTGCCTTTATTTATTTTATTTAGCTGAAGGAGTAAATTACCATGGCTACAGTTTCAGATTATTTTGGAAGTCTGGTCTTTGATGACCGTAATATGCGCGCGACACTTCCGGCGGATATTTACAAATCACTGCGGAAGACAATTGATGAAGGTACAAACCTTGATCTGAATGTCGCAAATGCGGTAGCGGAAGCCATGAAGAATTGGGCTGTTGAACACGGTGCAACACATTTCACACATTGGTTCCAGCCACTGACCGGTATCACAGCCGAAAAACACGAGAGTTTTATCACGCCATCACCTGACGGCAGTGTGATCATGGAGTTTTCCGGAAAGGAGCTGATCCAGGGTGAACCGGATGCCTCTTCATTTCCAAGCGGCGGGCTGCGGGCAACTTTCGAAGCCCGTGGATATACGGCCTGGGATCCCACATCTTATGCTTTTATCAAAGGGAAGACGCTCTGCATTCCGACGGCATTCTGTTCTTACAGCGGGCATGCGCTCGATAAAAAGACACCGCTGCTCCGTTCAATGGAAGCACTTAACAAACAGGCAATGAGGATCCTTCGCCTGTTTGGGAATACAACAGCAAAACGGGTCGTCTCATCGGTAGGACCCGAACAAGAATACTTTCTGGTTCCGAAGGACCTCTATGACAAACGACCGGATCTGCGTTTTGCCGGCCGGACACTTTTCGGTGCAAAACCGCCGAAGGGGCAGGAACTCGATGATCATTATTTCGGAGTCATCAAACCGGTTGTAGCGGCATTTATGGAAGAACTAAACGCAGAACTTTGGAAACTGGGGATTATGGCAAAGACCGAACACAATGAAGTTGCCCCCTCGCAGCATGAATTGGCTCCGATCTATACCACGACCAACATCGCGACCGACCACAACCAGCTGACCATGGAAATTATGCAGCGTGTGGCTGTTAAACATGGCCTGGTTTGTCTGCTGCATGAAAAACCTTTCGCAGGTGTCAATGGGAGCGGGAAGCATAACAACTGGTCTATCGCAACTGATGACGGGCAGAACCTGCTTTCCCCGGGTGAAACTCCTTATGAGAATGCGCAGTTCCTTCTCTTCCTCTGCGCGGTAATCAAAGCTGTGGATGATTATCAGGATCTGCTGCGTCTTTCCGTTGCAACTGCAGGAAACGATCACCGTTTAGGTGCCAACGAAGCACCTCCGGCTGTTATCTCCATCTTCCTGGGTGAAGAACTGAATGCTGTAATGGAAGCTATTGAGACAGATACACCTTACATGGGTACTGCTAAAACAGTGATGAAGCTTGGTGTGGATGTGCTGCCGAAATTTAATCGTGATACCACAGACCGCAACCGTACATCACCATTCGCCTTCACCGGAAATAAGTTTGAATTTCGTATGCTTGGTTCTTCCAACAGTATTGCCTGTGCCAATATCATGCTCAACAGCGCTGTTGCAGAGAGTCTGAAGATCTATGCGGACAGACTGGAAAAAGCGGAAGACTTTGAGACTGCTCTTCATGACATGATCCAAAAGACTATCAAAGATCATAAACGCATCATTTTCAACGGGAATGGATATGATGAATTATGGATCAAAGAAGCCACCGAGGTTCGTGGTTTGCTCAATTACCGCACGACAGCTGATTGTATGCCTCACCTTCTGGATGAGAAGAATGTGGAGATGCTGACGTCTCATGGTGTGTTCTCTGAAGCGGAATTGAACTCCAGGTGTGAGATCATGCTGGAAAACTACTGTAAATCCGTCATCATTGAGGCGAAGACCATGACCGATATGGCCAAAACGATGATTGCCCCGGCGGTGGAAGCCTATGCAGCTGATATCGCGAAGTCAGCTGCCGCGAAAAAGGCAGTTTCTGCGGATATCTCCTGTAAATATGAGACGGAACTTGTGAAAAAACTCTCTGTCTTGCTGGATGAGATCAGTGAAAAGACCGACACTTTGGAAGCGGCACTGATAGATCTGGATAAAGCAAAAGATATCATTGAGGAGTCCGTGATGATCCGGGATTCGATTCTGCCGAAAATGTGTGAGCTGCGGGTCCCGTGCGATGAAGCGGAAGTGCTGACAGCCAAACGGTACTGGCCGTTCCCGACTTACGCGGATCTGTTGTTCGGAACAAAGTAGGAGATAGAAGTTAGTGGTTAGGTGTCAGATGAAATCTTTGATGAAGAAACATCCATAACCACTAACTGCTAATTGGAGGGATCATGTGTTCGATTATGGGATATTGCGGTCCTTGTACCGAAAGAGAAGCATTTGAAGAAGGGTTCTCCCGAACAAAATCGCGCGGACCTGATGACAGCCGGATCGTAGATACCGGCAAAGGTTTACTCGCTTTCCACCGTTTAGAGATCATGGGCTTGCATCCGGAAGGAATGCAGCCTTTTGAGCTGAATGGTAATTACGTCGTCTGCAACGGAGAGCTGTATGGTTTTGAAAAACAGCGGGAGGATCTGCGGAAACTGGGGTATACCTTCCAAAGCGACAGCGACTGCGAGATCATCCTGCCGCTCTATCAGGAATACGGAACAGATATGTTTGCCATGCTGGATGCGGAATTTGCCATGATCCTGTTTGATGGAAAAACCGGTGA
>Ga0310695_10009670_pt1 | contig 14405 bp, 11 predicted proteins | sample RumenRJG_04DNA_FD_203882 | JGI IMG/M metagenome (GOLD analysis project Ga0310695, IMG submission 203882) | Bovine rumen microbial communities from Lethbridge, Alberta, Canada - RJG_04 (v2) (version 2) | ecosystem: Host-associated > Mammals > Digestive system > Stomach > Rumen | place: Canada... | reverse complement strand
TAAAGGTCTGCCGCAACTTCCGAAGAAATGGCAGCCGATTTTGAATTTTGGCAGGCCAATTGTGCTGCCTGTGCAGTGGAATTTACCGGAAAAATTTCCGCATCGGGTAAATTTTTGTGTAACCAATTGCTGCACTGAGAAATTGCCTGATGATGAGAATAAACAACTTTTATATTTTCAAGTTTTGTTTTAGATAAAAGACAGTGAGATATTCTCATTGTTATTTCATTTACTACTTTTAAATTTGTATCAACAAGTTCATCTAAAGTCGTATTTACGGAACCTTCATTTGAATTTTCTATGGGAACTACGGCAAAATCAACTCTTTGTTTTTCAACTTCTTCTATAACATCCGCCAATCTTTTTATCGGAACAAAATCCGCATTTGAACCGAACAATTTCAAACTTGCCTGATAGCTGAAAGTTGCTTTAGGACCGAGATAAGAAACTTTCAATTTCTGTTCCAAGCTTCTGCAAGAGCTTATAATTTCTTTATAAATGTTTGCTACATCAAAATTGCTTAACGGACCTTTATTGTTTTTTATTACATTATTTATAACTTGTTTTTCTCTTGCGGGAACATAAATTTCTTTGGAAGATTCGCCTTTAATTTTGCCTATTTCCAAAGCAGCTTTAGCTCTTTTATTTAAAAGTTCGATAATTTTTTTATCTGTATTATCGATTTCGTTTCTGTATTTTGATATTTTATTAATCATATATTTTTAAATTTCCTAAAAATCTAAATATTTGTTATTATACTATTATTAAGATTTCAATTGCAAAGAATTTTTATTTGCAAACATGGTTTCTTTTTAGTAAAATCAATTAGTTTTGAATATAAAAATTACAAAGCATAAAAAACAAGAGGTGGCAAAATGAGTTGTATGTGTTCGGAAGAAGTAAAAAAAATGTGCCCTGTAACAAAAGGTGCAAAACACGGTCCAGCACCGATACCTGAAGAAGGTAAATGGGTAAAGGCAAAAGAAATAACAGACATTAGCGGTTTAACACACGGAGTAGGTTGGTGTGCACCGCAACAAGGAGCTTGCAAACTTACACTTAATGTAAAAAACGGTATAATTGAAGAAGCTCTTGTTGAAACATTAGGTTGTTCCGGAATGACACATTCCGCAGCAATGGCAGCAGAAGTTTTATCAGGTAAAACTTTGCTTGAAGCATTAAATTCGGATTTGGTTTGCGATGCAATCAACACAGCAATGAGAGAATTGTTTTTACAAATAGTTTATGGAAGAACTCAAACTGCATTTTCAGAAAACGGACTTCCTGTCGGAGCAGGTCTTGAAGATTTAGGTAAAGGTTTAAGATCTCAAGTCGGAACAATGTACAGCACAAAAGAAAAAGGTGTCAGATACTTGGAAATGGCAGAAGGTTATGTTTTGGAAATCGGTTTGGATAAAAATTCCGAAGTTATAGGTTATAAATATGTTCATATCGGTAAAATGATGGAAGCCATAAGAAAAGGTATGGACCCGAAAGAAGCTTTGGAAAAAAATACGGGAACATACGGAAGATTTAACGAAGCAGTAAAGAAAATCAACCCGAGACACGAATAATAATGACAGGTTGGGTTATAAGTTTATAAACTAAAATATTAAACGGAGTAAAAATATGGTTACATTTGAAGGATATGAAAGAAGAATAGATAAAATAAATGCTTGTATGAAAAAGTACGGCATAAAAGATTTGGAAGATGCAAAATCAATTTGCACTTCAAAAGGTATAGATGTTGAAGCAATAGTTAAAGGTGTTCAACAAATAGCATTTGAGAATGCTGTTTGGGCATATACATTAGGTGCTGCAATAGCAATAAAAGAAGGAGCAAAAACCGCTTCTAAAGCAGCAGAATTAATCGGTATCGGTCTTCAGGCATTTTGTATTCCGGGATCCGTTGCAGATCAAAGAGCAGTAGGTTTAGGTCACGGAAACTTGGCAGCAATGTTGCTTAGAGAAGAAACAAAATGTTTCTGTTTCTTGGCAGGTCATGAATCTTTTGCGGCAGCAGAAGGTGCAATCGGTATTGCAAGAACGGCAAACAAAGTAAGAAAAGAACCATTAAGAGTTATTCTTAACGGTTTAGGAAAAGATGCAGCTTATATTATTTCAAGAATCAACGGTTTTACGGCTGTTGAAACAGAATATGATTATCATACCGGAAAATTGAATATAGTAAGCGAAAAAGCTTTCTCTGACGGAGATAAAGCAAAAGTTAAATGTTACGGTGCAGATGATGTTAGTGAAGGTGTTGCAATAATGATACATGAAGGTGTAGATGTTTCCATTACCGGAAATTCTACAAACCCTACAAGATTCCAACATCCTGTTGCCGGAACATATAAAAAATGGGCAATAGAAAACGGTAAAAAATATTTCTCTGTAGCTTCAGGCGGCGGTACCGGAAGAACATTGCATCCTGATAATATGGCTGCAGGTCCTGCTTCTTACGGTATGACAGATACTATGGGAAGAATGCACGGAGATGCACAATTTGCAGGTTCATCTTCGGTTCCTGCTCATGTTGAAATGATGGGACTTATCGGTATGGGTAACAACCCGATGGTAGGTGCATCTGTTGCAGTGGCTGTTGCAGTTGAACAAGCAGCAAAGTAATTTTCAATGAATAATATAAAAACTTCATAACCGAAAAAAAGCTTGGTTATGAAGTTTTTTTGTTGAAAAATATATACTTTTTATTTGACAATATATAGTTTTTTTAGATAAAATTATTCTATATATTTATTTTAAAAATTATTTTAATATTGTATTAGGAGAAAATAAATGATATCTACATCAGATTTCAGAAACGGGTTGGTAATAGTTGTTGATAATGAGCCGTACCAAATAACATGGTTCCAAAATCATAAGCCGGGTAAAGGCGGAGCCGTTATGAGAGTAAAATTAAGACATGTTAAAAAAGGCGGAACCATAGACAGAACTTTCAAATCAGGTGAAAAATTTGAAGAATTGTCTGTTACAAGACAGAAAAAACAATTCTTATATGCAGAAGGCGACAATTATAACTTCATGGATATGAACACCTATGAACAAATTGCCGTTCCTAAAGAAAAATTAGACGGTAAAGAAATTTATTTAAAAGAAAACCAAGAAGTTGATACCATATATTTGGAAGACGAATTAATAGGTATTGAAATGCCTTTCATAATTGAAATGGAAATAATAGAAGCAGAGCCCGGAATAAAAGGTGATTCTGTTACAAATTTAACAAAATTTGCAAAAATTGAAACCGGTGCAACAGTAAAAGTTCCTTTGTTTATCAAAGTAGGAGACAGAATAAAAATAGATACAAGAACCGGCGAATATGTAGAAAGAATTACACAATAACATTATAGATTTAATGTTTGTTAATGAGGTTTTATGAACACTAACGAAATTAAGAAGTTTTTAGAATCGGTAAGAGAAACGGATATTGAAGAAATGGAAGTAAGTACACAAGGATCTTCCATTTATTTCAAAAAAAGTGAAATTACTAAAAAGCCCGTTGAACCGAAAAAAATAGTTGAAGAAAAATCTACGATAGTTCCTATAAAATCAACCATGGTCGGAACATTCTTTAATGCTCCGGCAAGTGACAGACCTCCTTTTATCGTTGAAGGCAGCAATATTGAAATAGGACAAAAAATCGGTGCAATCGAAGCAATGAAAATAATAAAAGATGTCGTTGCCGTTATAAAAGGAAAAGTAGTAAAAGTATGTGTTAAAAACGGTCAGTCGGTAGAATATGGTCAAGAATTATTTTTAGTGGATACTGCATCTGCTAAGAAATAGGAGATACAATGTTTAAAAAAGTATTAATTGCAAACAGAGGCGAAATAGCTTGTAGAGTTATAAGAGCTTGTAGAGAGTTGGGAATAAAAACGGTTGCCATTCATTCAGAACCTGACAAAGATTCAATGCATGTATCAATGGCAGATGAATCTATTTGTGTAGGACCTGCATCTGCAAGCGAAAGTTATCTTAATATTCCAAGTATAATATCCGCGGCGGAAATCACCGGTGCCGATGCAATTCATCCGGGTTACGGTTTCTTATCGGAAAATACATATTTTGCGGAAGTTTGTGAAAGTTGCGGTATATCTTTTATCGGTCCTAAAAGAAGTTCTATAGAAAAAATGGGTGATAAAATTGCAGCAAGAGAACTTATGAAAAAAGCAAAAGTTCCCGTAGTGCCCGGTTCGGATGGTCCGGTAGATGCAGACGATCCTGAAATTTACAGTTTGGCAAAAGAAATAGGATATCCCGTAATAATTAAGGCAACTGCCGGCGGCGGCGGAAAAGGAATGAGAATAGTTGTAAGTGAAGAAACATTGAAGAATTCAATTATTATGGCTCAAACCGAAGCTAAAGCAAATTTCGGAAATCCTGATGTTTATATGGAAAAATATATTGAAGAACCTCACCATATAGAGTTTCAAATAATGGGAGATTGTAAAGGTAAAGTTGTTTATCTTCCGGAAAGAGATTGTTCAATTCAAAGAAGACATCAAAAATTGGTTGAGGAAAGTCCTTCTCCTTTCATTTCGGACTCTTTAAGAAAAAAAATGGGTAAAGCGGCACAAAGTGCAGCTGAAGCCGTAGGTTATATAACAGTAGGAACGGTAGAATTTCTTGTAGATAAAAATATGGATTTTTATTTTATGGAAATGAATACCAGAATACAGGTGGAACATCCGGTAACGGAAATAGTTACAGGTATAGATTTGGTAAAAGAACAAATTAAACTTGCCGCAGGTGAAAGATTATCATTCGATTCAAGTTCGATAAAAATAAAAAATCATGCAATAGAATGCAGAATAAATGCGGAAGATCCCGATAAAGATTTTATACCTTCACCGGGAAAAATAGGTAAACTTTATTTGCCCGGAGGCCCCGGAATAAGAGTAGATACTCATGTATATTCAGGTTATACGATACCTCCTTTTTACGACAGTTTGATTGCAAAGATTATAGCTTATGCACCTACAAGAGAAGAGACAATATCTAAAATGTCGAGAGCATTAAAAGAAGTAATTATTGAAGGAATAAAAAATACGGCACCGTTACATGCAAAAATAATGGCTAACGAATATTTCCATGAAGGAAATATTTGTACGGACTTTTTGCCTAAGTATGTTTTTAAGTAAACAATTTTCTTTTTTAGGAGAGCAAAATGAACATGAAAACAACAATAGAGCAGTTAATAACGGACAGTATTGAAACAAAAAAGAAGATGTTGGACGAAGGACAATTGGTTTATATTCAATCAATTGCCAACAAAATAAACGAAGCATATCAGCATGGCAGAAAAGTAATTATTTTCGGTAACGGAGGTTCCGCTTGTGATGCATTGCATTTTGCTGCAGAGCTTGTTTGCAGATTTGAAAAAAACAGAAATGCATTACCTTGCATAGCTTTAACCGAAAATGTTTCATCTCTTACCGCAATCGGTAACGATTTCGGTTACGACTATGTGTTTTCAAGACAAGTTGAAGCTTTTGCAAAAGAAGGGGATATTATAATAGCAATTACAACATCGGGTAATTCGATAAATGTAATTAAAGCAGTTGAAAAAGCAAAAGAAATGAATGCTTTTGTTATCGGTCTTACCGGTGAAGACGGCGGACAATTGAAATTGTTATCCGATATGTGTTACAGAGCACCTTCAAAAGTTACCGGAAGAATACAGGAATGTCACATATTGTTATTACATATACTTGCAAAACTCGTAGAGGAAAAGATTTTTGGTTAATCAAAAAATTTGTTCAAGAAAGAAAATAATAGAAGTAGTAAAAAAATTAAAACAACAGAAGAAAAAAATAGTTTTTACTAACGGTTGTTTTGATTTATTGCATATAGGTCATGTAAGTTTATTTCAAAAAGCAAAAACTTTAGGTGATGTTTTAATTGTTGCAATAAATTCAGATAAATCTTTGGCAGGTCTTAAAGGACCGAAAAGACCGTTGGTACCTCAAAAAGACAGAACAAAACTTCTTGCCGCTTTAAGTTGTATAGATTATGTTGTAGTTTTCGGTGAACAAACTCCTTACGAACTTTTAAGCAAATTAAAACCGGATATTTTGGTAAAAGGCGGCGATTATAAAATAGAAGATATCGTAGGCAGAGAATTTGTAAAAAAGGTTTACAGATATCCGTTGGTTGCGGGAAAATCCACAACAAATTTAATAAAACTCATTGTTGAGCGATATAGTAAAAATTAAAATTTGTCACAATAAAAGTTTATAGTTTTAGCTGCAATTTTGAATTTTTAAGTCTTATGTACCGCTTTCGCTTTTGTACACTGCAACTTAAAAATTCTTCATTTCGCATAAAACCGGAAACTTTTATTTTGTTTCTTGCATTTTTATGGACAAGTTTAGTTTGAAATAAAAATGGCAACGATGACAAATATTCGATAAATTTTACATCATAAAGCGGAGATTTTTAGTGGAAAAACGTTTTATAAGAATTTTAGATACTAACTTAAACAGATGTAAAGAAGGTCTCAGAGTAATAGAAGATACTTGTCGCTTTGTATTAAATGATGACAACTTATATAAAAAAATAAGAAAAGTAAGGCACTTATCTTCACAATATTTATCTAAACATTACGAACAAATGTTATCCGCAAGAGACAGTATAAAAGATTGCGGAAGAAAAGCAAAAGAACAATCAAGAGAAAATTTAAAAAATATAGTAATAGCAAACTTTAAAAGAGCGCAGGAATCTTTAAGAGTATTGGAAGAATATTCAAAAATTATAGATTTTGATATTGCCCTGAAATATAAAGCATTAAGATATGAAGTTTATACTATAGAAAAGAAAATGGTTTTAAAATATAAAGATTTATTTTAAATCAAAAATAAATTCAATAAAAAAAGCATACTTAAATTAATAAGTATGCTTTTTTATTTTGTATATTTTATGACTATCCGGCTTTCAATACACTTTCCGTTTCTTTCGTATTAAAGTTATTTACATCAATAACTTCAATTTGAGGTCCTAAAATTTCGGATTTTAATTCCTGAGCAACAGGAATATTATCAATATCTTCATTTGTTCCCATGAGAATATTTCCTACTCTGTTTTCTATTGCGTGTAAAATCATACCTTGTAATTTAAGGTTTCTGTCTATATTTGCCGTAACGGAACTTTCACTTGAAAAACCGTCAATGTCAATTAAACAAGGAAGCGAATCAAGTCCGTCAACTTTGCTGTAAGCGGTACTTACTACAAACATACCTTCATATCCAGGCTGTTGTTGTAATTCAAAAACAGGATAATCTACTCCGCCGTTATTTACTCTGTCGAAATCGTCTCCCGTATAGATTATTTGGTCGGCGGATATATTTTCTCTGTCCATTATATAATCTTTAATGGGAACTGTTTTTGATACATTAACTTTATTTATATTTATTGTTGTTTGTCCGGCACTCTTTATTTCAAGATCTTTAAATCGTTTTTTTATTGTCGGCTCAAAATGTTGTGCAAATACTGCTCTTATTGCATTTGGTCTCATAGGTGAAATTATATATCTTGTATCATCCGCATCATAATCGTAATATTTAGGGTCTGTTTCTTCCTCAAGACCTTTCAGTAAACTTATTCGTTCTTCGTTATCTGCCTGTTCTTGTGATAAATAAATTCTTGCCATTTCAAGAATAGACATTGCTTCTAAAGCTTCTATAATATCGTTTTCAGATAAATCTTTTAAATGATATTTATATATGTATTTGCTTTCGTCTTTTGCTTCCTGGTTATCCAATTCTTTCCAAAAGTCTATCAAATTTTCATTTATATAAAAAGATTTTCCTTTGTAATAATATTCATCTTTAAGTATTTTGAGTAACTTAGAAAATGAAAAAGAATATAAATATGGTTTAATAATATCTTCATATGTAATTTTATTTTTGCCTTTTTCTTGTTCCAGTTTTTTTATGTGCTTTTTAAATTGAATAAACTGTTGGTACCACATATCTTTATACGGTTTAAAAATTGAATCAAGTTCTTTTAAAACATCTTCACCCAAATAAGTTTTTGATATATCTGTTTTGTAATCGACATTTTCCGTAAAAGCATTATCTATATCGGCATCGGGATTATTGGCATTTTCATATAATCTTGCTCCGTGAGTAGTAAAAAATTTAGATATAAGTTTGGGAGTAGTTATACCTAAACTCTTAAATCTTTTGTCTTTTGTTTGTTCAAGAGTGTTACCGGTAACAATTACGGGACTTCCTACACCGTATAACAACATATTGTTAAGTATGTTTGCCATCTCGTTTGTAAAGCTTTCGTTTCTTGAAGCAAGATTGTCATCCATATCGGCAATATTTCTTGTTTTTGCAAGTTTTTCCATTCTTTCAATATATTTGTCGGAAACAACAACTTCGGTATTTTCATTAATAAAGAAATCCAATTTTACACCGTCATCGGTTTGGAAATAAATACAACCGTTTTCTTTAAAAGGTTTTATATTGTTTCTAAGAATGTATATCATACCGGCCCTTTTTATCGGATCGTTCCAAATATTTAATTGTTTTAATAAAAGTTCCACTGCGGATAAATCCGTCGTTTTATTGATGTTGTTCCAATCTATGTTTTGTTGCAAATCAACAATAGTCTTTTCCAATCTTAATTTGATTAGTTTGGACAAATCGTTATACATAGCTTCGTATGCAAATTCGTTTATTCTGTTAAATAAGTTTGTTGCAATTCTTCTGGTTGCCTGAATAAACGATGCAATTTTCGTTCCGATTTTTGAAGCATTCAGTCTTGAATAATTTTTTATGTATTTGTCTGCTTCTTTTTCCAATACAGTTTCGGTAACCGATATTCCGTTTTCATTTAACAAATGTAGCGATTTATGAAAACTGTTTGCAGGTCTTGATGCATATATTAACGAATCTATTTTTAATGTGCACATTGTTCCTACACATTTGTTACAAGGGGATAAAGTACAATATAATTTACATGTGCCTATAGGATTTCCAAGTTCTTTGTTGATAAATTTTAAAACCAAATTCGTTTCTTTAAAAAGTTCGTTATTATCTCTTTTATTACCGGAATATTCCATTTCTATTCCAAGCAATTTAAAAATCATCGGATTGTTATAGAAAAATTTCGAATTGAGTTGTTTTGCATTTTCTATCAAATCGTTTAAAAGTGTATTTACAAGATCATAAGTTGCCGGATCAATATTTTGTTTGTTTGCATTTATATAGTTTCTGAAATAATCTATAATGGTTAATGTTTCCGCATGTAACAAGCTGTCTGTTCTGTTAAAGTTCCTTCCGGAAATTCCGTTTTCATCAACAATGTATCCGCCTACCGGAGGTTGTGTAAAGGTTTTTAAATAACTTCTGCTTTGTCTTGCCAATTCAGCTTGTTTTAAAGCTTCCGTCATTGCCTGTTCATCCGCACTTAAATCAGCATCTTTTTTTGTATCTATAATCTCTTCATTTTCCGTTTGGAAATTAAACAAACTCAATGAAAAGATTTTAACTTTATCAAAAAAAGATTTTTTAGCTGATAAATTTTTTGTAATGTTATAAATTTTGTTAATTTCTTGTGAATTATCCGTTATGAATTGTTGGAAGGTATCAATGTTTTCATCATAGTTTGAATAAAGGAATAATAATTGTACGATGGTTTTTATTAAATTGTCGCTTTCAACGGATATTGCATTTAAAAAACTTTTATTAACGGAAATTGTCGTAATACCGTCATTTACATTTATTTTTATCGGAAGAATTAAAGAGGAATCTATTAAAGAATTGTCGTTGCTGACTACCACTTTTGTATTTTTACCGAAAAATCTTGTTGAACTTGCCAAATCGGAGAATCTTTTTAAAGTATAATTTGCAAGATATTTACTGTAGTGTACTTGTTTGGAAGCAGTTTCTTGTTTTGTGTCAGATAAAGAAAAGGACATTGTTTTTGAAAAACCTTTATAATTTACGGTTATATCGTAAACATTGTTGTTTAAAGAAACTTGTACTTTATAATCTTTTAGTTCCGGGGTGGATTTTATCCATTTGTTTATTTCATTTTGAAAAGATTGTGCATTGGGAAAAAATACACCCCATTGTTTTACTATTTCAAAAAATGCGGCCGTTGCCTGTTCCTGATTTCCGTTATTAAATGCGGATATAAAAAGTTTGTTAAATGCACTGTTTGTTGTGTTGGGAGTTAATACTATATAAGATTTATTTTGTTTTTTCAGTTCGTCGGTTATTTCGTTGTGAAATCCGCCGGCAATCAAAACATTAAATTTATTGTTATCGTTTTCAGCGGTTTCCAAGATGTTTTTTACAAAAATTTTGTTTCTGTATAAATTATTTTCATAAAAAGTAAAGAAGTCTTTATCGTTTAAATACATCAAAGCAAACTTTGATAAATTTAACGGTAAATATTTTTTAAATATATAAGAAATATAATCTTTGTTTTGCTTTATTTGGTTATATTGTTCTGCCGATATGGTAGTATTTACCAAATTGGATATTGCTTTAGAATAATATTCCAAATCGAGCATTTCGGTTTCGCTTATATTTAAGTTTATATCTTCCAACAACTGTTTTTTTATTTCGTTGGTTTCTTTCAATAACTGTATAGGATTTATTGCAAACAAATCTGCATTTGATTGTAAGAATAAGTTAAGGTTAGGATATTTTTCCAAATTGTTTTTTACACAATCATAGAATTTTACATATCCGTAACTGTTGTTTGATTTTAAATATTTGTTTATTGTTTCATATTGTTTTGAAGGAATATTTTTTTGCAGTTCCGATAATATTTGTTGTAATTCTTTGTTGAGTGTATAATAATTTATATCGTCTGCTTTTTTTAAGATGTTTTGTTGTTTTTGTAAATTCGGGAAAGAATCTTCCAGAGATAAAGAACTTATATCTTTGTTTTGTAAAGCCGTTATTCCGTTTAAAATGTAAGATTTTTTTAAATCTTGTACAAAAGAAGATATTTTTGAAGTTACATAGTTGTTAAGTTCTTTTGTATTGTTTATTTTTTCAAGAATTTTTAAATTTTGTGAATATATCTTAGCATCTTCTATTCCGTAAACTTTGTTATTTGTGTTTAAAGAAAAATATTCTCCTGCACTTAAAATGCCTTCTTTAAATAAGTTTTGTATTGTTTTATTTTTTATATCATTGTTGGGAATACTTGAAATTAATGAAGTGTCGAGAACTTCGTTATTGTTTACACCTTCCATATATATGTTGTTTATATCTTTGTTTTGAGCTAAAATAGACAACACATTGTAAATGTTGTTTTGTGTTGCATAGTCGTTGTGCAAATCCTGAATCCAAACGATAAGTTGGGATTTGTCTTTTATATCGGAATCGGTAATTTTCGAATAATTAAAAATATCTTCTCCGATATCAATTGAAAATGCTTTGGCGGAAAACAAACAACTCACAAAAATAAAAAACACAAAAAATAAAAAATATTTTTTCATAAAACACACCTATTAAAAATGGAATAATATTTACTATACAATATTATAGTATAAATATTAGAAAAAACAATGAAAAATATTTGTAAAATAAAAAAAAGAGCAACAGATAAAATCTGTTGCTCTTTAAATTTGAAAAACTTAAAATTAGTTGTTCAATCCTGAATCGAACCAAGTTGGTTGACCTGTTCTTGAACCCTTAATTGTTATACTAATTCCTGAAGCAGAACCTGAACCGGCTGTTGTAGCTGACCAATCTGATCCATTTCCGGTAACGGTAAAGGTTGTAAAGTATTTGTTTGGTCTTGCATCAACATCAATAATAGTTGTAAAGTTTGTAGCACCAACGGTTGCAAATGTTGCAAATTCCGTGTAATAAACTTTTTGTGCTGTTTGAATTGTACCTAACAATGCTCTACCTTCAGTAGCCATTGCTTTTCTTGTATATCCTCTGTAAATAGGTACAGCAACGATAGACAAGATACCAACGATAACGATAACGATAACCAACTCAACGAGTGTGAAACCTTTTGCTTTTTTCATCCTTTTTAATCTCCTTTTTTTTATAAAATTATGTTAGTTTTTAAACTAATACAAGATTATTTTAACTTAAACGGACAAAAAAGTCAATATTTTTGTGAATGGCATTAATATATTTAAAATGATATAATAAAACAATGTTTATGAAAAAAAATGAATTTATTAAAAAAGTTATAGATATTTCAATAAAAAATGTTAAAAACGGCGGAGGACCGTTCGGTGCATTAATAGTAAAAAACGATAAAATCGTTTCTTACGGTATAAACGATGTTACATTAAAAAACGATCCTACGGCACATGCCGAAATTAATGCAATAAGAAAAGCCGCAAAAAAATTAAAAACTTTCGATTTGAAAGATTGTATAATTTTTTCGTCGTGCGAACCGTGTCCTATGTGTTTTTCGGCAATATATTGGGCAAATATAAAAAAAGTGTATTATCTTGCAACAAGAAAAGAAGCCGCTAAATATGGCTTTAAAGATGAAAAAATTTATAAAGAACTTAAAAACAAGATTGTTTCAATAAAAATGGAAAAAGTGGAAAATAAAGATAAAGAGTTGCCTTTTAAACTTTGGAACAGTCAAAAAAATAAAATACAATATTAAAAAATGAACAAATTATTAAAAATAATAATAGCCCCTTTGGGAATAATAATATTTATCGTTGCAATAATGTTGTTAAGTAACGAAATGAAAAATTATACTTATCAACAAATATTGGACACTCTAAAAGCAATTCCTTCAATCAAAATAATTTTCGGTTTAATTCTTGCACTTTCTTATTATGTAATTTTGGGCGGTTACGATGTTGTTGCTTTTAAATATATAAATGTTCCTTTGAAATTTAAAAATGTTGTTTTTACATGCTTTATAAGTAATGCTTTGGGAAACAATACCGGCTATTCAATGCTTTTCGGCGGTTCAATAAGATACAGATTGTATTCTTTATATAATGTTTCAATGATAAATGTTACAAAAGTATTGTTCTTTTCTTCTGCAACGATATGGTTCGGTCTGCTCATTATAGGCGGTATCGTTTTTACTTTCTTTCCTGTGGATTTTACCGATACAAAACTGTTTTTCGCATCTTCAAGACCGCTTGGTATTTTGTTTTTGACGATAGTTACCGCATACACTTTATTGAGTATTCTTAAATCAAAACCCATAAAATTTTTCAAATGGACAATAACATTTCCCAACATAAAAATAACATTATGGCAAATGCTTCTTGCAACAAGCGATTGGGTTATTGCATCATGCACTCTTTTTGTTTTGTTACCTCACGGAGAAATACCGTATATTACATTGTTGCAAATATTTTTAGTGGCACAAATGCTTGGAATTTTAAGTCAGGTTCCGGGCGGTATGGGAGTGTTTGAAACGGCAATCGTTATGATGTTACCGCAGGCAACGGAAAGTTCTGCCGTGATGGGTGCGCTTCTTGCATACAGAGCAATTTTTTATTTCTTCCCGTTGGGTATTGCTTTGATTTTACTTGCAACTCACGAATTTTTCAGAGCAAAAAGAAGATTTAAAGTTCTTGCAAGATTTTACGGCGGAAGAATGGCTTCTCTTGTTCCTCAGGCATTATCAATAAGTATTTTTATAGGCGGCGCAATAATATTATTTTCCGGAGTTACCGATGTTTCTTCTTCAATAATTCACAGGTTGGACAACTATGTTTCGCCGGTAATATTGGATTGTCTTCATTTTATAATAAGTGTTATCGGTATTATGTTGTTGTTCATTTCAAGAGCACTTTTGTTAAGAATAAAGAAAGCTCATACAATGGCTGTTTGGCTTGTTTCTTTGTTGTTGCCGTTGGCTTTGGTAAACGGTTACGGATACGAAAAAATTCTTACCATAATAGTTCTTTTGGCTGTTTTAATACCGAGTAAAAAATATTTTTACAGAACACTTAACATAATGGCTCCTAAACTGAACTGGTTATGGTTCGGAGCAATTTCCGCCGTGTTTGTTGCATCAACATGGTTATGCTTGTTCGTTTACAGTAAAGATTTTTACGGTTGGACAAACTTTTTCGACAATCTTTTCAGTGCAAGCGATGCCAGTCGTTCTTTGAGAATATGTATCGGTATGATAATCACGATAATAATAGTTGCCGTAAGTGAAATTTGGAAAAGATACAGATACAGACAGGTTTATGTCGGTTCGCAAAATGTTTCAAAAATAAATGCCAAATCACACTATGTATACAGTAATTATTCGTTTGATAACAAAAATATTTTTGATATGAATACGGACTCTTTCATTATGTACTCACAAATAAACGGTAATGCCGTTGTGTTCGGCGATCCGTTGGGAAACAATAAATCAAGCAGAGAACTTATCTGGGACTTTAAAGAAATGACCGACCTGAAAAA
>Ga0310695_10009668_pt1 | contig 14410 bp, 30 predicted proteins | sample RumenRJG_04DNA_FD_203882 | JGI IMG/M metagenome (GOLD analysis project Ga0310695, IMG submission 203882) | Bovine rumen microbial communities from Lethbridge, Alberta, Canada - RJG_04 (v2) (version 2) | ecosystem: Host-associated > Mammals > Digestive system > Stomach > Rumen | place: Canada... | reverse complement strand
AGACTTGAGTCCAGGAACCTTTCCATCCTTGATGTCATTCAGAACATCCATTATGTGAGACATGGAAAAATCAGCTATCACAATATGCATGTTCACAGACATGTTTCGCTTGAACTTCTCCTGTGCTGTGTCATGGAGTTTCTTGATTGTGCTGTAGCATAGTTCTTTCGCCTTGTCATAGCAACTAACAGCACAAGCACCACAATACTGACACAGAACGTCCGTCATTTCATCATCAAGGTCTGCACCAGTCAAAGTGAGGTTTCCAACAACGCCATATTCGCGGAGCCACTTCAACATGTCAGCGAGATATGGATTTGACTTTACCCCAGTGATACCAATGGCAACTTGAGACAGGTTTCTCGGAAACCCCATCACAATCTTCTTGAACTGCTCAAGGGTCATCACCTTGCCAGCAGCGGAAGTATTGTTCTTGTAGCACCATCTACAGTTCTCAGAACTGACTTTAGGGCACGAACCAGTGACAATCTCGATGTCTGCAATCTCTGGTCCAAGCTCGCACATCTCAGGATCTTCATCAACAATCTTTCCAAACCTCACATTGTGACCAGTGAGCTTGTTGAAGAAGCAATTGTATGAGTGGTCTTCACAGAAAGTGAACTTGAAAGTCTTTCCATGGAAGACATGCCACTTCTGTCCATTGACATCATATTCATGCTCGACAATGCTGTCTGCTGGAGACTGCATCATTGACAGCACTAATGCGACAGCCATCTTCACATCTTTATGCTCAAAAAGCTTCCGCGGCATCCATTGCAACTTCTCAGGTAGAGCTGAAAGTATCTTCTCCATGTCATACCTCTAGACTTACAGGCTTGCACTTGTGCTCCATGAGAGCTTTCCACTCTTTCTTATTCGCTTTGATGAGGCCAAAGTAAGAGTAGTCACCAAAGTCAATTATGATCTGGTGGTCTTCATTTTTCATGATATGGCGTTCATATGACGCGATATAGTACTTCTTAGAGTCTTTGTTCTTCTGCTTCCATTCAAAGAAGTCAGCAAACATCTTGTCAATGCTGTCTGAAGTGTACTTGCCTATTGATTCTACTTTTCGACCGGCCATGCCTTTTGTTATTGTGAATGTCATCTGTAGACCTTTATTAAGTTCAACTGCATAGACATTGTACTCTATTTTAGACAAAACTAAACTTCATAGAAAGTAGATAAATAGTATAAGAACTGGATAGAAGTCTTGAAGTTGATTCAATTCAATATAGAGAAATATAAAATATTTTCATCAATTGAATCTCTTTATGTGGTCTATGCAGTTCTTCACGCACAAACCATCTATTACAAGAATGAACAATGCAAACATAATAATTAACACACCAAAATGAAGTGAAATCAAGGAAATGTTCAATGCTAGTTGACTAGCTCCAGAGAACACAATTCCAGCAAAACATCTCAGAAGCAAAGATAAGCATAAACTTGACATCAAGAGAAAACCAGGTCCAACAGTCTCTATAAATGAACAAAGTCTATAATGCTTCTCGACAAGAATAACTGGATCAAAAGTCTTCTCAAACTTTGAAAGACCAAGCTCTAAGTCTCTCTTTACTATGTACTCTTCTAAGCAGCTTGATTTAGACCGTATGAATGCCTTCTTGATGGTCAATTCATCATTCAGCCAGAAATCTTTACTCATCTACAGCACCATTCAAATCTTTCTTTATCTGCTTCTCTGAATCAACTACCCACTCTGCTTTCATGCACTCAGCAAGCTCTTTCTTCATCTTGTCGATCGTCTTCATGTACCACTTTCCATAAGCGCCAATTCCACTGCAGAACTGCCAGCTTGAATTCAGCTTTCTGCACTTTTTCAAGCACTCTTCTTCTGTGAAGTTAATCCAGTCAAATCTCAGCAGCCTTTTGTCATCAATTATGTTGGCAAAAGTCCTAGCATCAATCTCAAGCTCTGGTGGCTTGTAGCCTTCATAATAGAGTGGAAGAACAAATCTGTCATATCCAGATGTTGGATTCTTGCATGATGCAAACACAAAAAGCACATCGCTAGAAGATCCAACAGCATCAAACCGGCCTTCATAGAAGATCTTTTGTGGCTTGAATGCAGTTGGAGACTTTCCCTCTATACAGTGAATTTCCCAAGGATCATAATTGTCTCCCCAAAAATAATGTCCAAAATAGCCATCATTAGTTGAAAACACTGGAAAACGCATGCAAGCCCAAATTAAATCTCCAGGATTTAAATTCATCAATCTTCTAATATTTTCTGGATTTTTTTCCATATTAACGCAAATTTACAACTCCTATGCCGAGAAAAGGCAACCATCTTCAGTGGTTGCCAGCTTCAATGCAGTTGAACTCTTTAATCAATGAATCTACAGCATTCTTCATCTCTAAATAACTCAATGTGCGGCATCTGTCGATGAAAGCCATCTCTTCACCTTTTCCAACTTTGACTTTAAGACACATGTAGCAGTCTATCTCGAATATCTCTTCTGCTTCAGCATTTATCTCCACTTCAGCTGGAATGAACAGTGAAAAAGCATGATCTTCATTTGAAAAACTCTCAAAAGTGAATGTCACACCTATGCAATGCGATGAATGACTTTGGTCAACATCAACACATGCGATGTCTCTGAATGCTGGATCATTGTCATCAAAGAACATCATTCTGACATTGCCAACTGCTTTCTGGACTGCTTTGCTGCTGAATCCATCTCTAGAAAATTCATCAATCAACTCATATAAAGAGTCTATCATCTTGACATAGCCAGCTATTATCTTCTCTTCATTCTTCAGAAGATCATTCTCTAATATCTTCAAGAGCTTGCTTATTCTGCATTTCTCATCCAGCAGCTTCTTGATCTCTGCTTCTGTGAATTCCAAAGATGAGACTAGCTCAGAGTTCATCTCATCTAATCTAGAATGATCAAACATTGACATTTCAAGTACCTATGACTTTCTTCAAAGACAGTTCATACTCTGGAAATTTGTTCTTGATCAAGAATACGGCCCAGTCATTTCCAAAGTCCACCCAAACATCATCAATAGAGATGAAAGGAAAACTATATCTCAACGATGAAAAATCAACTGCCAGAGCTAGTTCTCTAGACATTGGAACATCAATTATGCCTTTGAGATCAGCATTTACAAGTTTCTCTATTGTAGCTGTAAAGATCTTGTCATCTATTATCTCAAGCTTCTTCTCTGAAATCTCTACTATGACTTCATTGTTCCAAGCTAGTTTCTTCCTCAAACATTTGACTAGAACATGCTTTATGTCTTCCATTCAATAGTCTCCTCTAACCATATTGTAGTTGTCCCAGATGAACACATTAGCGTCTTTGTGGTTGTATGTCAAGTAGTTGCTGTCATCTAAGTCGCATTTTCTGTGTATAGCTGGCCATGCTCCATGCATGTTGAAGATGACCCACACAAAAGGACCAAGCTCAAAAGTAATCATTGAAGGAATGTTGAAATGCTTTCTTGGAGCACTAAGAACATATGCGTTGTACATTTTTTTATGCTCACAGTCAACGTGCCACATTGCAGTTGCAACCAAATTGTATGTGACTTCTGGCTCATCTTCATATGATGTCTTTAGAGTTAGATCTATCAAGTCTTTCTCACTGAATCTCCATTTTCCAGATCTAGTGTCATTATTCCTAGAATGCAATGAGTAGTCTAATGGAAGTTCCATGCTTATGTCATAGACAAAGAACTTCCAATTCAACTCAAGAGGAATATTATTCCAGTCATAAGTAGTGGAATTTATTGTTGCCATACAGTTTGTCATCTATGCTTTCTATTATTGCTCATCTTGGAGTGCCCTGTGAAATCTGGATGCTTTATCTTCCAAGTAATGAACTTCTTCATTTCTGGCGCTGCAAGCAGCTTCTCTTTTGTGTTGTATAAGTCGCGAAGTGTTGACTCATCCCATAGAGAATGGATCTGGTCATGACAACTTCTGCAGATCCAGATCAAATTAGATGGATCTTCTTTGACTTCTTTGTACTTGTTCTTTGCGCGTGACTTTGGAATTAAATGGTGAACCGTAAGTTTGTCAACTTCGCACTGACACAATTCGCATTTCATAGTTTAATTGTATCATCAATGCTAGAAATCTAAACACATCTATTAAGTTCATCATATTTTGCTTTTATTGCATGCCATGGAACTGGAGTGTAGTCATGGCGCTCTACACATACACAGCAACTATGCTTTGTCCATGTCTGGTATACATCAGAATTGTGAATATGTCCGAATATATTAAAAAATGGCGTATTGTCATTCAAGAACATTAATGGCGCATGCGACAAAATGACAAAGTCATTTATGATGACTTTCTTGTCATACACTCTATGAAATCCTACATTGTAGTAGTAGTCTATCTTGTAGTGGTCATGGTTGCCCATTACTAGATTTATTCTGCCATTCAATCTTGGAAATATCTTCTCAAGGTTGTCTTTTCCGCCAAAAGAGAAGTCTCCAAGATGCCATACAATAGAGTCTTTGCTTACAACAGCATTCCAGCGCCTTATGAGCTCTTCATTCATCCTAATGACATCATCATTTGTCACAATGATGTTTCCAGCTTCATCTTTTCCTGAATTCCATGAACGGTTGCAGTACTTGATTATGTTAGCATGAAAAAAATGCTGATCACTTGTGAAGAAAATGCTGTCATCTTTGCTTACTGCACTGTTGAAATTTGACAGAATCCAGCACACGTTCTTTGCTGTTGCTTCTGAAAAGCTGTCACAGAACAAGACATTGTTCGCATATGACTTGCCAATGCCACTTGCATTTTCATTATTGCCATTGATGACAATAGCAAAAGACTTGACCTCATTCACCGACAACCAGCTTGATATTTTTCCAGATGCTTCATTCCATGAATTCAACCGAATGATGTCAAAGAACAATGACTTCTTCAAATTCAAGAATTGAGAAAGTTCATCGAGCCAGAAATCATAGTCAAACACTTTTTGAAGCTCTTCTTCTGTGTTGACACAGATAATTCTAGCATCATCAAATTTCTTGACAACATCTTTCAATGCGTTGAATGATGCTGAAGTGATGTCATTTGCACCAGCATTGAACAATGTCTTGTAGTCTATGAAAATCGCGTTGCACATGTTTACAATTTACATCATGGCATTCATTTTTTAAACTGTTTAAAATACTTTAATTATAAGTTAAATAGATAAAGCATGAACAACAAGAACAAATATGAGTTTGACGTCTTGAACAGCAGTGTACTTGCAGATCCAGATGCTCAGCCTGAAGAAGTGTCTATATGGTTAGACATGAATGTCCAGACATGGTATGGATTATTCAATATAATAAAGTGCATATATGACAATGCCCAAACTAAAAGTGACAAGCTTATAAAGGTTAATGACATATATAGACACATGTCAGAGATGATGTTCAGGAACATGTTCAAAGCAGCATTTATTTCTAAATCGCTTGACAGATTCATTTTAGACAAGAAATTCTTAGATGCTGTGAAGAAACTGCAGTCTCACGCTAAAGCTCATATCAAAGAGAAAGTGAAAGGCAGAGCCATCACTTTTGTGTCAAACAAGCATCTTGACATGTTTGAAGCTGTGTCAGAGCTGATTGAGCGGATTGAGTCAATGAAAGTCAATGAGAACAATTCTAGTCTTCTTCAAACATGACTTTCTGCGTGAACATGCTCGAACGTATCTTGCTTTCATCTTTGAAGAAGTCTTCAAAAGCCTTGACTAATTGCTCTCCACCAACAAGTGATGCTTGAGCTAGCATGGCTTTCTTGTTGTTGAATAGCGCCTCAAAATTCTTCTTGCACTACTGCATGAAACGCTACGCGAATTGAGTCTTCACAAATGACATGCTGTCTTCAGCAGAAGACAATTTGCCTGAGTCTAGCAATACCCACTTGTTCTTGTTCAAAGTGTATTCAAATGTATATGATGTGCCATTTGACTCAAACTCTACTTTTGCAAGAGTCTTTCCAGACATTATCTCATATGAAAGCCTTCTTATGTAAGGCCACCATATCGGGTATGTCTTCAGCAAGCCATATCCAATCGCGCCTAAAGTAGATGCATATATAGGATGGTCTTTGAAGAAGTCAACTAGAGGCTTGAACCAGCTGCACACTGTGTCAATTGCAGGCTGCAATTTCTCCATCATCTAAGCAAACGTGCCTAAGTCTTTTCCGGCATTTTTTGCTACTTCAGTTGCTGTGTCAATGTTAGCGACTGCAAGGCCAGTCGCTGCAGCGGCGACTGGGTGCTTCGCAGCTGTTTTCGCGAGCTAGACTGCAGCGTCCCTCACGCCTGGTATCATTGCGCCGACTGCAGTAGCACCGACAGCAGCTCCAAGTTTTGCTCCTTTGTTGTAGCCAGCGATTCCGCCTTTCACGTCGTCTTTGAACACTTCTTCTGGAGCAGCTAAATTGAATCCAGTTGGCTCTTCGACCCAAGCTGGTGGCGAATTGAAAAGGAAGTCATAGACACTCTTGAAGAAGCCTTCATTCAATGTAGATTCATCTAGCTGATTCTAGATGTTCTTTATTTTCTCTGTTGCTTCTCCGGGGCCAACTGCAATCGCCGTCTATATTCCAGTCTTCTCAGCTGAATTCTACTTCGTGAATTCTTTAGCCTTTGCTAGAGCTTCTTTTATCAATCTAGCATCAACTGCACAGAAATATCTTGCTGTTGTCTCATCTATTGTACTGTCAATTATCATTTCTTGCTTACTTTCTATGAATGCTGTTTTTTGAACCATTCAGTGAATTTTCTGAAATTCAAATTGCCTTTAAGATATGCTTCAGCTTCAATCTCTTCAAGCTCAGGGCTGTCTACTAAGTCACCGCCTTTGTACACGCGCCTAAGATAGTCACCGTTCTCGAGATTCTAGTTGTGGTGCACCATTTCGTGGCAGTAAGAGCGAAGAATGTCTTTTATGTGGCGGTTGTCAATGTACAAGACAACAGTCTTTGTCTCAGGCTAGTAGCCGCCTGTAGATATCAAGATGTCTGACTCATCATTCTTCTTCTCAGTGCCGTCTAGAAGAATGACTTCTGGAAGAGGCTCTATCTAGAAGTTGACAGACTTGAGATATTCATCTATCTATTTGATCCAAAAATGTATGAGCTGTTTGTTGCACTGTTGCATGTTGTTATTTACTTATGTCATACTGGCTGTGAAATTATTTTGTCAAGAGCATTGAAGTCAAGAACACTTGAAGTGTCTTCGTCTGAAGCGTCTTCATCAGCATCATAATCTTCATATTTGATGATGAAGCTATTTGACTTTTCTTTTATCTTGTCTTTAAGATCAACTAAATCATTGTAAAATTCATCTTGTGACTTCTTTTGTTCAGCACACAATTTTGTCAGCTCTTCAATGTCAATTGAAGTGTTCTTGAATGTATCCATTCGAAATTTAAATTGTCTGCGGTTTTCTTGCTCTATCTATTGAAGTCTTTTATAGTTGTTGATGTATTCTAATGCGCACATCAACTCACGATATATGAGCATCAAATCTAATTCTAATTCTCTATCATTATATTTGTTTTTTTCATTTGGAATTGTACCTAAATTTGCCCACGCAAAATATGAACTATCGCCTAAAAACGCATCAAATCCAATAAACAACAATTGATTAACAATTGACTTCACAGCATTTTCAAATTGAAGTCTTAAATCATAATATTTTTCATAGAACTCCACGCCAACAGTGTCAGAATTCTATATTTTGTAAACATGCCATGATATTATGTTTTTCAAATATGCTAATTCATTATATGTTTTCAGAACTCCAATAATAGTTGTTTTGATATAATCAAATTCTTTGTCAATATCATTCATTTTTTCAAGCATTATATTTCCAAATATATAATTTGATGCTAAATATTTTTTTCCATAACGTCCTATATGTTTTTTATTTTTAATTTTTTTTCTAATATTGTCACGTTCATGTATAAATTTAATTAATAATTTTGAACTTTGAACACGCTCATGAAATGAAAAAATTCCTGTAGTTATGACTTTAAAAAATTCATTTATTGCATCAATGATTTTTTCTGGATCTGTAAATAATGTATATAGAAAATCACATATAAGCATCAATATAAGTTGATCTGGCCACGTCCATTTATAATTTTCGACATCAATATAATATTTTTTTGCAAGAGGATATCCAGTAAGTTCTTCAGACATTTCAATTACATCGCGAATCAACAAATACCATCCAATTATAGGCAAAGCTTTTATAAAGCCTTTACCGAGCATTTTAGCAAACTTTATTATCTTTGACGTCCCTCTAAACATTTTTTTAAGCATTTTCCCAATCAATTCAGGTAATCTGCGTAATATTCCTCGTGTGCCTTTCTATGCAGCTTTTTCAGCTGCTTTCCTCGCTGCATAATTTCTTATAGCAGTTGACAAACTCTATATAATTCTTTTAGGTGCTAATATTTTTTCTTTTATCCAATGGATGGTTGTCCTGATTATTTTTGGAGTATGTTGAACTATTTTGTCTTTTACATTTCCAGCAATAGATTTTATCAAAGTCTTTGCTGATGTGGCTAAATTCTTTATGCCAGTTCCTATTTTTCCAAGTTTTGTTTTTATTCCCTCCCATGATTTCTAAAAGCCTTTTACAATTTTATCTTTGAATCCTACTACTTTGTTCTTTACATAATTTCCAAATTCTTTGAATGGCTTAGCAATATTTTCACAATATTCTGCAATTTTCTTGCCAAACTTTGAATTTTTCAGTTTTTCAAAGCCTTTTCCAATTAACTCTCCGCCTTTTCTCATTAGCCACCATGTACCTTTAGCGGCAAGTTTTATGACCGCTAATATCATCTTGAACAAAAATCTCAATGTGCCAAGAAGAAAACTTTTCAGCAATGCCAGTGGTTTCATGAACCATCCAATTGCTTTAGTAAATGCTTTTCTCAAGAACCTAAATATTTTTCTAAATACTTTGTAGACAATCTTGAACATTTTCTTAGCTGCTTTGAAAAAACGCTATATGACTTCATTAAAATGCTTGAACCATTCTGGTAGACAAGAATTGATCCAGTCTTTGACTGTTTTCACAAGTAAGTCTTTAACAGGCTTTATAAGTCTATTTTGACAATAATCAATGAAAAATCCAGCAAGCTTCTTTAAAGTATATAAAATGTTTCCTCCAAATGCATCACTTACTAATTCATCTGTGTAATTGATGTTTTCATTTATATATTGACCAATTGTGCATATTGCAGTAGAATATTTTTCATACTGCTGCTTTACTACAACAGCTGTATGAATAACTGTTTTTACAGCTTCAGATGAAAGACCACTTGTTATCTTTGAATTTATTTTCATTCCGGCAACATGTATGTCAACATCTTTGATCTTATTTTTTATTTTCTCATTATTCTAGTTTTTATGCTAATTGACTAACACAACTGGTCCAATCTGCATATTATCGAGAGATTCAACAGCCTATACAGCACTATTGTCATATTGACTTAAATTAAATGGTATGAATGACTGCAATATCAATTTCTACCAATTGTCAAAACCATTGTTTATTTCATATGACATATGCTTTATGAAATCTATACACTTACTGCATAGATCAATATTATGCTTAACATATGAATTTACAATGTCATTTTGTTTTAATGTATTTGTACTTGTCTTATTTTCTTTGATTATGTACTTTTTATCTTTTGCATGATCATTTTTATTCACATCATCAAAGTCAATGCCATTTTTATGCAAATTGTCTTTTATATTTGACAAAATGCTATTTGATAATTGATTTATTTCTTTATGCTTATTGTCTTTGATTCTATTATATATTTCTTCTTTAAATGATTTTAATACAATGTTTTTTATTGATAATTCGTCAAATGAATAGAATTTTATGTCAAGATTTTGTAAATCAGATTTTATTCTAAACATTAACAGATCTACAAAATTTCTATATTTCTATTCATTGCTGTTTCCATGTGCTGTTTTTGCAAATTCAACTACTGATTTTTTAATGACATCAAACAACTATGATTTAGAATTGACATCATTAACATGTAAAGTCAAACTGTCGGGCAGTTGCTTCTTCTTCCATGGCTTTGGCTTAGTACCATTTATGTCATTGTTAAATGATGTCATTTCATTTGTGCAGATGTAATATTAGATTTATCTGTATTTGGAGATGAAATAGCAACTAATGTATTGTTTTTCTAAACTGGCTTTAAATTTTTAGCTATGTCATTCAATTTGTCAAAATAATTGTTGACATCTTCTTTCAACAATGTCAATTGCTTCTTGTTTTCATTCACGCCATTTTCTATTGTTGCTGAATGGTCTACAACAACTTTAAATGCTGTGTCAATGTTTCCATATATTTGTGAAGCTTTATTGAATGCTTCAGTCAATGACACATCATCTTTGTTCTCATTTTTGCCAGTAAGCTAGTCTGCAAATTTATTTCTTTTCAGCATAGCAGTCTATTTATTCAGTTTTCTGTTCTAAAAATTTTGCCATGCATTAGTATATTCAACAGAGTCATTTGGAACATATTGGCCAAATACAGTTCTATTCTACAGACGTTCTACCATGTCACTGTTAGTCTTGCCAGAATTATTGTTTATCAATGTCTTGAGTTCATCTGTTGGAACAGCAAAACCATCTGATTCTGTTTTTTTATCACGCATAGGAAGATTGACTTGTGAATATGCATTTTCAGCAGTGACAGGCTAAACTCCAGCTGTTATGTTTTGCAGTCCATCAATTGGAGTTGGAAGACTTGGAACTTTTGATACATCAGCATTGCCCAGTAAACTGTCTGCATTTGCCATACGTTCAATGTCAGCTGGCTTGAGTGTTGTCGGAGATCCATTGTCAGTCAGAGACTTTATGTTATCCTAAGCCTATTTCTAAATGTTTTTTGATTCTTGGACTACGACATTTTTTACTGTTGTATCAACTTTCTCAAGTGATTTCTAAACAGAACCATCTGTCTGCTTTAAAGCTTGATCAGACATCCCTTTTAACGCGATATTTGCTTCATCGCTGATCTAATTTGACTTTACAATCTTGTTCTAAATGTCTTTCTAAGACTGCTCAACATTTTTTGAAGTGTCATCAACAGTTTTCTTCACGTCTTTCACAGAAGTCTTAGCGGCAATTTCAGCTTGCTATGACACTTCTTCAAGTGATTGTTCTCCTGCTTTTTCACTTCTTTCAATTGCTTGATTAAGACGTTTTTCGTCTTCTTTCATCTTTTTGTCTTGCTCTTTCTGCTTTTTTTTCTAAGCTTCTGAGCCAAATGATCCAGTAACCCAGCTCCACAGTTCTTTTACAAATTCAGTGCATTTTCTGTATACATCTTTAGTCAATTCAATCATTGACTTCATTGGACTTGATATAAATGTGTCAAATTTCTTCTTTATTGATTTCCAAAGGTCTCCTGTTATAGTATTAATATGCTTCATCCAGTCAATTTTGTTTATGAAAGTGTCTATTATATTGTCAATGTTGATTTCCTATAAAAGACTTTTCAAAAAGCTCTCTATAAAATCTCTTACATTTGAAAACAACATAGGAATCAAGAAAATTGACAAAAAGAAAATCAATTTTGTCCATGAAAATCCATTTTTCTTTCTATCTTTTATTATCTTGTCAAGTCTATTATTTATATTCTTATGTCCGCGATTGACTTTCTTTACAATAATATCACTTGTTTCTATAACATCATAGAATTGTCCGATTAAAAGTTTTTTCAACTAGCCAAACTATTTGCCAGTCATTATGCTCTTCAAGTCATTTTTTCTCTATTCATCACGTTTCTTCTTTCTATCTTTATCAATTTTCTTTTCATCTTTTTCATCTATAGGCTTCTCGATGCCTGGAGAAGCTTTTGAATTAATGCTCTATATCTATTCTTTTATAACATTTTCATTGTTTTTCTAACGATCTATTATCTGCTAGTCTACAGGCTTGCTCATCTGCGCAGCTGCTACTTCAGCGTTCTTCTGCACGTCATTTGCAGTGATGAGACTTTCAATTTTTGAGAAGTTGTCAGTTATCTGCTTCTGCAAGTCTTCAAGAAGCTAGATCTAGTTCTATGACGCGTCATGCTGCTCTTTTATGCTAGTGTCTATCTTGTTGAAGCCATCAATGCTCTCGCTTGGACCATTTTCCTATTTTCTTTCTAGCTCAAGCTTGCTTTCACCGTCATTTTTGCTATAAGTCTCATTTTTAGCGCTTTTTTCAGACTCATCTGATATCAATTTATTGACTGCTTCATACAGTTCTTGGAGCTTGCTTGATGCATTCTCATCAGATGCGCTTTCATTCTGCTCTACTACTTTTGCAATAGTTTTTGACAATTTAGACACAAGTTCATCAGCATCTAAGCTCTTAGCGTTCTTCTCTTGCGCTTCTTGTATCTACTCATTCAGCTCATCTAATGCGCCACGGGCACGCATCATCATCATGTCAACTATCTTGACATACTTCTTGTCTTTGCTGTCTCCATACAGCTTGTTGACAGCTTCAATAAGCATGCTCTTGAACGTGTCTGCGAGCTAGTCATTAGTGCACTTGTCTGGCACTTTGACTTTAGAGATAGCAGAAGTGTCAAGCTTGCCCCATTGTGCAGCATGCATTCCATTGACGTCTCTGCCTTTCAAGTCTCCCATTTCTGCTCATCTCCAAGTTTTTACACGTCCATCGCGTTCAATACCATCTTCAATGCATGAAGCTGTGTAGCGAGCTGCTTTCCGTTTGAGTACTTCTTGTTGCGCTTCTCGACCTGATGCTCAATCATAGCTATGTATGTATGCATGTCTAGCAGTGTCATGTCATCAAACATTCCAAACGCATCTATCTTGAACTCGACAAACAGCAGAGTCTCTGTATTCATTATGTAACGGTACAACTGCTCTGCTATTTGCTTGAATATCATAAAAAACCTTCTGCGCTCGAATCTGATGTGTCTTCACACAGCTTTCCACACACTGCACATTCATGTTTCTCAAAAGCATCATTTATCTTCGCGATGAACTCCTTTGTTATGTATTGAATTATTCCATTTTCAGAGTACAAGACATCTTGCGGGAACACTGCAATGACGTCAAACAGCTCATCTACAGTGTAGTCTGCTGTTGATATCTCAGTCTTCTCATTAGTTGCTTTATCTATGAATGACACATCTTTTATGAACAAGCTGATGTAGTCTATGTTAAGAGATGTGTTAAGCGCCTCAAGAGCTTTCTTGTCAGACGTCTTGCGCATCTATGCATAACGAGAGCTGTAGAACTTAGACACTTTCTGCACTGTAGGATAAGACACTATGAATTCGAACTTCCAGTTCATGTTCTCATATTCATGCTTCTTGTCACTTATGTCAAAGTGGTCAAGCTTGTAGATCACGTTCGTGAAGTCAATCTGGTATTTGTTCTCGCTGTGGCACTCAGGGCACACAAATGTGATGTCGTGCTTAGCCATATTGCGCTGGTAGAGAAGAAGCAGCAGTTTTATCTTGTCAAACTCTGTGAGGCTGTAGATGTCAAGGTCTTCTTCGAGACATATGCTCTACAAGATCGCGCACTGTGCATCATACACAATGTCTTTGCGGTCCTCATTGTCAATCATTATTCTCGATAACTTCTTCTACTCTGCTACAGTTATCTCTCGGAAGCTCACTTCTCTTCCAAGGCTGTTGATGTATATCTTTATGACTGTACTGATGAACTTGCTCTTTATAGCGTTCAATGCAGCTTTCTTGTCAATTGCATGAGCTTCTGCTTTCAAAGCGCTGCTTATGCTCTAGGTATCATTTGCGTCTTTCATTTGTTTTTCCTTAGACTTTTTACTGTTAACTGATTACATCTACTATTTACATAGTTCAGCCATAAGTCTGTAAAATGTAAATAAAATCATGGCTAGCAAGACAGACAAGCTCATGTAGATGATAGCCGAAGAACATAAAGTCAAAGTGCTTGTAGACACTAAGTTCCACAAGGACTATGGCGAGTGCTATCCAGACAACAATGAAATACTTCTTAGCAGTAAGTTTTCTACAAACAAGATAAAGATGGCTGTCTTCTTGCATGAACTGTCTCATATATTGACAATGCGTCGCACTGGTTCTAGATATCTAGCAGCTTCAATATTCTAGGAAGAGTCTGCTGTTTGGAGCCTTGCGCAAGAGCTTCATTTGAAGTACACCGACAAGCCATTTTGCAAAGCTCAAGCTGATTTCATGCTGAAATGCCTTAAGACATATTCACAGTACCACTATAGTTTTAAGAAGAAATATAATAAAGAAGTCTAAAAAAGTATTAAAATAGGAAATAGACTTAAGTCTATTTCCTTAAATATAATTAGGAAATAGACTTAAGTCTATTTCCTTAAATATAATAAAGA
>Ga0310695_10009667_pt1 | contig 14412 bp, 11 predicted proteins | sample RumenRJG_04DNA_FD_203882 | JGI IMG/M metagenome (GOLD analysis project Ga0310695, IMG submission 203882) | Bovine rumen microbial communities from Lethbridge, Alberta, Canada - RJG_04 (v2) (version 2) | ecosystem: Host-associated > Mammals > Digestive system > Stomach > Rumen | place: Canada... | reverse complement strand
TTGTCCCTAAAATGGCGATGGCGATGGTCTGCAGCAGCAGATAGGGCACTCCGTCGGACGCGGTTGAAAAAAGCAGAGCGGTATCCGGATGGGTGATCCCGTGAATGATGCCGGTGGCGACTTCCAGACCTTTCGCGGCAAGACCGGAATAGTGCACACTGGTGGCTGACCAGGAAACAGCAGCAACGATGGCCAGTCCAATCAGCGTGTTCCACAGCCAGTGGCTCGGATATTGTTCATACATGGATTGAGCAGCGGTTTTTTCCTGCATTTCCTTACCTCCTAAGCCAGTTTGCTGCGCAGATATTCGCTGAAGAAGTCGATCAGAACCACGACTGCAAACAGTGTCAGCAGAACCATTCCCAGTCCGTTATAGTCACGCCAGCCTACCCGTTCATTGATCAGGATCCCCAGACCGCCGGCGCCGACATAACCAAGGATGGAGGCAGCGCGGATGTTCATTTCAAAACTGTAGATGCAGTGGGAAAGATAAGTCGGCAGGATCTGCGGGATGCAGGCGCTCCAGAAAGCCCGGAATTTATCTGCCCCGAGCGCTTCCATAGCCTCGAAGGCATTCATGTCAATGGTTTCGATGCTTTCAAACAGCATTTTGGCGACCACGCCGAAAGTGAAAACGGCAATGGCGACCGTGCCGGAAAACGTCCCGAGAGAGAAGATCAATGCACAGATGTTGGCGATGATCAGCGTCGGGAGCGTGCGGATCAGCCCGAGAATGAAGCGGATGACCGAGACCACCACTCTATTCCGGATGATATTGGATGAAGCCAGGATCCCGAAAGGCAGCGCCAGCAGACAGCCGGTAATGGAACCGAGGATCGACATTTTGATCGTATCCAGCAGCGGCCCGGTGACTTTATGAAAAAACGACCAGTCCGGCCGGAAGATCTTGCCGAGGATCGCCCACATCTGGTAAATGCGCTTGACCACAGTATTCAGATTGAAATTCGTGACTTTCAGTGAAATGATCACGACAGCCAGCGTTATGACCAGGATCAGAGGCAGCCGGCTGCGCGGAGCGTCGATCGAATGGCCGTTGTCCAGCACGATATGTTTCGGCTTGAATATCCGGTCAAACAGATCGGGTTTCTTCTTTTCAATATGCTCTTCCATGATCATGCCTCTTTGGCTTTCTGTTCATCTTTGGATGTCGGAACAGTGGACCCGCCGTAGATCTCATCCAGAAGCTCCTTGGTGATCATGGATGAAGGCCCGTCAAAAACGATCTCGCCGGCGCGGATCCCGACGACCCGGTCCGCGTATTCCAGCGCGAGATCCACATGATGGATGTTGATCAGGATGGAAATGTTCATTTCCCGGTTGATGCGCTTGAAGTCTCCCATGACCTGATGAGCGGTCACCGGATCAAGGCTGGCGACAGGCTCATCCGCAAGGATGATGGTCGGATTCTGGTTCAGTGTGCGGGCAAGAGCAACACGCTGCTGCTGGCCGCCGGAAAGCTGGTCGCAGCGGGTGTAGGCTTTATCCAGAATGCCGACCTTGTCGAGAGCCTCCAGCGCTTTCATCTTCTGTTCTTTTGAGAAGATACCGAGGAGGACCCGCCAGAAAGGCATGTCCGGAACATTGGCCGTCAGAACATTGTTGATGACACTGGTACGGTTGACCAGGTTAAAGCTCTGAAAGATCATGCCGACCTTGCGGCGGAAGCGGCGCAGGTTCCTGCCTTTCAGTTTGCTGACGTCGGTTCCGTCCACAGTCAGGCTGCCTTCCGTGATATCATGCATGCGGTTGATCGCGCGGATCAGCGTGGATTTTCCCGCGCCTGACAGACCGATGATGGCGACAAATTCTCCCTGTTCGATCTGCAGGTTAACGTGTTTCAGGGCGGTGACCCCGTTGGGATAGGTCTTGGTGACGTCTTTGAACTCGATCATGGCAATGCTCCGCGGTTAAATATTTGCTATAAGTATAAACCAATATGGGATTGGGAAGTGAGAAATAAGACATGATGGTCATGATGAACCCGCTCTGTCATCCCGGTCCCCGGAAATGAGCAGCCGACGGCACCGCATCAGGGCCCGGAAATGTACCAGCAGATCACCGTTCGGCAGCATGGCCGATACAGCAGGCTGTAACTCATCACGAAACCGGCCCCCGTGTGGCTACCGGGGCCTGTGATTCACTCAGATCCGGCGCTTCCGCGCGGGGGCACGGCTTGCCTGACCTGTATCCGTTTTGCCCGGAGAACGGAAAATCAGCCCGGCATTATTTCTTAACAATAATTCTATAGATATTTATTAAATTTTTATTTTAAGATTATTCCGTATTTTGAATATTATTTTATATATATTAAAATTTTCAGATATAAATACTGTTTTTCTTCCGTTTTTCATTTCTGATTTTCCGACAAAAAAAGGGACTCCCTTTCGGAAGTCCCTGCGGATCATCAGTTGATCGGAATTATCTTACAGCTTCGAGAGCCTGACGGGCACCGTCATAATCGGAGTCCACGGCTTTTGCATAGCCGGTGTGGCTGTAGCAGTCGAAAATGTTCTTGCCTTCTTCGCTTTCGATGATATTGATGAAGGTATCCTGCAGCGCGGCTTTGAATTCGGGGGTGTACTTCTCATTGTTGCGGGAAACAGCAACGGTATCGTTGTAAATACCCTTGGTCACGCCGATGACATTCAGTTCATCCCAGATGGAAGCTTCGCGGCCCATACCCTGTTTGCCGGTGGAGTCCTTCTGGTCGATCGGCAGGTTCCAGGATTCTTCGTAGTCGTTGCGGCCGTCAGCATAGCAGACGATGATGTCGACCTGTTCGGCAGCAGCCATGGAGAAGGCGGTACCGTAGCCGGAATCCAGCGGAGTGACATTGGAGAGGTCGCTCAGTTTCTTTCCATCATAGTTGTCCATCAGCCACATGGTCGGGTAGATGTAACCGGCGGAGGAGGAAGTCTTCTGGACTGCCCAGCTGGCGCCATCGAGATCTTCCCATGTCAGCGCTTCGTGGTTGTTGACCTTTTCTGCCAGTTTCTTACCGTATTCGGTCGGAGCTGCGTAGATCAGGGCGCGGTAGAAGGTGACCTGCGGGCCGTTCTTCAGGGTGCGGTTGTCATAACCGTTCCAATCCCACGGGTCGGTGCTGTCATTGGACAGGCCGTTGCGGGTTGCGGTCAGGATGACTTCGGTGTCATCGCTGTACAGAGCGTAGGTGCCGCCCGGAAGCCAGCCGACATCGATGGAACCGGCAGCCATGGCTTCACCGGTGGCGTCATAGTTGGTTCCGACGGAGATATCGACTTCATCAATATCGTAGCCCATGGTGGCCAACTGATCCTTCACCATCTGGTCCAGGCCTTTGGTCCCGGTGATGATGACATCCGCGTCCTTGGAAGGGACGAATTCGAGGGTCAGTTTATCATAATGAACATTCTCGGAGAGAACAGCGCCTGTCAGTGCGAGCACAGCAAGAATAACAAGCATTACAACGGAAAACTTTTTCATGATATTTCTCCTTACAGTTTCTGCAGGGTCTTCAGTCCTGCCCCTATATCATAACATAATTCGATTGTTTTACATAGACCATCCAAACACGGTCCCGATGAAACACGTGAAAAAATATGACAAAAAAAAGACATCCCGGGACATCCGGAATGTCTTTCCAAAGGTGACAGATATGATCCTCAGTCCTTTATTTCAGCACAGAGGTTTTTCAGGATCGTGACGGCCTTTTCCAGCTGATCCATCGGGATATTCAGCGCGGGCAGCAGGCGGATGCGGTCTTTGGCGGTGAGAGCAAGGACGCCCTTATCGATCGCCGCTTTAACGATCTTTCCGGCAGGCCCCACCGGTTTGATTCCGATCATCAGGCCCATGCCGCTGACGGACTCCACACCATCGGCATTTTCAAACGCCTTGAAGACGTATTCGCTCTTCGCACGGACTTCAGCGAGCAGTTCGTCATCGATCCGGCTGAGGATGGTCAGGGCACCGGCACATGCTACCGGATTGCCGCCGAAGGTGGAACCGTGGTCCCCGGCGCCAAGCACATACTGGACTTTTTCGCCCATCAGGCAGGCTGCCAGCGGCAGACCGCCGCCGATCCCCTTCGCTGTGGAGACGACATCCGGCTGAATGCCGTAGTTCATATAGGCGTAAAGCGCGCCGGTGCGGCCATTGCCGGTCTGGACTTCATCGATGATCAGCGGGATGTCATTCTCTTTGGCAAAATCCGCGGTCTTTCTGACGAAATCCTGATCCAGGGCGATCACCCCGCCTTCTCCCTGGACACACTCCATCATGATCCCGGCGGCGTTGACGCCGAGAGCCAGCTTTTTCAGGGCTTCGAAATCATTGGCGGGCGTATGGACGAAACCGGGAGTCAGGGGCTGGAACAGTTCATGATAATGTTCCTGCCCGGTGGCAGCCAGCATCGTCAGGGTGCGGCCATGGAAGCTGTTTTCCAGGGTAACGATGGTATGGCATGCCGGACCCTTCTTTTCGGCGGAATACTTGCGGGCAACCTTGACACAGCATTCGTTGGCTTCCGCGCCGGAATTTCCGAAGAAGACCTTCTTCATCCCGGTCTTCTCGCAGAGCATCTTCGCCAGCTCCGCGCAGGGTTCGGTGTAATACAGGTTGGAGGCGTGCTGGAGTTTGCCGAGCTGTTCGACCACCGCCGACTTCCAGATGTCATCAGCGGCGCCGAAAACGTTCACCGCGATACCGGAGCCGAGATCGATATAATTCTTGCCGTTGCTGTCCGTCAGGACCGAGCCCTTCCCGGAGACGAGCTCCACCGGAAAGCGGGCGTAGGTATTGGCAACATAAGTTTTGTCAAGAGACTGAAGTTCACTCATCGTTATTATCTCCCGTGACCATGGTTCCGGCACCTTCCTCCGTCAGCAGCTCCATCAGGATGGAATGGGGGATGCGGCCGTCCATGATGACCACATTTTTGACACCGGAGCGGATCGCTTCCACGCAGCATTCCACTTTCGGGATCATGCCGCCGGCAATAATGCCATCCTCACGCAGTGTTTTCGCTTCCTCAACGCTGATCTGCGGGATCAGGGTAGAGATATCATCTTTGTCCCGCAGTACGCCGGGGACATCGGTCATCATCAGCAGGCGTTCCGCCTGAAGCGCGCCCGCGATATATGCCGCGGCAGTATCACCGTTGATATTATAGGTGTTCCCGTCATCATCGCAGCCCAGTGTGGCAATGACCGGAATATAACCCTTCTCCAGCATATCCAGGATCGGCCGGGCATTGACACAGGTGACATTGCCGACGTATCCGAGGCGTTCATCCTTGAACTCGGCCTGGATCATATGGCCGTCGATGCCGGAAAGGCCGATGGCGTGGCCGCCGTAATACTCCAGCAGGTTGACCAGTGATTTATTGATCTTGCCCGCCAGGACCATCTGGGCGATGTCGACAGTCTCCCGGTCCGTGACCCGCAGCCCGTCGATAAAGACCGCTTCCTTGCCGAGACGCTTCATCAGGGTGCTGATCTCGGGACCGCCGCCGTGGACGAGGACCACACGGATCCCGATCAGGGAAAGCAGCACGATATCTTCCATGACCTGCTGCTTCAGGTCTTCATTGATCATGGCATTGCCGCCGTATTTAATGACGACGATCTTTCTGTAATAGCGGCGGATATAGGGAACAGCCTGGATCAGGACCTCAGCGCGCTGTTTGTTTGAAATGATATTATCCATGTTTTCTGTCCTTATCAGTAAAACAGGCTTTCGGTCTCATCAAAACCGAGTACGAGGTTCAGGTTCTGGATCGCGGCTCCGGAGGCACCCTTGCCGAGATTGTCAAACCGTGCCGTCAGCATGATCCGTTCATCATTGCCGGTGACCGTGATCTGCATATCGTCCCGGCCGGCGACCGCACCGGCGGAAAGGAAACCCGCTTCATCACAGTTTTCATCAAAATGGACCAGCGGCCCCGGATAGTACGCCTTATAAGCCCGGCGGACATCCTCCGGAGTGCCTTTCAGATCTTTGGTGAAAAGGGGAACGCTGACTTCCATGCCGCTGTAATAATCCGCCACGATGGGGCTGAACAGCGGAGCGGTCTCAAGGCCGCAGATAAAGGCCATTTCCTTTAGGTGCTTGTGCTGCTGGCTCAGGCCGTACTGCCGGGGGGCACCGAGCAGGACATCCCGTTCGGGATCCCGGTATTCGGCGATCATCTTTTTCCCGCCGCCGGAATATCCGGTGAGGGAGAAGCAGGTCAACGCCGCATCCGAAGCGAGCAGGCCGAGATCCACCAGCGGCTTTACCAGCGCGATGAACCCGCTGGCATGGCAGCCCGGGTTGGCGATACGCTTTGAAGCCCGAATCTTCTCCCGGAATCCCTTCAGCTCCGGAAAGCCGTAGGCCCAGCCTTCCGCTGTCCGGTGGGCAGTGGATGTATCGATGATCACCGTATCGCTGCCTTCCGCCAGTTCCACGGCCTCGACAGCCGCCGCGTCGGGCAGGCAGAGAAAGACCGCGTCCGCACAAAAGATCGCATCTTTCCGCGCAGCCGGGTCTTTACGGGTCTCTTCGGAAAGGCTGATCAGCTCCAGGTCAGACCTGTGATTGAGCCGTTCATAAATACGCAGGCCGGTCGTCCCGGCGCTTCCGTCAATAAATACTTTCGTCATAAATCTTCCGTTTTTCCGCAAATATGAATAAGGCTGACGATAAAAACTGCCATAATAGCTGACAAAAAATAAAAACTGCCCGGTCAGCCTGCCTCATCGCCTGCGGATACGACACCTCCCTTTCAGAATTTTCCACTTCGATTTATGAATGATCACAAAACCGAAAAACTATGTGATGAATTATATCCAACTTGAGGGTGAAAATGACATTCATCCGGTTTTGAGTATGATTATTTATGACATTTTTCAAACAAAGGGATCGTCCCGGCACTCACCTCATCATACGAAACGAAGGAGCTTCCGGCTGCTTGTTCAGGCTGTCCGCGGAGATTTATTTCCTGTGGATAAGTATATAAAAAACTGTGGATAATTTTGGGGATAAATCGTTTTTTGGGTGGATACGGATGTTGACAGAATGTGGATAAACCTTAAAATATGTTTACAAAATATCCGGGAAGGATCTTCGAGGAAAAAGGCCTTATATTAAAAAACCCGCTCCGGTTGGAGCGGGTATTTTTGCGTTTGCGGCCGATTCCGCTTACTTCAGCGGGCGGACCCAGTGACCCTGCGGGCCGCCGACGATATCACCGTCTTTGGAGGTGGTGATGCCGCGGAGGATGGTCTGGACTACACGGCCCTTCATCTTCATGCCGTGATACGGGGAGAGCTTCGTGCGGGAATGCAGCGTGCTCTGGTCGAAGACATATTCCTGATCCATATCGACGATGGCGAAGTCGGCATCGGTGCCCACCTGGAAGGAGCCCTTGAGCGGGTAGTAGTCGAACATCTTCGCGACATTTTCGGACATCCAGGCAGCGACCTGGTTCAGGGTGATCTTGCCTTCATTGACCGCGGTCAGCATCAGCATGGAGCAGGTCTCAATGGCAGCCATCCCGGCAGGAGCTTCCCAGTAATTCTTCATCTTCTCTTCCGGCGTATGCGGAGCGTGATCGGTGACAACGAAGGAAAGCGTACCGTCCTTCAGCCCTTCCCAGAGCAGATCCTGGTCGCGCTTGGTCCGTACCGGCGGATACCCCTTGATCTGGGCGCCGACACGGTCAAAGTCTTCGTTGGTGAGGAAGAGGTAATGCGGGCAGGTCTCAGCGGTGACGTTGATGCCGTCCTTCTGGGCACGGCGGATGACTTCGACACCGTCACCGGTGGCCAGGTGCAGGATATGCAGATGGGCGCCGGTAGCCTTCGCGAAGGCGATGGCAGTCTCGATCACGGTAAGTTCGGAAACAGCCGGGCGGGACTTGAGGACCGCATTGTAATCGCGTTCATCGGTGGCCATGACTTCGGCGGTCAGTTCCTTGATCAGCCAGAAGTTTTCGGCGTGGATACCCACAAGTTTGCCGGTCTTGGCGACTTCACGGAAGATGGTGTAGACTTCGCCGTCATCCAGCGGAGGAAGCACATTCTGCATGCCTTCCTTATAGTTGTAGATCAGCTGATAGGTCGCCAGATCCAGCGCATAGCCCCAGAAGAACTTGAAGGCAGCCGCACCGTGTTCAGCAAGCTTCGGCAGATCGGCGTTGTTCAGCTTGCCGATGCAGAGGCCCCAGTTGCCGAAGTCCACATGGGCTTTCGGGCCAATGGTCTCGATGAGGGAGTCCATCATTTCAACGTTATAAACAGCGGGATTGCTGTTCGGCTGTTCGATGATGGTGGTCACACCGCCGCAGGCGCCGGCCATGGAGGAATGGAAAAAGTCTTCCTTGTGATGGGCGCCGTTCTTGCCGTCACGGGAGTGAACGTGGCTGTCGATGAAGCCCGGCAGGACATACTTTCCGGAAGCATCGGTGACGACCTTGGCCTCGCCGTCCAGCAGGCCTTCGGTGATCGCGTAGATCTTGCCGTCTTTGATATACACATTGGCTTTAAAGGTATCTGTGGAGTTGACCAGCGTACCGTTCAGAATTACATGATCCCATTGCATAATAATCATTCCTTTGTTTTGCAAAACAAGGGGCAGAATCTGCCCCCTGTTTTCGTTTCAATTGAGCTTTCGCGAAAATTATTCGCAGCCGCAGACCAGAGAAAGCAGGGCCATGCGGACCGGGACGCCGTTGGCAGCCTGGCGGAAGTAGGCAGCGCCTTCATAGTCATCGACTTCGGTCTTGATTTCGGTGACACGCGGCAGCGGGTGCATGATGGTCAGGCCCGGCTTCGCCTTCTTGACGGTGTCAAGGGTAACTTCATAGGAGCCCTTCAGCCGTTCGTATTCAGCGGGATCCGTGAAGCGTTCCTTCTGGATGCGGGTCATGTAGAGGACATCGGACTTGGCAACAGCTTCATCGAGGTCGGGGATGATCTCAACAGAGATACCGTCTTTGCGCAGACCTTCGGTGATGGCTTCCGGCATGGCAAGGGCATCCGGAGCGGTGAAGACGAACTTGACGCCCATGCGGGCCAGCAGGGCGGCGCCGGAATGGACAGTGCGGCCGTTCTTCAGGTCGCCGGCGAGGCAGATGGTCTGGCCTTCAACATGGCCCTTTTCCTTGATGATGGTGTACAGGTCAAGCAGAGCCTGGGTCGGGTGCTGGCCGGCGCCATCGCCGCCATTGATGACAGGTTTGCAGGAACCGGCAGCCAGTTCGGCAGCGGAGCCGGTAACAGGATGGCGGATGACTGCGACATCAGCATAGGATTCGATCATTTTACCGGTATCATAAACGGTCTCGCCCTTTTTCGCGGAGGAAGAACCGCCGCCGTCAGCAACAGAGATGACGGAACCGCCGAGGCGCAGCATCGCGGTTTCGAAGGAAAGGCGGGTGCGGGTGGAAGGTTCGAAGAACAGGGTAGCGAGGGTCTTGCCGGCCATGTTCAGCAGACGGCCGCCGTTGTCCATAGCGCGTTCGAAGCGGGCAGCGGTGTCCATGATCAGTTTTACTTCTTCGTTGGAAAGGGACTGGACATCAAGGATGTCGCGGCCGAGTAAAGATGTTGCCATAAAAATCTCCTTAGATTTACTTGTGTTCCCCTGCCGGTCGGGCGGGAAACAAATTTGCTTTATAAATTACGTTTTTATTATAAACCATTCGGAAAAATTCATGCGGGGATTATGCAGAGCCCTCAGGGGAAGCCGGAACCGTTTTTTCCCTCAAAAACAGCCTAACGCCTGACAAATGTCATATTAATGATATGACAACATGCCGGATGTAATCCGAAAAAAGTCACCCCCCGTGAGGAGGTTTCAGGCCGGATCCACCATCTCAATTTCAGCCAGATACCAACGGTCGAAAAGCCCTCAAAAAAATACTGACAAAAGTTCAAAAATATATATTACTTAAAGTTAGCTCGATTATGACAATTGTCAGGTGATTACTGTGACAAGGACGGTTAAAATCTTATACATCAGAAAACTGTTATACCGATTCCGAACAAGACGTATTTGCGGAAAAGAATCGATACCAGCAGAAAATCAAGGAGAAAAAAATGTCTGTAAATAATGCTTATGAAATTGCTCAGCAGGAATTTGATCATGTAGCAGATATGCTTGATCTGGATGCCGAGGCCCGCAATTATCTTCGGGACCCGAAGAAGGAATATCATGTCCGCATCCCCGTTCGGATGGACGACGGTTCCCTGAAGATCTTCGACGGCTATCGCGTTCAGCATAACGACGCGCTGGGCCCGAACAAAGGCGGCCTGCGCTTCGCCGCGAATGAAACCATCGACACGGTCCGCATGCTGGCCATGAAAATGACCTGGAAATGCTCCGTTGCCAACATCCCGCTCGGCGGCGGTAAGGGCGGCGTAGTCGTGGATCCCCGCGACCTTTCCGTCGGTGAACGCGAACGCCTGGTCCGCGGTTATGTCGACGCTCTGTTCCACGCTTTCGGTCCCCGCATCGACGTTCCCGCCCCGGATATGGGCACCAACGCGCAGGATATGTGCTGGTTCATGGATGAATTCTCCAAACTGACCGGATGCTACACTCCGGGTGTCGTCACCGGCAAACCGGTCGGCGGCGGCGGTTCCCTCGGCCGCACCGAAGCGACCGGCCTGGGTGTCGTGATCTGCATCCGCGAAGCGATGAAACGCCTCGGCATCGACTCCACCAAGACGACTGCCGCGATCCAGGGCTTCGGCAACGTCGCCCAGTATGCTGCCATCCACTACATCGGCAAGCTCGGCGGCAAGGTAAAGTGCGTTTCCTGCTGGAACCGCGATGAGAAGAAATCCTTCACCTTCTTCAAGGAAGACGGTATCGACCCGATGTTCCTGAAGAGCATCACCGATGCTTACGGCACCGTTTCCAACGAAAAGGCTCTGGCTGCCGGCTATCAGGTCCTGGACGGCGAAGACTGGATCAAGCAGGATGTGGATGTCATCATCCCGGCTGCCCTGGAAAAACAGATCACCGGTGAAAACGTCGGCCTGATCGGCAAGAACGTCAAGATCGTTGCCGAAGCCGCGAACGGCCCGACCACCCTGGAAGCCGATGCCGCTCTCCGCGAACGCGGCATGTTCATCATCCCGGACTTCCTCTGCAACGCCGGCGGCGTGACCTGCTCCTACTTCGAAGAGGTCCAGAATGACCAGAACTACTACTGGTCCGTCGAAGAAGTCCTCGAAAAACTGGACTACAAGATGACCTCCGCCTTCAACTCCGTCTACGATATGGCTGTTGAAAAGAAGGCTTACATGCGCGACGCCGCTTACATGGTCTCCATCAAGCGTGTTGCCGATGCCATGCGCTTCCGCGGCTGGGTCAAATAACTGATCCGATTTGTTTGTGAAACCGAATATGCGGGGTCGTCAGGCCCTGCATATTCTTTACAGACAATAATCAGTTTGTCAGACATTAACAGAAAAAAGCGGGGATTCCCGTATAATTATCAAAAAACGGATCAGATCCGGAAAAGTAAAGGAAAGTAATAACAATGACAAAAAAAGTTGCAGTCATCGCTATCGGCGGTAACTCCCTCATCAAAGATAAGGCCCATCAGTCCGTTCAGGATCAGTATCTTGCAGCCGACGAAACCGCGAAACATATCGTGGAAATGATCAATGAAGGCTGGGATGTTGTGGTCGGCCACGGAAACGGCCCGCAGGTCGGTTTCCTTCTCCAGAAGGCTGAAATCGCTGAAAAGTCCGTCAATATGCCGATGGCTCCGTTGGAAGTCTGCGGTGCGCAGAGCCAGGGTCAGATCGGCTATCAGCTGGTCCAGTGCCTTCAGAACCGCATGAAAGAAGCCGGCATCAATAAACCGGCAGCCTGCGTCATCGAACAGACCATCGTCAACAAAAACGATCCCGCTTTCCAGAACCCGACCAAACCGATCGGCGGTTTCATGACCGAAGAAGAAGCCAAAGCCAAGGCGAAAGAACTGGGTTGGGTCGTCGTGGAAGACGCCGGCCGCGGCTGGCGCCGTGTCGTTCCGTCACCGCTCCCGGAAAAGATCGTTGAACTCGATGCCATCAAAGCGCTGATCGACGCCGGTATCATCGTCGTCTCCATCGGCGGCGGCGGTATCCCGGTCATCGTCAATGACGAAGGCAAGCTGGAAGGTATCGCCGCCGTTATCGACAAAGACTTCGGCAACAGCCTCCTGGCCCAGAACCTGAACGCCGACATGCTGGTGATCTCCACCGCTGTCGAAAAGGTCGCCATCAACTTCGGTACCCCCGAAGAAAAATGGCTGGATCACATGACCCTCGAAGAAGCCAAGAAATATATGGCCGAAGGTATCCACTTCAAGAAGGGTTCAATGGCCCCGAAGATCCAGGCTATCATCAACTTCCTGGAAGCCGGCGGCAAGGAAGCTCTCATCACCAACCCGGAAAACATTCTCCGTGCCATCCACGGCGAAACCGGTACCCGCATCACCAGATAAGGGTTTACAGAGAAAAAACGACAGCCGGAACGTTCCGGCTGTTTTTTATTTTAAGAAAGCGTTATTTCACTGCAGCGGCCGGTACCGCACCCGTAAAAATACCGGGGAATTTCCTGAAGACTGCCGCACCCGGCTTTTTTTCTGTTATCCCTTCCGCATGATCAGCCTCAGCACAGCCAGGTTGGCCAGGGAAGCGATGAGCGTGATCAGGATAAAAGGAACAAAGTTCGCGGGACTGTCGCCCCAGATCCTGCCGAAAAGCGAGGGCATGAGCATACCGCCGAACTGGCCGCATGCCAGAACGATACCGTTGATCTTTGCAGAGACCAGCCCCCGTTCCTTCATGATCCCCAGTGCGTTGGCAATGATCGGTCCGGTGGAAAATCCGTAGATAAAAACGCCGGCACCGATCAGCAGCAATGTCTTCGGCGCCAACAGCATCATGGTCCCATTGGCGGCGGAGATCAGCAGACAGCCGAAAACGATACGTGCCGGCGGGACCCTGCCGACAAGCCAGGCCGCCAGCAGCCGCCCGGAGAAGGTACCGATCCAGAAAACGGATGTCATCATCGCCGCTTCGGATTCGCCCGCCAGGCTGCTCCGGATCAGCACGGTGCTGATCCAGCTGTTAATGGTCGACTGGCAGGAAGCGAAAAGGAACATCAGAAGCCCGAACAGCCCCGCAGCGGCGAGGATCTGATCCCTGCCGGTCATATCGGGATTTCCGGAAGCCGCGGCATTGCTGTCAGCCTGTGCCCGGGGACTGGGAAGCCTGAAAAGCGTCAGCGCGGGGAAAATGACCGCAGCTGACACCAGGATCAGGACGGGAGCGATGCTGTTCATATGCCGCAGGGAAAGGCTGATCAGGAACGGCGTGATGATACAGCCCACGGAGTAAAACAGATGGACCAGGTTCATCGGCCGTTTCGCCCTGCTGCCGAGCAGCCAGGTGAACATGACATTCGGTCCGTTATCAATGACTGAAAGCGCCGCTCCGATGATGCCGGCCAGAAGGAAAAGCTGCCACCGGCTGCGGACAGCACAAAGGCCGAGCACGGCAGCAGACGCGGTACAGATACTGATACCGATCAGACGGTTGCCGGGCCGCCGGTCAAACAGCCGGGAGATGAACAGGGAAGAAATGATAAACCCGAGATTGTAAAAAACCAGCAGAGGGGTGATCCCGGAAATTGCCGAATTTGTCCGGCCCGCGAAATAGACCATCGCGGGACCGAAAATACTGGAGATCAGCCCCTGACAGATAAATGAAAGATAATACGCCAGCGTGATCCGTTTTTCAAACCGCGGATGATCGCGGGGTTCCAGATACATAACAGGCCCCTTTCCGGATGATCAGGTTTCAGAACAGTTCAAGTTTCTTCCCGACGGCATAAAGGGTCCGCAGTGCGTGATAGTTCCGCCAGTTCCAGGCTTCTACCGAAAGATGTACACCATCCTGTTTTGGATCCAGCCCGTGATCGGGAAGGTACTGGGCGATCGCCCAGAAATTGAAAAACGGAATGTCAAAATCCCTCGCGACCTGAGCAGTGATCTCGTTGATACTGTTGTCCCCCTCCACATTATCCGCCTTGGATGAGAGGATCGGCAGGATCCCGTGATCCAGCAGTGTCTGCACGATCTCGGAAAGATAGTCGTAATAGATGTCCGTCCCGGCTCCCGGGACCCAGTTTGAACCGAGATTTACAAACATAATGGAGGGATTGTTGATGCGGATCTCGCATTCCAGTGTGTTTTCCCCCTGCTGACAGGCGTAGGGATCCGCCCAGATCGTCGTCAGTACGGAAGCCGCGCTCATCCCCGCATGGACGGAATAACTGATCTTGTCAAAGGAACCCTTGAAGAAATCGATCGCACTTGTCAGATAAAGATCCTCATCGGCAAGGGAATAAAAGTCCGTGTCA
>Ga0310695_10009666_pt1 | contig 14412 bp, 6 predicted proteins | sample RumenRJG_04DNA_FD_203882 | JGI IMG/M metagenome (GOLD analysis project Ga0310695, IMG submission 203882) | Bovine rumen microbial communities from Lethbridge, Alberta, Canada - RJG_04 (v2) (version 2) | ecosystem: Host-associated > Mammals > Digestive system > Stomach > Rumen | place: Canada... | reverse complement strand
ACGCCGCCGTAGTTCCGTTGAACAAGAATGTCATATTCGATTTGCTCCATAATCTCCTCTTTCACCACACTGTATGAGATAGATTGATTGATATGACTATCTTCAGTATAAATATATTCAGTATTGATTGGTGGTGATTTTCCGCATTCCGGAATGTTGGGTTTCATTACTCCTGAATGTTGATTATCATTGTTCTTGAATAGTGAATCTGGAGATTCTTCAAACTGATTAACATAAATAGCATCCGGCTTACCTCTGCCTTGGTTTCTCCGATTAATCAATCTGTATTTTTCAAGCTCACGAAACAACCTCGTTGCCTTTTGAGATCCGCAACAAAGCGTTCTGCACACCTCGCTGTTTGTATAGTACACAAACACACTGCCGCCTTCATCCAAAAATCCATTTTTCTCAGACAACGTCAGCCTGTCCAGCAAAAATGCGTACAGTATCTTTGCTTCAACAGATAGCTGTGAATACGAATCCGAAAACAAACATAACGGTACCTTTAAGAACCGATAACTTGATTTCATAATAATCAATCCTCCTAGAATATGTTAATTTGAAGAAAAACCCTCTCACCCTTTTATTCCACACTTTTTTTGGATTTGTTGCAAAGAAATTTATAAATTCAGTTATTTAACTGACTTAAGCCCTTCCAAATCTTCCGAAACATGAGCTATATGTTTTAAAGAATACCCCTCACCCTTTATTCCACACTTTTTCAGATTTTTTTGCAAAGAAATTTAAAAATTCAATTATCAAATTGTTTTAATGCTTTCCAAATCATCTCAACGTGAGCCATTCTATCTAAAAAACCTCTCTACTTTCTAATGCACAATTTTTTTCAATTTGGCAACCTGTTTACAGAAATTAATATTTTTGCAATTCATTGCAAATACTTTACATGTTAAGACTTTTATGCTATTATTATTCAAAAAGGAGGCGGAGTGTATGATACCGACGAAAAGATTAAAAAAGCGCGACCTTTATTTGAATAAGCTGATTGCCTTTCAGGACACCGAGCCTGTTAAAGTTATCACAGGTATCCGCCGCTGCGGAAAGTCGAGCTTGATGAAGCTGATGGCGGCTCATTTGCTTGAAAGCGGCGTTTCTTCTGAGCAGATTGTTGAAATGAATTTTGAATCCTATGATTTCAAGGATATGACCTCAAACGGGATTTACGAGTATATCAAATCAAGACTGCTGCCACAAAAAAGAATGTACCTTTTCTTTGATGAAATACAGCGCGTTGAGGCTTGGGAGGACGCTGTTAATGCTCTGCGCGTGGATATCGACTGCGATATTTATATCACCGGCTCCAATGCTTTTCTGCTGTCCTCGGAATACTCAACTTATCTTTCGGGCAGAAGTGTAGAGATCCGTATGCTGCCGCTTTCCTTTGCGGAGTTCATAGATTTTCACGGTTTTGAAATACGCGAGAGCAAAAGCGCGCTTGGCGGAACACACAGACGTGCCTATGATTTGCAGGGCGAAAGCTATGAACTGAAAGAGCTTTTTGAAGCGTATCTGCGTTTCGGTGGTATGCCCGGTATTGCGGATGTCGGCTTGGATCAGGAAAAGGCTTTGATGTTGCTCGACGGAATCTACTCAACCGTTATTGTGCGCGATATTCTCGAAAGAGAAAAGCGCAGAGGCAGACGTCAGATAACCGACGCCGTACTTCTGCGCAAGATTATTCTGTTTTTGGCGGACAATATCGGCAGCTCAATCTCCGTTTCGTCCATCGGAAATACGCTTGTCAACGAGGGCTTGCTCGACGACGGCAGAAAGAACAAACCCAGCGCGCACACCGTTCAGGCGTATGTCAACGCGCTTCTTGAAGCCTACTTTTTCTATGAAATCAAACGCTTTGACATCAAAGGGAAGGACTATTTGCGCACGCTCGGCAAGTATTATATCGTGGATATCGGACTGAGAAACTATCTGCTCGGCTTTCGCAACCGTGACAGCGGACACATCTTGGAAAACGTTGTTTACTTTGAGCTTCTGCGCCGCGGATACGACGTTGCCATAGGCAAACTCGGCGATTCAGAGATAGATTTTATTGCTTCAAACGCCAACGAAAAGATATATTTTCAGGTCACGGAATCCATGAACAGCGAAGCCGTTCGGACGCGCGAGCTTGCCCCTTTGCAAAAAATCAAAGACAATTATGAGAAAATAATCCTGTCACTCGACACTGGATTTGAGAAAGAATTTGACGGAATTAAGTCGGTCAATGTGATCGATTGGCTGCTTAGCTTTTGATGTTTTTATATGAATAAATACGAGTTTTATGTTCTTTCAGGTGATACGGTTGTTGCAAAATGGGAAAGAAAAACTCTAACTGTTTTTTATGAAAACCTATTGCCGCTGTATCTAAAACAACATCCCAATGCTGAACATTGGATTGCGTCGCGAGCGATCGATTCACACCGTGCAAACGCGCGTTTGCTGAAAAAAGCCCTGCGATTAAGGAAAAAAGACGATTTTAGTACAGCTCTTTATGTCAACGCCGCGACTATAACAGATAACTATTGGATAAAGCCTCTTGATAGTGACTTAACCTATCAGGACGTGCGCTTCACCGACGATTATTTTTCCGTTCTTGCACTCAAAGGAAGCTATTCCAGCTTTAATCGAGCTGCTAATTCCAAGCGCACAAAAACGCCTGAGTTGACGAATATCGGCAGCTTTGAAAAGTGCTGGAAACTGATTGACGGCAAGTGGTGGATGTATAAATCCGCAACGCATGACGAACTGTTTTCTGAACTTTTTATCTATCATCTCGGCAAAAAATTAGGGATGAATATGGCTGTTTATAAGCGTGGCGACAAGTGTATAAAGTCACTTGACTTTACCGAGAATGCGAGCGTAAACTTCGAGCCTGCGTTCGCTTTTATGGGTGATAATGAAGATTACGAAGATGTTTTTTCAAAGCTCGAGGAGCTTTGTCCGCAGGCAAAAAACGATTTTGTAAGGATGATTTTTCTCGATACGATCGTTGCAAATCCCGACAGACATACAGCAAATTTCGGACTGCTGCGCGATATAAAAACCGGAAATCTTATCGGTTTTGCGCCGCTTTTTGATCATAATATGGCGCTAATCGCAAGAGGATATCCGAAAACTCCAACGAAAAATGATATTCTCATTAGCCTGTTCAACGACTTCATCGACAACCATTCCGAGTACAAAGATCAGCTGCCAATCATCACCGAAACGCTTCTGCAAACCGTCCTCAAAACCGTCAACATGAAGGTGCGAAGCAAAGAAATTGTTGAGTTAATCATGAAAAGATACGCAATGATTCTGAAATAAAACCTAAAGAAAAATCGACCTGCGAGGCTCACTTGCAGGTCGATTTTTCTTAAAATGTTTTGAAGTTTTAGGCAAGGGGACTTAGGGTTTCTCCCTAACAAATATCACTGTTTTTCGCTGCGCGGAGTAAAAACAGTCTGCTTGTATAGTCGTGACATATTAAAAAGAAATCTTTATTTCAGTTCTGAACAAGCAGTGCGTTTTTACTCCCACCGAGTAAAAACACGCTTGCAATGAACACCCTTGATCCCGAGTATAGTAATAAATCAAAATCTAATGTTTTCTCTTATTATTTCATCTACCTTAGGTAGGGCATATTTTAACAGCCTGTCTGGGATAGCAATCGCATTGCGCGGCAAAAGAGAATTTGTTTCGCTCCACATAGCAGGATATGCTATCAGATCTATCTTTCGATTATGTGTTTTAAGATAATGCTTATTTCCATCACCGATTACGGAGAATTCTGCGCTCAGCGAATTTAGCGGTGCAAGTAGTTTTGCCTGTGCTTCGTACGCTAATGGCTCATGAAGTTTTGCAGATTGGCTCCACTTGAGCAAATCAAGTGCCGCATAGCGATCCAGCAAAGAATGCACCCGTTGATTCCAATAGTGCATTAGACAATCATGGCAGGCGCAATCACATTGATTTGGACAACTGCTGAGTATCTGTTCTGCTTCTGTAAACAGATCTTTGGTACGGTCGGCAATTTCGGCACAATACCCTGCGCCACTGGAAAGACTGTCAAATAGAAAGATATCGATAAACGCCTTTTGTTGATCCTGAGCATATCGTAAACGATATCCGCTTTTGATTTCATTGAACTCAATATCCAACAAACGACCGCCGGCCAATGCCATAGCTTCTGCAAGCGTTTGAGCTGCTCTGGTTACCCATAGGCCTGAGGTTTCTGCGTTGATGAGGTTTGTATCTACTTCAATCTCATAAACAACCAGATCTGTTAGGAATTGATTGCCCAAATAAGTATTGACCAATCTGTCTGCGGGATGAAAGCAAGGATGTTTGCTGTACGGATGGCGAAATGGTTTGAATACTTTTTTTAGAACATCCGCATCATCTCCGGGCATCGCTGCTCCGCAATCCTTGCATACCATAAAACCGGCGTTGAGATTTCCTTTGTTCAAAATAATCAGTGGATCATCGGAACGCTTGCAGTACCGCAAATGAGCAAACCCAGACGGATGTTTCATCTCGCTGTCAGCTGGTGTGATCGAATAACATGGAGAGCTTGCAAATGTCATCTCTGCATCTGCGTCAGCTTCTTTTATCGGTGCGCCATTGACCGGCGCGAAGCCCCATGGTGTCAGCATGTTTTGCTCGTTGATCGTGCTTTTTCCGCAAAACGGACAGATACGATGGTATTCCAATCCCATCCAACTGCATCCGGGATTATCACAGTAGAATAATCGCTTATAAAATTCTTTGCTCTCAAAGAATCTTCTGGCAGGATGATCGTATTCTCCTGCGCGGAATTTTGAATGAAAGCTGTAAACACCACCGGACTGATAGGTAGTTTTATTGATAACGATTACGCGCCCCGGTGCATATTCGCTGATAGCAATTTCCAAATCACGTTCAGGCTTCTGTTCTATCTTCTTACCGTATTGATCTTCAACGTAGAATCCAACGACATCCTTCGGAAAAGAGTAGGTGGGGAAAATACCGGATTCCAAAAAGACATCCAAAACGCTCTTTTCCTTTTCGCTTTCATCGTCTTTGTATTCTTCGGGAAATGCTTCAACCTTTAGTTTTAGCGAAGCAAGCTCTCGTTTGATAAAGTTTTGATAACCATCAAAGTCAAACTGTATCTTATCAGGAATCAGCAGTTCCATATTGAAATCATTTTCCCGCAGGGAATCAATATAAGCAAGAAAATCATGATAATTGTTTGCAAAGAAATCACAGATTCCTTTTGAATCGGCACCGGCTTCTATCCTATCGAAGAAACGGTTGACGCATACGACAGAAAAGTGTCTGTTTGCAAGTTTTGTATTTTCTACGTCAATCCAAGGTGTTCTCGGTTCACCGGAGATGATTTTTTCGGGATGATAAAAATAAAAATTGTCATGCGGTCTGTTATCTGCATAGGTGACAATGGTTGATATGGCTGCACTTCTTCTGCCTGCACGACCTGCACGCTGTTGGTAGTTTTCCCGCATGGGGGGAATATTTCTCAAGCCTACCGCCGTCAGGGAACCGATATCAATACCTACCTCCATAGTTGTCGTACAACTGAGGATATCAACAGGCCTGTCTTTATCTACATGTACGTTTTGAAAGCGCATTTCATAGTCCTCGGTAGTTGACCATGTTTTTTGTCTTTGATCTTTATGTGACAGTTGTGCAGTGTGTTCCTCCGTATTGATTCTTGTCATCAAAGCCTGCGGATCACCATGCACTGCATTCAATACAGGTTTTCGCCAGAATTCTATTCCGGCAAATTCTTTATCGGTCATTTCCGCGGGAACTGCTTTTCCGCATCGTGCGCAATGTCCCCAAAGAGAAAACGGAAACACCTCACTGCATCGAGGACATTTAAACCATTGATGCTGATCGTCAAAGCGCAGTGCTACCGCATCAAGATTCAGATATTTGTTGGATGTACCTTCGCCGCGCACCAAAAACTTTGAGAGTGCCTGTGCGATAACGGAGATCTGCTCCTTTGTGTAACTTTGTGCTTTCAAGATTTTTTGAATACGCGAGGGAATTTCTTTACCTTCCTCAACGCCTAATCTCTGATAATACGGTGTAATGCTTTTGCGGATATCATCATCGATTTCGGAACCAAGAGCATAATACGACGTCATGATCTCTGCCGCCCATGCTGCGAACAAAACGAAAAACTGCTCTGTTGTTATATCAATATCGTTTTCATCAAAGAGTTCCTCAATCTCATCAAAGGTGTCATCATCAATATCGCAGGGTTCCAACCAACACAAGCCAATGTCAGTTAACGAACGGAAACTGTCACACATCTGAATCAACATATGCTCGTAATACTGCGGCGGTATTGATTTAAACTTTTTACTTAATGCGGTGTATTTGAGATTGCCATGCTTCCTTTCGTATTTCTCGCCGATTTCATGTACGTCATCTGCCAGTTTCTTTTCACTGTTGCTGTAGAAAAACTGCAAATGATTCTCATAAGCAACTTTAAGGAAGACAACGTAAAGTAGATTGAGTGTAGGTAGTTTATGGTTATCTGCTGACCATTCCTGTAATTCTTTGGCGGCCACCACAAGTGCTTTTCTCATAGCATCGACATCTGCCGCTTTTGTCAAATCTCTTGCCAGTACAGCGGCACGTTGGCGGCTGTCGGAGAATAGAAGCACTTTTCTGCCTTGGTTTATCAAATCTCGATATCTCGGAACGGGTGGCTGTATGTGGAACTGTTCCGATACCATATTATAAAACGGTTCATTGCCTTTTGTGCGGAAGTCAGTAGCTGTAAAAAACTGTTTATCGCATTTAGGGCAGGTACTGAATGTCCAAATATTTGGATGACCATTTACTTCAATATTTCGGTAAGCAACCTGTATGTAACTGTCTTCGCCGGAATGGTCATACTGATTATCCAGCCTTCCTGTGACAACATTGATCCAACCAACCGAATCTTTTCCGGCGCGTTTATAACTACCATCATTAGGAATCAAATAGAAGTGTACTTCCTTCATGTGTTTCGAAAACTGTACGCCAACTTCGTTCCAGACAAAAGGATTGGAAGGTTCTGAATCATTAACGTAACCCTTGATCAACAACGCTCCGCAGGTACGTTCGTTCAACAGTTCATAGATCATTCCGCCGCATTTGCACCTGTTCCCAGGTTTGTTGAGATATATCTTTCCAAATCCAAGTTCCTCCGAAGAATGGTTCTTGCAGGAGCATGAAGGATTAATACATGCGTAAATTCCCTGCAAACCACGGAACATCATGTGCAGACGTGCCGGATATAGCACATTGCCGTTCTCATTCTTCGCAAAAGGCGCAATTGCCAGAAGCGCACTTGTTGCTTTTTCAGAGACCGATTGATCCGCGTCGGGAAATGCCGCTGCGGACAAATCTGTAAAGCTTGTGGCATGTCCTCTGGTTTGATGCATGATACGGAGCATCGGATTACAATTGATAAGTTGAGTATATAACCAGTGCTCAACAGACGTTTCCTTCTCAAAATCACAATTTAACGAGAAGCCTGCCCGCGTACCAAAATCCTTTACAGCGTTTTTCTTGATTTCCCAATCCTGCTGTAACGCATCAATATCATAATCGTCAAAAACGGATGGATCAAATTCAGTACCATTAAATGTAATTTTTTCTTGATTTCCTTTGATCAATCGGAAACAATGGCTTTCTGTTCTTTGTGCACTGAGATTACAGGCGAACTGAATTACCTGACGCTCCTTTTTTTCGCCTGACGGAATACTGGCACTTGTCAGAATAAATTGCACTCGGTCACGCTTGATGTCGAGCTTGTTCAAAACCCTCCTGACCAATAATGCGACTTCACCGCCGGAAGAACCTCGGTACATATGTGCTTCATCAATAATGAAAAGCAGTTTGTTTTCGGGATTCTTATTCAGCCAGTTTTTCGTGTTTTCCCAAATCGACTTTTCTATCGGACGCATAAGCAGATATTCCAACATCGAATAGTTGGTGATTAAAATATCCGGACAAAATTGTTGCATCTCATGGCGGGTAATCAATTCAGCGTCAAGTTCGTCTGTCAAAATTGTTTCATTGTTTTTCAATCTGTTGATAAAGGATGCTAAATCTTGCTTTGAGGGATATTTTCCGATTTCTTTGAGCTTGTCCTTTACGTCGCTATCTTGATTGAGAATGTCTTTTTCAAGTGTTGCAGCAAGGTCTTTGTTCTTAGCTTCATTGGGAGCACCTGCGTAAGGTGTTCTGCCCGTATACATTCCAAACTGAGGTACTCGACAATCGGGTGCGATTTTTTCTAGCAACGCATGGAATCCATTCTCGCCGTTTCCTATCATGCGTCTGAGACGCCCCAGTTGATCCGAAACCAGTGCGTTCATCGGATAAAGCATAATAGCGCGGATACCGCGTGTCGCCCAAGTTTCGGGGGACTGTATCTGCTCGTTCACTAATTTAGTAACCATCGGCCACATAAAACATTCAGTTTTACCGGAGCCGGTGCCTGTAGCTACAAACAAATCCTCCCCTCGGTAAAACGCTTCCAGTGATTCTATCTGATGCTGATAAGGATTCTTAAATACACCCAAATCCATTTCAGCCATAGCGCTCAGCGTATCCTTCACGACATCAGGTACATCGGCGTTTTGTATTCCGTCTGTTACTGTCACATAGGCGGGATTTGCCTCGATATACGGTTCTTGGTACAGCATTCCGCTTTTTTTCAGTTCATCGCTGCAAGCCTTTCGCAAAGCATCGTTTTTTCCGAGATACTCGGTATTAATATAGTCAATCAGTTTGTTCTTAAGAGCGTCATGGGTGTTTTTGACACTATATTTATCCATGATATTCCTCCGTTATCTGCATATCCAGTGCTTCAAAATAAGGTTTAATGTAATCCCAAACTATATGTGCCATATTCCAATTTAGTTTGTCCGTAATTCCGCTTTCTGGCCATGCATAGGTTTTTAACAATATAAATTCTTTTCTGGGAAGATGTACATTCAACGAAACAGCAGTATGATCCGCAAATTGTTTCACAGTCAAAGGAACCGGATTATCTGCGAAAGCGCGCATGCCCATGATGATTCTCCTGTATTCTCGGAAGTCCTTAAAAACAGGATCAATCCGATGTATTTCCTTTTCAATCGTATGATACAGCACATATTCTCGGTCATATTTGTTTACAATACGCCGAAACAGTACAATTCCCTTAACTGGCTTCGGGGGCATATCCTGCCATGAGTAGGCGTTACTTTTGGAACGGTAATATGGGTTAAAATAGCTGACTGCTTCCCGATCGGATGATTCCGGTTTCCACCACGCGTTTTTGATATACTCTAAAAACCATTCTTTCGCTGAAATCAGCTGTTCCGGCTGAAAATCTTCTTTTGGAGCAGTCTGTGCTAATGCAGCTATTCCGGAGTAAAAACAATTAGGATCCAAAACAATCCCTTTACACCGTTTCAATGCCGGAGTTAATGGTTGCTGCTCTTGCTTTGCAAGTGCAATTTGGGTATCAAACCCCACATTCACCAATTCACCGCTACTTAAAAGGGACGAACGGATAAACTCTACAACATTCTTGTAGTGCTTATCATGAATCTCAAACCATGCTTTTGTACTTGGAAATCGTTTCAGCAATTCATCCAACACGGGCTTGCATTTGTTCAGAACATGTACTTTGCTGACTCCCTCAATTGTATCGGATTGTTCAGCCTGTGCCAATACCGATTTATCCATACAGACAGCTTTGATCCATGAAGCCATTGCGGAATAAATCACGCGACATTCAAAATCGAAATAGTATTCATTTTTGTATGGTGATATTTTTAAATCTTCCGCCATTCTGCGAAGAAGCTTGTCATCCATATCAGCCTCACATATATCTCATAAAGCCTTTGCAGTCGCTTTCTTCTATTCCTGCCGAATCGAGGAATTCGGTGATTTGATCTTTGCTTCCGAGGTTAAGCGCATGCAATAGAATTTGCCACATAATGGTTTTGTCCTTAATCCCGCAATCGTTCAATGCCATAAAAGCAGCGTAGTGCGCGAGCGCTTGGTTGTCAATGATTTTTTCAAAAGGACGAAGCAGTTTTCTCGCAGATTTGAAAGCATCTTGAGTGATCGGTTGATTTACCATTGGTTCCGATTGATGTATTTGAATCAATTGAGTGCTAAATCCTGTGAAGCCGTCGTCTCCGTCAATAAACATGGTTCGGTTCCATACGGTTTTAGGGATCATACGGCAAGGAATATCGTTCAGTGAAAAGAGTAAAACAACACGGTCTTTATATGGCGATAATCGCAGCAATAATTCATTAAAGGAATTAAAGCTTAGCCCATCAAAAGCGCCGTTAATCAATACTACACTGATATGCTTTTGAGACGCCGCAACAATTTCATCGCCAAGCTGCTGACAATTATCTTGGTTTAATCGCAAGAAAGCATGGTGAACAGCATTTCCAAACATTGCTGCCACACAGTCGGAAATGTTTGAGGCGTTCGTTCCACAGACCACAGGCAATCCGTTCTCAATGCAAAACAGGATCGTTTCAGCCATGTCAATGGCGACATTCTCTTCATAACCGATTGCTTCAAGATTTTCACCTAATGCTTCCGCAAAATCATCTCTGTCAGTGATTTCTTCACCCTGTTCTCCAATAAGTATCCGGCTGAATAAAACCTTATTATCGTTTGTTGCAACTGAAGGCGTCGACATAACCGGGGATATAAACGCCATATCGCTGATAAATTGAGATGCATTTTGTCTCGCATCGGTGATATGCTTTTGCACGTTTGCTTTGACTTCCTCAGCAAAAGCAATCTGATGATCGATATCCTCCTTTATTCCGGCTTTCTTTTGTTCCAAAACACGCAATTCCTCTTCGGAGCGCTGAATACTTTCTGTTTTTTCAGTCAACTGTGTTTGGATATTCTCAAGCTCACTTTGCGCGGCTGACAGTTTTTCCGCGTTTTCCTGCTGCCATTCTTCGGTCAAAATCTTTTTGCAGCGCTCTTGTAAGGCGCTGCTGCGTTCTACCGCAGCGGCAAGTGTCGTGGTATCCAAATCGGTTTCGGTTAAATATGAATCCGCTCGTACAATAAACTCAGAAACATATTGTTGTGCTTCAGCGTTTGAGCAGGAGTAAGCGTCGGAAAGATCGTCGTATATCGTTTGAACAGGAAGGTCCTTTAAGAACGCCTGGCAATTTTGGGCTTCTCTTTTTGTGAGTCCAAGATTTCTAATGGCAGAAAGAGTGGCGCGTGAGAGAATGATTTCTTTTGCAACAGCAATCGGATTTCTTATCTGAATAATTCTGTTAGGCATTCCCGCTGCCGTGAAAGAGTATATTTTTCTTTCGCCGATTGGTATAATATCGGCGCTTGACAATTCATATCCAGGCAGAGTAAATACCTTTGATTTCAGTTTTGCTGATCCGCTGTTAATTGTTAAATCGCGCTTTCTAATGAGTAATCCTATCAACTGTCCATCTGCGTCACGGCACACAACAAAAACTTTTTCCGCGACATTCGACGGAATTTCCTTGCTGATTAATGCGGATGCCAGATCTTCATAAGAATGGCAATCAGAAAACTCTATGACCTCAATGAATGAAGCGTTTTGAACATACGTAGTTGTAACGTAATCTTTTCCGGGAGTTGTTTTGTTTTCAACGGCATTCCATTGCCAAACACCAATAGCGCCTTCTTCTTCGGGACCGTCTTTCCAATACAGCTTATCTCTGTTGTCGAAATAATGCGGTAAAGAATCATCTTTTTCAAATATCGAAATCCTTCCGTCGTGTATATCGGCAATTCTCGAAAGCCAACGATTCCTATTCCAATCATAATAAACTTTACATATAGAATGATGCTTATATTCGCTGCTGAATATATCCTTTCGTTCTTCATCGTGCAAACGATAAAGTGAGTTCAAACGATCAACTTCAGCCTGTAAGGATGCGTTTTTTTCTATTAATTCCGTTTTCAGAGACTGAACAGTGAGAAATTCATCGTTCAGCGCATCGAACTTATCTGTCAACTCTTGTATCGTTTGCTGCCCTTGCAAGTATTCACTATTTTTTTCATGAATAGTTTGTTGCAGTTCTTCATTTAATTGAGTTAATTCCGATACTTCTTGACGTAGTTTAGTCAATTCTTCCGAGTCCGGTGCATTTTTAGAAGGTTCATCATTATTTACATCGTAGCTTTTGAAGAACGCTACCATTTCTTCTGCCAGCACAATATACTCTTCTGAATATTTCTCTCCGCAAATCTTAAAATACAGCTCAATCCTATTCTCAAAAAGGCTCTTTGATAATGTAATCATTTTCGCTTTTTCGTGCGGGTATCCCTGCTTCTCCAAATCTGCACAGTATTCATTTATTTCTGCTAGCTTAGAATTTAGAAAGCCAATAATTAAGTTTGCAGCAACCCCATCTGTAGCATTACCGCAAAGCAATTTGATAGCCTCTTTGTCAGAAAGGTTTGAGGCGCGATATCCGGGTTTAATACGATTGAAAAATCGTGATTCTTTTTTGAAAAATTGCCGTATAATTTGTGGCGTAATCAATTCACAAATATAACTGATCTCTGATCTATCCAGTTTTGTTAAATCAATTTCTATGTATTTTTTCTCATCCATTATGAATAGCCTCTTTTTCTTGACAGTTATTATTCCAAAAACAAGTAGTTCATCATTTCTTTTAAAAGCTGATACGGCATTTTACCTTGATTAAAGTATGATGAAACTTCCTGAGCCGTTTTGATATCACCGTTTTTCCTCCATTCCGACAGAAGATATCCCACCCAACGCGGTATTGGTACGTAATCAGAAGATTTGATCGTGTTGATTACCGGAGTTTGGGGCTTTAACAAATGCTCAGTTGGTCGGCTGTTTTGAAGAGCAATTTTTTTGAGTATTCCTTGTTCAACAGTGAAAATAATCTCTTGCAGATGATCGCAGTCGGGGAAACGGATTTGAGTTTCTCTGATCGAAAGATGTGTGATTACAAACTCTCTGGTTTTAAGATATAGCTCAAATTTCGCATTTGTCTGAACAATTGCATTTTTTCTATGCGTCTTTGAGATGAGATCATTTTCTGATAATAAATTGCCATTGCCGTTTAGCAAGGCAATATCGTAACCACAACCGTTATAATCAATCAATCTCTTGAAAAAAACAGCTTCACGTCCGACATATTTTCTGTCAACAGAAACAATAGTAGCTTGTTGATGATATAGCGGCAATTCAACCGTATTGTTTTCGCTTTCATCACTTTTGATCGGAACAGTGATCGCTCTGTTTCTTTCGTAGTGAAACACCCTTGGTGTACTATTGCCACTTGATACAGCGCATATTATAGAACCGCGATCGGTAACGGGTACAGAGACATCCTGATCGGTAACCGGCGGCCACAGCGGAATTAATTCCGGAACGGTTTCCAATAACCAAACGCCAAAGCATTGTTTGAGGTGGTTGCTTATGCTTGTGTATAGATACTTATCATACACCGATACATTAACTTCCATTTCATACACATTAAAAATGCTGTTGTTTAATGTGATTTTTCCGATAGAAGTGATTTTTATCTCCTTGTAAACAGGTCGGTATTCTTTTGTTATTAAATAATACTGTTTTCCTGTTGTAATGCTATCTCCGCGGCGAACCTTTCTGGCTCCGTCGTCCTCATTGGTGAAAATAGCTCCTGCATACGAAAAACCATCTGAATAGTCCGACCATTTTTGCTTTAACTGTAATATTCCGATTGTTCCGCTGACACTAACAGAATAATTGCCGCCTATCGGAACAAAATCAAGTGGCAGCAAGGTTTGTTTATCTGCTTGAAAATATGTAAAATTCACAGGGAACGATTTTGATAATCTGTTTGTAGATATAGTTGTAGATATAGTTACTTTTGCTTTTTGATTGATAGCAGTTTCAATTAACGTGTTACTGATCGCAGGAAAGCTCATGTAAAGAAAAAAGGTGTTGCCTCTACGAGCAATCTTCACAGGCAAGCCGACACGTTGATAAACATATAGGCTCGAATTACCGTCTACTCGCTTGTCGCATTCAGGTGCTTGAGGAGAGTTTCGATAGTGTGAAAACTCATTTCTGGTTTTTCTTCCGCCTTTCGATTTCCAGAAAACAGATTCGCCGCATTCCGGACAAAAAAACCTGTTTGAACGCCGAACCGAATACTCTCCATCAAAATCATCTGCACATACTTCCTTTTCAAATCCAACATTTAAACGGTCTATTGCATATAGCATATTCTCACCTCCACAATCATTAAACTGCTAGCCCTGAGCAAAACTCAACAATCCCGATAAACAGTGAGTTTTTCTCAGATAATAATTTAATTTATCACTCAAAAATATAGAAACAGCCAGCCAAATATCGTATAATTAAGT
>Ga0310695_10009665_pt1 | contig 14412 bp, 10 predicted proteins | sample RumenRJG_04DNA_FD_203882 | JGI IMG/M metagenome (GOLD analysis project Ga0310695, IMG submission 203882) | Bovine rumen microbial communities from Lethbridge, Alberta, Canada - RJG_04 (v2) (version 2) | ecosystem: Host-associated > Mammals > Digestive system > Stomach > Rumen | place: Canada... | reverse complement strand
AAAACCAACCGTCTCTTTTGTGTATTTCAAGAGACGTATTATCACGCAAAAAAGCCTGCAGGATTTTCATTGTCCCTGTTTCCTGCATGGAGAGTTCCGGGTACTGGTGGAGGGTGTGGCGGAGTCTGATGATCTGTTCCAGATGTGAAGGATTCATAAGTGGTACCTCATAATGCGAAAAAGTACTGCCCATGATACATGATTGAATGTTTGCTTTTGAACGTTTGCCTTTAAACTTTGTTGAACTTCGCTTTGCCTTTGACAAACTTGAAACTTTGCAATTAACAGACAAGCTTTGAAAGATTTAGTCCGTATTTTCGGACTCGATATTTGATATATTAGGAGAGAAGGTATTAATGGGCACAGTTTTGTATGGATAAATGTGAAAAGAAGAGGGATTGCAGCCTCTTCTTTCACATGATAGATTCTTACAATTTTTAAATCCACGTCTCTGCAAGAGGGGAAAATCTTGTTGTTACAAGATTTTTCGCTCCCAGAGGTCTATGCCGCGAAACGGCTCAAACCTCCACCGGATCCCATTGCCGAAATCGCCTTTACGATTTCGCCTCGGCTGTCTCAGCGCAAGGGCGCTTTGGTATGTTTGGAAGAGTGATTGATTTCCATAATGATGGGTGGTTCAGCGCAGATAACGACAAAAATATTATAGTGAAAATAGATCAATTCATCAAGAAAAGAAAAGCTTTAAGTAGTTTAGATAGTTGGCAGGCTTATAGTTGGTAGCGAATAATGGATAATCTCAAATAGATAACTGCAGATGATTCTAATCACGTTATCTGTACACGCCCCATCGGAGGGCGTGTACAGTAATGTTGCACAATGCTTAAAACGTTATTGACAACCAATAATAGCGAAATTATAATAGTGTATATGATAAATTCTTACAATGAATAAAGGGGAGCGATCATATGAATTACCCGGCTCACATTTATGTCGATGAGAATACTGAAAACATTCAAACTGTAAAAGAGCATTGTGAAGCTGTAGCGAAACTTGCAGGAGAATCTCTGAAAAAAGTGAATCTTTATCATGCTTCCTATGCTGCGGGACTGCTGCATGACATAGGAAAAGCACAAAAGGAGTTCGCTGAATATATAGAAAAAGCATCTCAAAATGAAGATGTAAGGAAAGGATCAGTGATTCATACATTCCAGGGATGTCGTTTTATTCTGGAGTTAAATCATAAGAAAGACACTGCTGTGTCGGAAGACGCAATCTGTGATGAATTTATAGCCTATGCTATTGGCGCTCACCATGGCTTGTTTGACTGTAAAGGTATTCGTAAAGAGCATGGATTTCTGCATAGGATGACTGAAAAGGGAACAGGATATAACGAAGTTCATCAGTATTTGCTAAATGAGATCCTTAGTGAATCAAACATCAATCATCTGCTTCAAAATGCCCGAAATGAATTGAAAGCAGTTTTAGCAATAATTGCAAGAATGCAGCAGAAAGGCTTTTCGAATTATTGTGACAAAACAAAACTGGACGAACAGGAGAGCGGGCTTAGAATAGCACAGGACACATTTTTTTATATGAGCCTTACTGCAAGACTGCTTCTCTCTTCTGTAATTGAGGGAGACAGACGAGATACTGCTGCTTTTATGAACGGGACACAATATCTGGTATTTGACGGATATACGGGAGACAAGATGCTGTTTTGGGAAGAACAGCTGAAAGCGATGGAGGAGAAACTACTAAGCTTTCCTGCAGACACACCCATTCAGCAGGCACGAAGAGAGATTTCGGATATTTGCAGAGATGTTGCTGCAGGAAAGCCTGGGGTCTACCGCTTGAATGTACCTACGGGGGCAGGGAAAACACTAAGCTCACTCCGATTTGCACTTACGCATGCCGCAAAGAATGGAATGAACAGAATCGTTTTCACAGCACCACTCCTTACCATTATTGATCAAAATGCTGCAGTCATTCGATCGTATCTTAAAGATGACTCTATAGTTTTGGAGCATCACACAAACTTAAGTGACGAACTGGCAGATTGTCATGAGAAAGAGGATCTAAAGAGGCAGGAATTGCTTGCGGAGAGTTGGAACGTGCCGGTAATCATTACCTCTATGGTCCAATTGCTTCAAACTTTTTTCAGCGGCAAGACATCCAGCATCCGGAGATTTCAGGCTTTGTGTAACAGCGTGATTGTTATTGATGAAGCGCAGGCTGTCCCGGGAAAAATGCTGAGCCTGTTTAACCTGATGATCAATTACCTTTCTGAAATATGCGGAACGACTATTTTGCTATGCTCTGCAACACAACCCTATTTTGAAGGGGCAGATCATCCCTTGCTTAAGGTTCCGACAGAAGTGGTTCCATACTCGGAAAGCCTATGGGAACCATTTAAGAGGACGGAGATACGCAAGGTGCGGGATCGAAAACTAGAAGAAATGCCCGAGTTTGTCCTGCAGGAGGCGGCGAAAACACATAGTCTTCTAGTTGTTTGCAATAAAAAATCGGAAGCTGAGTATCTTTTTCAGAAGATAGAGAATACCGGTGAAAAATGTTTTCACTTATCCGCCTCTATGTGCATGGCGCATAGAAAATGTGTTTTGCGGGAAATAATGGAGGCAATCAAAAAGAGCAGAAAAGAAGGACAGAGGGTAATTTGTGTCACGACACAAGTGATAGAAGCGGGTGTGGATATTTCATTTGGCAGAGTAATAAGATTTGCCGCTGGCATGGACAGCATTGTTCAGGCGGCAGGCAGGTGTAATAGAAATGGCGAAGAACCGGGAGTATCTCCTGTATATATTATTGATTGCGAAGGCGAGAAGCTTGGAAAACTCAAAGAGATTGCTGATGGGAAAAACGCCATGCGGGATTTGCTGATCAGCTATGAACACAGTCCTGCAGCCTTCGATAACGATTTATCTTCAGAGAAGTCAATCAGATATTATTACAAAAGTTTATATAAGGCGATGCCTTGCGAATATCAGGATTATTCCATCAAAGGCAAAGGGAGATCGATTCTTTCAATGATGTCATTAAACAGCCCGTATCAAGATGAAGAAGGTACAAACCCGTATAAGTTTGTCTTAAATCAGGCTTTTGCTGAAGCAGGAAAGGAGTTTCGTGTCTTTGATGAAGAAACAACAGATGTTGTGGTGCCATTTGGAGATGGGAAAGAAATGATTTCTGAGCTGGGGAGGAAGTTCGATGAGACTAAATACGTCAGTGGTATGTTTATGGCAGATTGGCTCAAGCGCATTAAACCTTATACGGTTTCCCTGTATAACTATCAAAAGGAAATGCTTGAAAGGAATGCGGGGTTATACAAAATAGGAGATGTTTTGATTTTGCAGGAAAACTGTTACAGCGATAAAACCGGAATTATCAATGACAACACAGGGAACGGGGCGCTTTTGGAGGTGTGATTTATGAGAAACACAAAATATCCAAATATCGTGGAACTGGAGGTGACAGGCGACTATGCACTGTTTTCCGATCCGGTAATGCGAGTGGGGGGAGAGAAGACAACAATGCAGATCCCCAGCTATGAAGCATTGAAAGGAATATTGTCTTCTGTTTATTGGAAACCGACATTTATATGGTATATCGACGAAGTCAGGGTGATGAATCGGATTAGAACGGAAACAAAGGGTATACGTCCGATTAAGTATAACAAGGGCACAAATGATCTTTCTTACTACACATACCTGAAGGATTGCCGGTATCGAGTCAGGGCACATTTTGAATGGAACGAGAACCGACCGGAACTTAAGGCTGACAGAAACGAAAACAAACATCACGAAATAGCCCGGAGGATGATTCAAAAAGGGGGGAGAAGAGATATTTTTCTGGGGACCAGGGAGTGCCAGGGATATGTGGAGCCCTGTGTGTTTTCAGAAAGTGAGGGTGCATATGATGATATTGAAGAACTGGCATTTGGCCTGATGTATCACGGAATCACTTATGCAGATGAAGCATATTCCGAAGAGACAAAAGGAAAAATGACTGTGAATATGTGGTACCCGATAATGAGAAATGGTGTAATCAGATTTCCACGCCCTGAAGATTGTCCTGTACATAAGACAATCAGAGATATGGAAATAAAACCATTCGGACATGACCTTGGTAACTTCAACGGCCTGAAGGAATTTGAAGGAGGTGATTAAATGGGACTGATGCAGGCTGCGGTAGAGACCTATGATATGTTGGAAAAAAGATATGCAGGAAAGGTTGTTGAAAATCAGGCTGTTCTGGCTCCTATATCACATATCCTGACGAATGCCCAGATTGAAATTACTTTAGACGGAAATGGAAAATATCTCAGCGGAACCCTGTTGGATAAATCCGAGCCGAAAATCATTATTCCTGTGACAGAAGAATCATCGGGGAGAACAAGCAGTCCCTGCGCTCACCCGCTTTGCGACCAGCTGGGATATCTTGCGGAATACAACGAGGAGAAACACAAGCTTTATGTGGATCAGCTTACCGAATGGAATGAATCGGCGCACAGTCATCCCTTGTTGGCACCAGTCCTGAATTATATACGGGGAGGAACAATCCTTCAGGACCTTAGCCGGAGTAGTGTGATTACCCTTGATAAAGATGGAAAACCTGCAGATGAAAAAATGCTTGTCAGATGGAGGGTGAATTACCCTGGGGAGAGAATAGAGAGTTGGAGAGATCAGAATCTCTTTCAATCGTTTATTGCTTATTACCGCGATAAAAAAGCAACAGAGGAGATGGCAGTCTGCATGATCAGTGGAGAGAAAAAGCCGATTGCCACACAGCATCCAAAGGGAGTTATCGCAATAAATGGAAATGCAAAACTGATATCTGCCAACGATAGCAACGGTTTTACTTATCGGGGGAGATTTCTGGATGATGAACAGGCTCTTACAGTCAGCTACGAGATGTCCCAGAAGGCACATAATGCGCTGCGCTGGCTGGTGTCAGATCAGGGCGTGCATACTTTATATTCCGGTACAAATCGACGGAGAGAAATTCAGGATGGAGAGGAAGGCCGGAAAGCACAGATTTTTTATGGAGGAAGGACTTTTCTTTGCTGGAATCCTAACGGAAAAAGAGTGTTGGACAGTACATTGACTATACTTAATTTTTCTGCTCCAGTGACTGAAAAAACAGATTATCAACATGAACTTAGAAAAACAATTGCAGGATTTAAGTCATCCCTTCCTGATACAGAAAAAGTGATTATCGCAGCATTTGACGCTGCCACAACAGGACGTCTGGCTGTGACATACTACAATGAGCTGAGCGGATCAGATTACCTGCAGAGACTGTATGATTGGGACAGTACCTGTTGCTGGTATTGGAGAAAGCAGGAAATGGGGACCCCGCTGTTGATTCAAATTGTGAGCAATGCATTTGGAACGCAGAGAACGGAAAAAGGGAAGACCATGATGAAGGCTGACGACCGTGTTGTCCGCCAGCAGATGCAGAGACTTGTCGCCTGCAGAATTGATTCGAAGCAGATTCCATTGGATATCATAAAAGCACTTGTAAACAAGGCTTCTAATCCTCAGGCATACGAGGAAAAAGTCTGGAGAAACATGATCTTTACAGCCTGTGCTGTACTTAATAAACATTATATGGATAAAGGCAGGACTCAGAAAGGAAATATAGGTATGGGATGGACATTAGATGAAAACGATCGAAGCTTTCAGTTTGGAAGGCTAATTGCGGCTATGGAGAAGGTTGAGCAGGATTATTACTATCAGAGTGGAGAGAACGGGGGGGATAAGAAAACCCGCATGACAACGGCAATCAAAGCGCTGAACAGCTTCAGGCAGAAACCGTTCTCAACATATGCAAGAGTTCAAGAACACCTGACCCAGGCTTATATTCCCCGTCTTAATCAGCCTGCCAGAATCAGGTATGAGAAACTGAAAGGTGAAATAATGGGTAGAATTGCAGATTATCCTAAAGAGGATCTCAACAAGCCATTGGAAGATATCTACCTGCTTGGATATGATTTGCAACGCAACGCCTTCTTTACAAAAACGAGTGGAGAAAGCATGGGTGAAGGTGAAACAGAAAAACCGTAGCAGAGAATGTCTGAGCATTATCAATATTTCAAGAGAATACAACACAAGAAGAATAGTTTTCAGGAGGTTAAAATGGGAATCTTAAATCACAAGATTGATTTCGTAGCTTTTGTTTCTGTAAACCGCGCAAATGCCAATGGAGATCCGCTTGACGGGAACAGACCCAGAGTGGATTACAATGGCTTTGGTGAAATGTCAGACGTTTGTATAAAACGTAAAATACGAAACAGAATGCAGGATCTTGGCAATTCCGTTTTTGTACAGTCTGAAGACCGCTGCGATGATGGCTTCGGCAGCTTGAGCGAAAGGGCTTCTGCGACAATGAAAGGTCTCAAAGACCGGGAGAAATATGCAAAGATTGCGTGTGAGACTTGGCTGGATGTCAGGAGCTTTGGACAAGTATTCGCGTTTAAGGATAACAAGGGTGTATCTGTCGGCGTTCGTGGACCTGTGTCCGTGCACCAGGCAGTAAGCGTTTCTCCGGTGGAAATCGAGTCGATGCAGATTACAAAGAGCGTGAACGGAGAAAAGAAAGCAAAGGAGGAAGCACGTGCTTCAGATACTATGGGTATGAAGCACTTTGTGAAATTCGGCCTTTATAAGATCAAGGGCGCAATTAATGTACAGCTGGCTGAGAAAACCGGATTTACCGACGAAGACGCCGCCACTATCAAGGAATGCCTCCGCACACTGTTTGTCAATGATGCATCTTCTGCAAGACCGGAAGGATCCATGGAGATTGTCCGACTTTTCTGGTTCGAGCACAATTGCAAAGATGGACAGTATTCTTCCGCCAAAGTCCACCGGTCCGTACAAGCACGTCTGGCAGAAGGTGTAGAGATTGCATCGGATGCAGGAGATTATATCTTTTCAGTGGAACCTTTAGAGGGATTGGAACCGGAGATAATCGATGGCATTTAATGAGAACGAATACCTTCAACTATCAGGTCTGCAGCATTTTGCGTTCTGCAGAAGGCAATGGGCATTGATTCATGTTGAACACCAATGGGCTGAAAACGTGCGTACTGTGGAGGGGCACCATTTCCATAAACGTGCGCACGATGCCCGTTTTCGAGAAAGACGAGGAAATGTGCTGACTGTAAGAGGAATAGCCTGCTCTTCGTCTGAACTTGGAGTCAGTGGTCAGTGTGATGTCCTTGAATTACATCGGATAGATGCAGATTGCAAGAATGAAGATGCGAGGGTAAATGGAATTCCGATAGCAGATTGTGAAGGGCTGTGGATTCCCTTTCCAATTGAATATAAAAAAGGTGTATCCAAGAATACGGATGCGGACAGACTTCAGCTTTGCTGCCAGGCGATGTGTCTGGAAGAAATGTTATGTACTGACGTTCCAAAGGGAGCACTTTTTTATGGTGAGAGCAGGAGAAGAGAGGAAGTCATATTTACGCCTGAGCTTCGTAATCAGGTACGGTCATATTTGGCTGAGTTGCATCAATACTATGAGAGAGGATATACACCAAAGGTTAAGGCAACAAAATCCTGTAATGCATGTTCACTGAAGGACTTATGTTTGCCTCGTCTCATGAAAACAAGAAAAGTATCCGAGTACATTAAGAATGCGCTGAGAGAAGAAGTGGAGGAATGTGGAGATAAAAAAGATGCAGAGGATATTGTCGTGGAGATTTCTGAATAAGAGATATGGAAAAGGGATAACAGATGAAGCAATTATTAAACACATTATTTGTAACGTCTGAAGACATTCTTCTGGGGCTTGATGGAGAAAATGTTGTTGCCCGCAGGAAAGAATCTACAGTGGCTCGTTATCCTCTACATACATTACAGAGCATCATTTCATTTTCATATATAGGGGCCACACCTGCTTTAATGAATGCTTGTGCAGAAAGAAACATAGGTTTATCTTTTTGTACTCCGCGAGGTAAGTTTTTGGCAAGAGTATCGGGGCTGCATAATGGTAATGTTTTGCTCAGGAGAGAACAATATAGGATTGCAGATGATTTGGAAAGAAGCTGTACCATAGCACGAAATATGATAACTGGGAAATTATTTAACAGCCGTTGGAGCCTGCAAAGAACGATTCGCGATTACAAGGAAAGAATTCCCAAAGATTCTTTTGACAGTAGTATAGCTATTCTAATTAAGCAGATGGAGAATGCTGCAGTCGAAGTAAAACTTGATTCACTCAGGGGTATAGAAGGAGTCGGATCTTCTGCCTATTATTCAATGTTCGATCATTTGATCCTTCGTGACAAAGAGCACTTTTTCTATCATGGAAGAAACCGACGACCGCCACTGGATAATGTGAACGCTCTTCTATCTTTTACGTATGTTCTACTCGCTAATGATTGTGCATCTGCATTGGAAAGTGTCGGGCTGGATTCCTACGTGGGCTTTTTACACAGAGACAGACCTGGGAGAAATTCGCTTGCACTGGACTTGATGGAAGAACTGAGGCCATGCATTGCGGACCGCTTTGTATTAAAACTAATTAATAATCGTGTATTACAGGCGGATGATTTTGATAAAACTGAAAGTGGAGCGGTTGTAATATCCGATGATGGGAGAAAACGTTTGTTGAGAGCGTGGCAGGAGAGGAAGAAGAAAGAATTAACACATCCTTATTTAAGGGAGAAAACTACATGGGGAATGATCCCTTATGTTCAATCATTGTTATTGGCGCGGACAATTAGAGGTGATTTGGATGGCTACCCACCGTTTTTATGGAAATAGCCATAATCCGTGAATCTTAAATAGCTTAAATTCCCGAAAATCTTGATAACGCTTTTCCAGTGTATAAACCTGCTTTTGCAGATCCCTGTATAAACAATGAGCTTCACGAATTCAGCCATCCAGTACATCATAGAATCGGAGGTAATTGTTTTAATGATGGTACTCATCACCTATGACGTAAATACAGAAGATGCAGAAGGGAAAAAGAGACTTCGGAAGATTGCAAAAAAATGTACTAATTATGGCCAACGAGTTCAGAACTCTGTATTTGAGTGTTTGGTTGATGCAAGTCAATGTAAACAGCTGCAATATGAATTGCTAGAGATTATGAACAAGGAAAAAGATAGTCTTCGATTCTATTATCTTGGGAAAAAATATCAGACTAAGATTGAACATTTTGGAAGTAAGGAGACTTACGATGCTTCAGGCCTTCTGTCTATTTAAAGTATTATGTGGTATTAATAAAAGACGGGGGTGCGAACATGCGGTTCACAGGAAATATCAGATGGCTTCGCACTAGACGGGGAGGGGAGTGTTTGAAAATAATGAACAAAACATTGGATAAAAAATTGGTTAAAATACCGTGGTAAAAGTGTTGAAAAAATAGCTAAAGGTATATTAGCCAATAAATGCAAAAGTCAAGAATATGCAAATTGTTGATTTTTGCTGTCTCTCCCCGCATGGGGAGAGTGGATTGAAATATTGTTTAGCCTCCTGTGTTTTTGGTTCGTCTGGTCTCTCCCCGCATGGGGAGAGTGGATTGAAATATGAGGACAGCAACCTTTTGTCAGACGGAGCACTGGTCTCTCCCCGCATGGGGAGAGTGGATTGAAATTGGACTTTGTGCCTTGTCCCAAAACAGGCCCTGGTCTCTCCCCGCATGGGGAGAGTGGATTGAAATTCTTACGTCATTATGAGGATAGCACGAAGCCGAGTCTCTCCCCGCATGGGGAGAGTGGATTGAAATTGGTAAACGTGTATCCGTCATCCTCTTTCTGGGGTCTCTCCCCGCATGGGGAGAGTGGATTGAAATATAAGCGGAAATCACAGCGCTTGAGCAGTCACGGGTCTCTCCCCGCATGGGGAGAGTGGATTGAAATTTTACGTCATAAGCAAAGTTGTCAGGGTTCGCCCGTCTCTCCCCGCATGGGGAGAGTGGATTGAAATTCAATGTTGTGGCGGTCAACAGGCACGCGGAAGGGTCTCTCCCCGCATGGGGAGAGTGGATTGAAATGACAGTCCGCCGTAATGATCGCCGTGAGCATGGCGTCTCTCCCCGCATGGGGAGAGTGGATTGAAATATTAATGTTTGTTGTCCATTCCATGTCGGAATAGTCTCTCCCCGCATGGGGAGAGTGGATTGAAATCTGCGTGTCTCATCCGTCGAAAAATCATCAGCAAGTCTCTCCCCGCATGGGGAGAGTGGATTGAAATTTGTAATATAATTGCGCATGTACCGCCTGTGCTTGTCTCTCCCCGCATGGGGAGAGTGGATTGAAATATAGTCGGTTGTAGCACTGCCAATCTCAAGCTGGTCTCTCCCCGCATGGGGAGAGTGGATTGAAATACGTTCGTGACCGAGCCCGCAGTCACCCGCCCTTGTCTCTCCCCGCATGGGGAGAGTGGATTGAAATTGTTTGGTGGGTAGGCGATAAAGCTGACGGAGGCTTGTCTCTCCCCGCATGGGGAGAGTGGATTGAAATTTGTAGTAGCCGACTTTCTCGGCTACTTCTTTTGGTCTCTCCCCGCATGGGGAGAGTGGATTGAAATAAGAGATAGTCTGAACTCTATGGTGACATAGAGCGTCTCTCCCCGCATGGGGAGAGTGGATTGAAATAAACGTCTGGAAGGCAAGGAGTACGCTCTCCGCAGTCTCTCCCCGCATGGGGAGAGTGGATTGAAATGAAGCTAAGGCGTGCGTTCCTGTTGACTATATCGTCTCTCCCCGCATGGGGAGAGTGGATTGAAATAGCTTTGCCTATGACGTTCTTGAGGCCGGCCCCGTCTCTCCCCGCATGGGGAGAGTGGATTGAAATACGCCGCCGGATGCCTCAGACGTTACTCCGGCAGGTCTCTCCCCGCATGGGGAGAGTGGATTGAAATGTTAAGCACTTTGAAACCATCAAGGGCGTTGTTGTCTCTCCCCGCATGGGGAGAGTGGATTGAAATAACCTTAATCACCTTGAGGTTTTCAGCAAACTTGGTCTCTCCCCGCATGGGGAGAGTGGATTGAAATATCACAGCGGAAGCAAGCACCGGCATCATGCACCGTCTCTCCCCGCATGGGGAGAGTGGATTGAAATATCATCTACGGAGCCTCGGCAATTGCTCTCTGGGTCTCTCCCCGCATGGGGAGAGTGGATTGAAATTTGGTTCTCCATCCATATTGGTCATACAGGACCTGTCTCTCCCCGCATGGGGAGAGTGGATTGAAATTGGACAGACGCACGCTGCGCCGTACTCCGGCAAGTCTCTCCCCGCATGGGGAGAGTGGATTGAAATCAGTGCGCCGTCTGACAAAAGGTTGCTGTCCTCGTCTCTCCCCGCATGGGGAGAGTGGATTGAAATGGCAGACTCCACGAAAAGTGGAACTTTTTCTTGATGTCTCTCCCCGCATGGGGAGAGTGGATTGAAATCGTCAACCAGGCTGATGCAATATCCTGATCCGCGTCTCTCCCCGCATGGGGAGAGTGGATTGAAATCCTGATAGTCTTGGAATGTATGACATTGGACTGAGTCTCTCCCCGCATGGGGAGAGTGGATTGAAATGCCACCGTACAGACCATGTCTCACATGGACCTGGTCTCTCCCCGCATGGGGAGAGTGGATTGAAATAGTTCAACGAGAACATGGTTCGCGCGATCGTAAACGTCTCTCCCCGCATGGGGAGAGTGGATTGAAATATCGTTGTAATACAGCTCATGGCATGCGCCCTGGGTCTCTCCCCGCATGGGGAGAGTGGATTGAAATATGATCGCCATACGGTCGAGCGGATGTTTCGGGAGTCTCTCCCCGCATGGGGAGAGTGGATTGAAATAAAAAACGGATATCTTGTTGTAGACCTTTACAAGTCTCTCCCCGCATGGGGAGAGTGGATTGAAATAACGACGGGGTTTGGAAGTACGGTGATGCAGAGTTGTCTCTCCCCGCATGGGGAGAGTGGATTGAAATGGATTTTGGAGAGGACGTTGACAACTGCCCTGCAGTCTCTCCCCGCATGGGGAGAGTGGATTGAAATAAGGTCCTGACCAAAGCTACAACCTAATGATGAGTCTCTCCCCGCATGGGGAGAGTGGATTGAAATAGATCCAGAAGATTGATCTGTGTCTGGACAGGGAAAAGTCTCTCCCCGCATGGGGAGAGTGGATTGAAATTTCCGGAAACATCTCGGCGAGGATGTTTTTAACGTCTCTCCCCGCATGGGGAGAGTGGATTGAAATTTATCTTCGGAAGAGTTGGCGTCATACTGTGCCTGTCTCTCCCCGCATGGGGAGAGTGGATTGAAATGCCGGACAACGTATCCCCTGCCCTGTTGACCTTGCGTCTCTCCCCGCATGGGGAGAGTGGATTGAAATTGGTGTTGATGCAGAAAGCATCATGAAACTCCGTCGTCTCTCCCCGCATGGGGAGAGTGGATTGAAATCACTTGGATTGGCTATATGACCATCCCATTCTACGTCTCTCCCCGCATGGGGAGAGTGGATTGAAATGAAGAAAATGATCAGGTCTACAGCAACGTTTGTTACGGTCTCTCCCCGCATGGGGAGAGTGGATTGAAATAGGAAAAGGCAGTCAATAGCGCCAAAGAAAAGGGTCTCTCCCCGCATGGGGAGAGTGGATTGAAATTGGCATGTCTGCTAACCAGTATATGGAACAGGCTGTCTCTCCCCGCATGGGGAGAGTGGATTGAAATTCGATAGACCAGGCTCCCCTCAGGATACCCTCCCGTCTCTCCCCGCATGGGGAGAGTGGATTGAAATCTAACGATGGGGTACAGCTATATGGCAGAGTAGCGTCTCTCCCCGCATGGGGAGAGTGGATTGAAATCTCGCCATCGTCGCTCCTCGTTACTGTGTAGCCTGTCTCTCCCCGCATGGGGAGAGTGGATTGAAATAATAGTTTATGTTCGGAAAGGAGGAATATTTTTGGTCTCTCCCCGCATGGGGAGAGTGGATTGAAATATCGTAGAGGCTGACGGCAGTATCACCTATCCGTCTCTCCCCGCATGGGGAGAGTGGATTGAAATAAACGCCATATTCTATAAACCGAAAAACCTTAAGTCTCTCCCCGCATGGGGAGAGTGGATTGAAATAACGGCTTCTGCACCGGCATCCCGATCAAGGTCGTCTCTCCCCGCATGGGGAGAGTGGATTGAAATTCAAATCCTGTCGCGCAGACTCACGGCGTCAGGGCCTCTCCCCGCATGGGGAGAGTGGATTGAAATCGAGTACAGCCGCCTTGCCGGCATCCTCGGGAATTCGTCTCTCCCCGCATGGGGAGAGTGGATTGAAATGACAGAGATGAGATCGATGATCAGGAACTGGTCGGTCTCTCCCCGCATGGGGAGAGTGGATTGAAATGACTACCGCTGTCCCGAGGCTCTGGCCTGCGGTGTCTCTCCCCGCATGGGGAGAGTGGATTGAAATGGTTTTATCAAGAGTTTTGATACCGAAGACTTTGGTCTCTCCCCGCATGGGGAGAGTGGATTGAAATAACCTGATCAATCAGCTGTTTGCACGACTGACAGGTCTCTCCCCGCATGGGGAGAGTGGATTGAAATATGACATCATCGAACACAACAAATTCTGTGTCGTCTCTCCCCGCATGGGGAGAGTGGATTGAAATTGATGCACTCTGAGCCGCCTCAGCACGCTCTGCATGTCTCTCCCCGCATGGGGAGAGTGGATTGAAATCGCAAATGCGGCTGTAACAAGCGCCACAGACATCGTCTCTCCCCGCATGGGGAGAGTGGATTGAAATTTGTGCCGTATCCACTGCAGCTCCCGCGGTACGGTCTCTCCCCGCATGGGGAGAGTGGATTGAAATGGAGCTCAGCGTGGAGATTAACGATGACCTGAAAAGTCTCTCCCCGCATGGGGAGAGTGGATTGAAATCATGATCTCCGTCACTACTATGTCTCGATCGCGCGTCTCTCCCCGCATGGGGAGAGTGGATTGAAATCGGATCTTTTTTGTGCGTGAGTTGATTGTGGCGTGTCTCTCCCCGCATGGGGAGAGTGGATTGAAATTCGTTGGACTGGTAGCCAAATTCGAAGCCCTGTGGTCTCTCCCCGCATGGGGAGAGTGGATTGAAATGGGCCGGATGGCGCTATGATCACGAAAAAGACGCGTCTCTCCCTGCATGGTGAGAGCGGATTGAAATCGTAAGAAAAGAAAAGTATAAACAGCATTATGTCAAAAAACTCAATTAGTTCTGTTATTTTTACTGGGTATTTTGTATAATAAATAATAGTTTTTAACAGAGGAGGCAACCTCTGTGTGATTATTATTCTTTCTCTTTCAGTTTTTTACAGGAGGCAGCTTATGTTACGTATTGGAATGCTTACCAGCGGCGGTGACTGCCAGGCCCTGAACGCTGCAATGCGCGGTGTATTCAAGGCGGTGACCCGCAATTCAAAAGAGCCTGTTGAATTTTA
>Ga0310695_10009661_pt1 | contig 14416 bp, 11 predicted proteins | sample RumenRJG_04DNA_FD_203882 | JGI IMG/M metagenome (GOLD analysis project Ga0310695, IMG submission 203882) | Bovine rumen microbial communities from Lethbridge, Alberta, Canada - RJG_04 (v2) (version 2) | ecosystem: Host-associated > Mammals > Digestive system > Stomach > Rumen | place: Canada... | reverse complement strand
GGAAGACGGCAAGTCGCTGCTTGACATCATAGATCGTACGGTATCGCCAATGGGCAGTCGATTGTTGCGTCGCTGGGTGGTATTCCCCTTGAAGGACGAAAAACCCATCAACCAGCGTCTGGATATTGTGGATTACTTCTTCCGCGAGCCTACATTCCGTGCGTGCATTGACGAACAGCTGCATCATATCGGCGACTTGGAGCGTATCGTTTCCAAGGTGGCTGTTGGCAGGGTTTCACCTCGCGAAATGGTACAGCTGAAAATAGCTCTTCAAGCCATTGAACCCATTAAGAACGTTTGTCTTCAGGCTACCAACGAGAACCTGAAGCGGGTAGGGGAGCGACTGAACCTCTGCGAGACACTCCGAGACCGTATCAACAATGAGATAAAGAACGACCCACCACAGTTGGTTGCCAAAGGAGGCGTCATTCGTGACGGGGTGAATAGCGAACTCGACGAATTGCGCCAGATAGCCTATAGTGGCAAGGACTACCTGTTACAGATACAAGAGCGTGAGGCTCAGGAAACGGGTATCGCTTCGTTGAAGATAGGTTATAACAATGTGTTCGGCTACTACCTGGAGGTGCGCAATACCTATAAGGATAAAGTTCCCCAGGAATGGGTGCGTAAGCAGACGCTGGCTCAGGCAGAGCGCTATATTACACAGGAACTGAAGGAATACGAAGAGAAAATACTGGGTGCAGAGGATAAAATTCTGTCACTTGAACAGCAGTTGTTCAACGAACTCGTAATGGCTGCTCAGGAATACATCTCGCAGATACAGCAGGATGCCAACATGATAGCCCATATAGACTGTCTGCTATCAGCTGCAAAGACTGCGGAGGAAAACCATTATGTGCGTCCTGTTATCGACACTTCCAATATCATTGACATCAAACAGGGTCGCCATCCTGTGATAGAAACGCAATTACCCCTGGGCGAACTTTATGTGCCCAACGATATCTATCTCGACTCGGAACATCAGCAAATCATCATTATCACGGGTCCCAATATGGCTGGTAAATCGGCTCTGCTGCGTCAGACAGCATTGATAGTGCTGTTAGCCCAGATAGGTAGCTTTGTGCCTGCAGAAAGCGCAAGAATCGGTCTGGTGGACAAGATATTCACTCGTGTGGGTGCCTCAGATAATATTTCGTTAGGTGAGTCAACCTTTATGGTAGAGATGACAGAGGCTTCGAACATATTGAATAACGTGACTCCCCGTTCGCTGGTACTCTTCGACGAGTTAGGACGAGGTACTAGCACTTATGACGGTATCAGTATTGCCTGGGCTATCGTAGAGTATCTGCACGAACATCCCAAGGCTCAGGCTCGTACGCTCTTTGCCACTCACTACCATGAGTTGAACGAGATGGAGAAGAACTTCAAGCGCATCAAGAACTACAACGTCTCCGTCAAAGAGGTGGAAGGCAAGGTTATCTTCCTGCGTAAACTGGAAAAGGGTGGGAGTGAGCACTCGTTTGGTATCCATGTGGCAGAGATTTCAGGTATGCCCAAGAGCATTGTAAAACGTGCGAATGTCATTTTGAAACAACTGGAGGCTGACAATGCTTCTGTAGGGACTGTTGGCAAACCAACCACAGAGATTGCCCAAAGTCGCGAGGGTATGCAACTCTCTTTCTTCCAACTGGATGACCCTGTACTCTGTCAGGTTCGCGACGAGATACTGGGTCTTGATGTCAACAATCTGACACCATTGGAAGCGCTCAACAAACTCAACGAAATCAAGAAGATAGTGTCTGGTCGTTGACCTTTGGCAATGTGAGGATAAAGCGGGCTCCTGCCTTATATTCTTTATCGAGAAACAGGCTTCCACCCAGTAGGATAGCCATTTTGCGACACATGGTAAGACCCAGTCCAAAACCTTGCTTGAAGGGATCTTCTTTGAAGAAACGGTCGAACACGTGTTCCTGGTTCTCTTCTGCAATGCCAATACCAGAGTCTGTAACGATAAAGCGTACAACACCATGATCGGGTGACTCATGGGCTTTCAGTTCTACAAAACCGGTATGTGTAAACTTGATGGCGTTATTAAGCAGTTGTTCTATGACCTTTTCTAACACATGACGATTGCTATAGAAGGAAAAGTCATCAGTCAGCTCGCTATTGAACAGCATCTCCAATCGTCCGGAATTGATTCGTTCCGCATAGTCCATTATCTTGCGACAGAATTCGTTCACAGCTATCAGGTCGTTCTTCGGATAATGCTGTTTACTGTCGTCCTCAGCAATTTCCAGTAGCTCATTGACGATATAGGTAATCTTTGACGTGTTTTTATTGATGTCGTTAAGCATACGATTACGCTCTTCGTCGTCCAACTCGTATTCTGGATTGGTGATAATCTGGGCATAGCCTGTAATGATGTTCAGGGGCGTGCGTATCTCATGGCTGACGTGTTCGATAAAGGAATCTTTCATCCGATCCGACTCCTCTGCCCTCGACAAGGCAATCTCCAACTCCTTGTTCTGCTTCATCAGTTCTTTCTGATGGCGTCTGCGCATGATGTTTCGAGATATTACCAGTCCTAAGACTGCAATCAGAAACAATAGGGCAACTATTAACAGTAGGTTTTGCCGCTTGGTAGCCTTTTCCTGGTTCTTATGAGCTTCTTCTTCTATCATGTTAAGACCCATTTCAGCATTAATCTCGTTGATACTCTCGAAGAGCATATCGCTGTTTAGGGAGTCACGGAGATCACGCCTGTATTCCACCTCTTTCAAGGCTTTCTGTTGATTACCCATCATCTCGTAAACCTGTATGCGCATATCACAACGGTCCAATGGGTCGAAGTCCATCGACTTTTGACTGAGTATCTCCAGAGCTGTATTGTAGTCGCCATGAAAAACGGCATAAACCATCTTCATCATGTCCTTTCCGTATTCGTCAAGATTGGGATGGTCTTTACGGATTTGCAAGTATTGGGCGTAAGCTTCATCAAATTTCTTTTTGTCCTTTAAGTAGAAAGCTATCTCACTTTTCAGGACGATATATACCTTATAATACCTAGGGTATTTAACAGCCATCTTCCCCATTTTCTCATTCATCTCCCAAGCTTTCTTGGATTCACGATGAGCTTGCAATGAGGCGATGCGTGAATAGATGCCTAATAGCGAACTGGAGTCTTTGGGAGAACAGGCATTCAGAGCATCGTTATAGTATTTCATCGCCATGCGGTAGTTACCTCGTGCGTCGTAGATATTACCAAGTGCAGCATATACGATTTCATAGTGTTTTTCATTCCTTGCATCCATATCCTTTACCATCAGTCCTGCTTTCTTGATGGCTTTATAGTTCTTCCCATGTTCGCTATCGTATAGCAACTCGTTCAGCCAAACTTTATAGAAGGATACAAAGTTGTTTTGCTCCAGATAGTGTGCTTTCATTTTTTCCGTAGCCTCATAGAAAGCTGTTTCATCGGAGTCGGAATATAGTTGCAGATAGCGTTTGTAAAGGTGGGCGAAAGCTGTATCTTTCGGTTCTTCTGCAAAAGTACCGAGGGATAGAAGGAGAATGAAGAGTGTTAATAAGTATTTGAGGTTCATAGTTATTGAAAATAGTAATCTGCATGTCAGGTCTTTTGTTTCCTGAACATGCAGATAAGTCCGACAATGATAAAGGGTATGGAGAGTATCTGTCCCATATCAAGGGGCAATGAGGCTTCGAAAGCCTCTTGTATCTCTTTGGTGTATTCGATGAAGAAGCGGAAGGTGAAGATGTAAGTCAGGCAGAAGCCAAAGTACCAGCCTGTACCAATTCTTTGTGGCATCTTCTTATGTAGCCACCACATCAAACCAAACAGGATGGCATAGGCAATAGCCTCATAAAGCTGGCCAGGGTGGCGAGGCATCATATCCACTTTCTCGAAGATGAAGGCCCAGGGTACATCCGTTACCTTACCGATAATCTCTGAGTTCATGAGGTTGCCCAAGCGAATGCAACAAGCCATAGAACCCGTAGCAATGGCAATATTGTCCAATACTTGCCAGATGCTCAGTTTTGTCCTTTTGACATAGACATACAAAGCAATGATTAAGCCTAAGGTACCTCCATGAGAGGCTAAGCCCTGAAAGCCAATATATTTCCATCCACCATCCGCTAAGAAACGGATGGGAATGAACATTTCGATGAATCCTTTTACGGAAGTCAGGAAGTAGTCGGGCTGATAGAAGATACAATGTCCCAGACGGGCACCTACCAGAATACCAATGAAACAATAGAAAAAGAGAGGATCGAACAACTCGTCCTTGATTTTCTGTTCTTTATAGAGGCGCTTTACTATGAAATATGCCAAAGCAAATCCTATCAGCCAGCAGAGTCCATACCAGCGAAAGGGTCCAAAGCCCTCATTGGGATTCCATGTTATATAGAGTAGTTCCATTTTTTCGATATTTCGATGTTTCGAAAGGAATTAAACATTAAAGCGGAAATGCATGATGTCTCCATCCTGCACCACATATTCCTTACCTTCAATGCCCATCTTGCCTGCCTCGCGGACAGCAGCCTCAGAGCCATATTGGATGTAGTCGTCATACTTGATGACCTCAGCACGGATAAAGCCCTTCTCAAAGTCGGTATGGATGACACCAGCACACTGTGGAGCCTTCCATCCCTTCTTATACGTCCAGGCCTTCACCTCCATCTCACCAGCTGTAATAAAGGTCTCGAGGTTCAAGAGGGCATAGGCCTTCTTAATGAGGCGGTTCACGCCACTCTCTTCCAATCCCAGTTCCTCCAGGAAGAGCTGCTTGTCTTCGTAGCTATCCAGTTCTGCGATATCCTCTTCTGTCTTGGCGGCAATAATCATCGCTTCGGCACCTTCTTCCTTAGCCAGTGCCTCTACCTTCTTGGTGAAATCATTGCCATTCTTGGCATCAGCCTCACCCACATTGCAGACATACAGCACGGGCTTGGCAGTCAGCAGGAACAGGTTACGGGCACAATCCTGCTCGTCCTTGCTCTCAAACTCTACGATACGGGCATTCTTACCTTGTTCCAACACTTCTTTATAGGCATGCAAAACAGTTACCTCCACCTTAGCCTCCTTGTTACCAGCAGCAGCGGCTTTCTCTGTTTTTGCCAAGCGGCTTTCAATAGTCTCGAGGTCCTTTAACTGAAGCTCGGTATCAATGATTTCCTTGTCGCGAATAGGGTCAATGGTGCCATCCACATGGGTGATGTTCTCATCTTCAAAACAACGTAAAACGTGGATAATGGCATCCGTCTCACGAATGTTTCCCAGGAATTTATTGCCCAATCCCTCACCTTTTGAGGCACCTTTTACCAAACCGGCAATATCAACAATCTCGCAGGTGGCAGGAACAATGCGTCCTGGATGTACCAGTTCAGCCAGCTTGGTGAGTCGCTCATCGGGCACAGTAATCACACCTACGTTAGGTTCTATCGTACAGAAAGGAAAGTTTGCTGCCTGTGCTTTTGCACTCGACAAGCAATTAAACAAAGTGGACTTACCCACGTTTGGGAGTCCCACAATACCACATTTTAATGACATCTTCTTTTATAAACGTTTATATTCTGTGTGCAAAGGTAGTGCAAATCGAGCGAAATACAAAGAAAAAACTTGTTTTTATTTGTGAATTTAGTTATCTTTGCAACCAGAAAGATAATACAATGAAAGCTCTATGAAAAAAGGTTTGAGTTTATTGGTTGCAGGGCTGTTGAGTATGTCAGGCTTAGCACAGGATGTGAAGATTGAGTTCATGACACCAAGCATTGTACATGTGGTGAAGGGGAAGCCTACCAAGACGCTGGTGGTGACAGCGAAACCACAAGACGTAAAAGTGGTGAAAAAAGGTCTTACCACCTCGAGTAGTGAACTGACTGTCAAGCAAGATGCCCAAGGCAACCTGACATTTCTTACCATTAAAGGAAATGTGTTGCTACGTGAAAAAGGTTGTGAGGTGGCAGAGGCGCGTCAGACGTTTACGCTTGACAAGGACGAGGCTATCTATGGCTTGGGTACTATCCAAAATGGGAAGATGAACAGGCGAGGCGAGAAGAAACGCATGGAACAGTCGAATCTCGAAGATTTTCAGAACGTCTTGCAGAGCATTAAAGGCTGGGGCGTCTATTGGGAGAATTATTCACCGACCTTGTTTGAGGATCATGCCAATGGTATGACGTTTGATTCAGAAGCGGGTGAGGGTATTGACTATTATTTTATGTATGGTGGTTCTGCTGACGGGGTGATAGCCCAGATGCGTCATCTTACAGGCGATGTGCCTATGTTCCCTCTTTGGACCTATGGCTTCTGGCAGTCGAAGGAACGCTATAAGAGTGCTCAAGAAACGGAGGGTATAGTTGACCAATATCGGGTATTGCAGGTTCCTTTGGATGGTATCATTCAAGACTGGCAATATTGGGGAAGCAACTATCTGTGGAATGCGATGGATTTCCTTTCAGAGGAATTTGTCAATGGACAGCAGATGATTAAGAACGTCCATGCGAAGCATGCTCATTTCATGATAAGCATTTGGGCAAGTTTCGGTCCTCAGACCCAGCAGTTCGGTGAGTTGAACGAGAAAGGCTTGTTGCTGCCTATCGAGACATGGCCTCAAAGTGGTCTTTCTCATATCTGGCCTCCAAGGATGGATTATCCTTCAGGGGTAAAGGTCTATGATGCTTTCCATCCAGAAGCCCGTGCCATTTACTGGAAACACCTGAAGCGGCTCTACGACTATGGGACAGATGCGTGGTGGATGGATTCTACTGATCCAGATTTCTTCAATCCCAAGGAAAGTGATTATGAGCATCCTGTATATGGTGGCACTTGGCGCTCACAGCGCAACGCCTTCCCTTTGGAAACCGTTCGTGGCATCTATGAGTCGCAACGCAAAGAGTGTAGCTCAGAGAAACGTGTCTTCATCATGACACGAAGCAGTTTTGCAGGTCAGCAGCATTATGGCTCGAACATGTGGAGTGGTGATGTCAATTCTTCGTGGGACATGTTGCGCAAGCAAGTACCTGCTGGCTTGAGTTTCTCATTGACGGGTAATCCCAATTTCAACACGGATATCGGTGGTTTCTTCTGTGGTTCGTATAACACGAAGGGTAGTGGTTCTGCCCCCAGGAATCCACAGTTCCAGGAACTCTATGTTCGTTGGATGCAATATGGCTTGTTCTGTCCTATTTTCCGTAGTCATGGTGCAGATGCTCCTCGTGAGATATGGCAGTTTGGCAAGAAAGGCGAGCCAGTCTATGATGCTATTGAGAAGATGATTCGTCTGCGCTATCGTCTTATACCTTATTTATATAGTACCGCTTGGCAGGTAACTTCAGCCAATGACAGCTATATGCGTCCGTTGTTCAGCGATTTTGCAGCTGACAAGAAAGTATGGGATATGACTGATGAGTTTATGTTTGGACATAGCATCCTTGCATCACCTATTGTCAAAGCACAATATACGGAAGAAAAGATAATTCGCACAGATGCTATGACTGGTTGGAATCGTCAGGAGGTCCAAGGACAAAAGGAAGATGGAAATCGTATCAACTGGTTGGAGAAAAAGACTGCTACGACCTATTTGCCCAAGGGTGCCCTATGGTATGACTTCTGGACGGGTAAACGCTATAAGGGTGGACAGAGCGTGACAGTGGAAACAACACTCCATCAGGTGCCGATATTCGTCCGTGCAGGCAGCATTCTTCCGTTGGGACCTGAGATGCAGTATGTGGGTGAGAAGAAGTGGGATCACTTGGAACTCCACATTTATCCTGGAGCCGATGGGACTTTCACACTCTATGAAGACGAGGGTGATGGTTATCGTTATGAGGAAGGTATCTATACCACCATTACCTTTCATTGGAATGACAAGGCTCGTAAACTGACGATAGGACAACGTAAGGGACAATACCCAGGAATGTTGCAACATAGGAAGTTTACCATTATCTGGCCTGATGGTTCTTCACAGGTGGTAGCCTATGATGGAAACGAGATAACCATCTAAAAGAAAAGCGGAACCTCAATGATGTGAGGTTCCGCCTTTTCTTTATCCATGTAATAGGTTATTCCTCTGGAGAGAAATCGTCCTTACCTACACCGCAGATGGGGCATACCCAGTCTTCGGGAATGTCTTCAAAAGCTGTTCCGGGAGCAATACCGCTATCGGGGTCGCCTACTTCAGGGTCATAAACATAACCACAAGTTTCACAAATGTACTTTTTCATAATTTCAAACATTATTAGTTATTTATTAGAAAGAATGTTTTCTATCTTTTCAACGATAGTCTCAGGAGCTATTCCATTCATGCAGGCATAGTCGCCTCGTCTGCAAGGTTTCTGTCCATAGATGCTGCAAGGACGACATTCCAGGTCTATCTGCACGATATTGTCTGTTGATTGTCCCCAACCCAGGAAACCGGCATAAGGATGGGTAGCACCCCACACGCTGACAACGGGTGTTCCTGTCAGCGAAGCCAGATGCATATTTGAGGAGTCCATCGAAACCATTGCATCCAGATGACTCATCAGTATCAGTTCTTGGTGTAGTGATTCCAGTTGGTGGGAAACGTAGAGACATTCCGGATGTATCTGGCACCATTCCTTGAAATACTGATCCTCTTGCTTGCCCCGTCCAAACAGGAAGATACGGGCCTTAGGGTATTTTTTTAAGAGTTGCTCAATAACTTGATGAGTCAGTCGAGGAGGGTAAACCTTTCCTTCGTGAGCCGCAAATGGGGCAATGCCAATCCATTGCTCAAATGAGTTTTTAACGTTAATGCCCTTTGGCAGCATGTTCAAATTGCCTTTCTCACCATCAGGGAAGATGCTTTTGAAATGAATCTCAACGGGATAACCCAACTTCTTGAACACCTCTACATAGTTTTCAAAAGACGTAGGTTGCTGTTCCAGACGCTTGGCGTGTTTTGCGGTGATGCGTCTGCGTCCTTTTCTATGTTTGTTAATATGCTCAACCCTGTAGTGTCCGATGTTAAAGCGAAGTCGCAGGTATTCTGAGCGCAACACATTATGCAAATCAGCAACAGCAGTAAACTGCTTGGCAGCAAGGCGACGGTAAAGGGCATTGAGTCCCTTAATGCCATGATACTCCTTTTTCAAGTCTGCTGCCATGAAATTAACGTTGGGTGCCAAGTCCTCAAACAAAGGACGGGCAAAGGTGCGACTTAGCACAGTAATACGAACATCGGGATATTGCTGTGCCAGAGTGTAAACTACAGGCACCACCATCGCTACGTCACCCATAGCAGAAAAGCGAATAACGAGTATGTGCTCTTTTTTCATCGTTTGAACCAGTATGACCTGTTTGGCCTATGATTTCTTGTAGAAAATAGGATTTGTGCTGGGATCGTTGTACATCTTCATCTGTCTGTACACCTTCATATACTTACGACCTGCTTTAATGTCATCCAACAACTGGTCAATAGCCTTTGAGAGGTCAGCCTGTTGTTCCAACAACACGTTCAGTTTAGCTTGGCATTTGGCAATATGTTCAGCACCAGCATCCTTGCGCTCCGTTTGTTCCTTCATGTGCCATATCTTCAAAGCCAGAATGCTCAGTCGGTCAATAGCCCATGCGGGACTTTCTGTGTTCAGCGTAGCATCTGGAAGAACCTGCACTTCAGCATACAAGGTACGGAAATAGCTGTCTATCTCTTCCACCAAATCTGTACGATCTTGGTTAGAACTATCTATACGACGTTTCAGAGCCAAAGCCTTTGTGGGCTCAATGTGTGGATCGCGGATAATATCCTCCAAATGCCACTGAACGGTGTCAATCCAGCATTTTGTATAAAGGCTGAACTCGATGGTGTCTCGCTCATAGGGGTTATCAATAGGGGTATCCACATGATCTTTCAGATGGTAGTCGCGAATAGCCTGATTGAATACATTATTTGCTTTTTCAGTAAATGACATATAACGCTGTTGTTTTTGTTTATGGGGCAAAGATACACAGAATCTTCGATATCTCAAAATATTTTCATGTTTTTTCCTTTTTATAAGCATTTCTCATGAAAATTTGCTTCATTCCAAAATATTGTTTAACTTTGCAAAACAGAAAAAGAGATGCCTTATAATTATGAAGATAGTAGTAGATGATAAGATACCCTATATCCGTGAGAAGTTGGAGTTGCTGGCTGACGAGGTGGTCAGTCTGCGTGGGGCTGACATCAAGGCTGAGGACGTGAAGGATGCGGATGTACTGATAGTCAGGACTCGTACCCGTTGCAACGAGGAATTGCTTTCAGGCAGTAAGGTGCAGTTTATCGCTACTGCCACGATAGGTTTTGACCATATTGATACAGACTACCTGAAACAGGCAGGTATTGCGTGGACTAACTGTCCTGGATGTAATTCCGGCTCTGTGGCTCAGTATGTAGAATGTTCGTTGTTGCAGATGGAAGAGCATTTAGGTCTTAACCTTCAGAAATCAACCCTTGGAATCGTTGGTTGTGGACATGTTGGGTCGAAGGTAAAAGCTGTTGCAGAACGACTGGGTATGCATGTTCTGGTATGCGATCCGTTGCTGAATGAACCCGGTTTCGTGTCGCTTGATGTCATTGAGCGCGAGTGTGATGTGATTACTTTTCATGTTCCACTTTCCCGAGAAGGGCAATATGCTACTTTCCATATGGCTGACGAGGCTTTCTTCCATCGTTTATGTCGCGTACCTTATATTATTAACACCAGTCGAGGTGAGGTAGTTGACAATGTCGCATTGCTTTCAGCTTTGCAAGAGGGTAGGGTAAGGGATGCTGTCATTGATGTATGGGAAGGCGAGCCAGCACTAGATGATGCATTGCTTCAGCGTGTGTTTATCGGTACCCCTCATATTGCTGGTTATTCGGCAGATGGAAAGGTGAATGCTGACAATATGGTTATTGATGCCCTTTGTCAACATTTTCAGTTGCCTCATCCAGGAGAAATTGTGCCTCCTGAGCTTCCTCTTGATTTTCAGGATACGGGTAGTCCTTTGGATTATTACAATCCGATTGAGGATAGCAGACAACTAAAAAACAATCCCCAAAAGTTTGAAAATTTGCGTAATAATTATCCTTTGAGGCGCGAAAAGTTGCACAATTGATAGTTGTTTGTGCAGGAAAGAGTGTTTTTTTACCTTTAAAATTTGCATACCTCGATAAAAATGTGTTACTTTGCACCCGCTAAGCGACACATTTTTGTGAAGTTTTCAGAATAAGAAATCAATTATTAACATTTTAAAGAAGAAAATTATGTCAGAAATTGAAAGCAAAGTAAAGGCTATTATTGTAGACAAACTCGGTGTTGATGAGGCAGAGGTTAAGCCCGAAGCAAGTTTCACTAACGATCTTGGTGCTGATTCCCTGGATACTGTAGAGCTCATCATGGAGTTCGAGAAGGAGTTCGGAATCTCTATCCCCGACGACAAGGCTGAGAAGATTGGTACCGTTGGTGACGCTATCGCTTACATTGAGGAGAACGCAAAATAAAAGTAAAAGGAAAAGTGAATAGTGAAAAATTTGCTACTGCCATTTCCTTTCACTATGGAGTGCGGTAGCAAATTTTTCACTTTTCCTTTTTCACTATTACCTTAAATTATGGAATTAAAAAGAGTAGTAGTAACAGGTATGGGTGCCGTTACACCACTTGGCAATACTCCTAAGGAGACTTGGGAGGCTATGCTGGCAGGTAAGAGCGGTGCTGCACCTATTACCCTTTTCGATGCTTCCAAGTTCAAGACTCAGTTTGCCTGTGAGGTAAAGAATCTTGATGTCAATGCTTTCATTGACCGCAAGGAAGCTCGTAAAATGGACCGCTATACCCAGCTGGCCATCATTGCTGCCAAGCAGGCTGTTGAGGATTCTGGCATGAATCTGGAGACAGAGGACAAGAACCGCATTGGTGTTGTCTATGGTGTAGGTATTGGTGGTATTAAGACCTTCGAGGAAGAGGTATCCTATTATGGTGCTCACCGCGAGGATGGTCCTAAGTTCAACCCCTTCTTCATTCCGAAGATGATAGCCGACATCGCTGCAGGCCAGATTTCCATCATGTATGGTTTCCACGGTCCCAACTATATCACGGCTTCTGCTTGTGCTTCTTCTTCGAACGCACTAGCTGATGCCTTCAACTTGATTCGTCTGGGTAAGGCCAATGCCATCGTTGCCGGTGGTGCTGAGGCAGCTATCTGCGAGACGGGTGTGGGTGGTTTCAATGCCATGAAGGCCCTGTCAACACGCAACGATGAGCCTGAGAAGGCTTCACGTCCGTTCAGCGCCAGCCGTGATGGTTTCATTATGGGTGAGGGTGCCGGTTGTCTGATTCTTGAGGAGTTGGAGCATGCTAAGGCTCGTGGTGCCAAGATCTATGCTGAGATGGTTGGTGCTGGTATGAGTGCTGATGCTCACCACATCACAGCCTCTCACCCAGAGGGTCTTGGTGCAAAGCTGGTGATGCAGAACGCCCTGGAGGATGCTGGTATGAATCCTGATGAGATTGACTACATCAACGTTCATGGTACATCTACCCATGTTGGTGACATCTCTGAGGCAAAGGCCATCAAGGATGTATTCGGCGATGCAGCCTACAAGCTGAACATCTCGTCTACGAAGTCTATGACTGGTCACCTGTTGGGTGCTGCTGGTGCTGTTGAGGCTATGGCTACCGTTCTGGCTGTTCAGAACGATATCGTTCCTCCCACCATCAACCACGATGAGGAAGACAAGGACGAGGAGATTGACTACAACCTCAACTTCACCTTCAACAAGGCTCAGAAGCGTGTGGTTCGTGCTGGTCTCAGCAATACCTTTGGATTTGGTGGTCACAATGCCTGCGTAGTATTCAAAAAATTTACGGATAAGTGAGCAAGGTGCAAACATGTTTGCACCTTCGAACGAAAGTAAATTCAACGAAGTTAAGTATGTGGGTTAATAACATCATTGATAGAATAAAGCTCCCTTTCCGCAAGGAGAAGGAGCTTTTTTCTGCCCTTTACGACATTCTGGGTTTCTATCCCCGCAATATCAACCTCTACAAGCAAGCACTGCTCCATAAAAGTGCTTCCAAGCGCAACGAGAAAGGTCGTCCTGTCAACAACGAACGACTGGAGTTCTTGGGTGATGCCATCTTGGATGCTGTAGTGGGTGATATCGTGTTCCGTCATTTTGAGGGCAAACGCGAAGGTTTCCTGACTAACACGCGTTCCAAACTTGTCAGTCGTGACACCCTGGGTAAACTGGCTAAGGAAATGGGTATTTCAGACTTGATAAAATTTGCAGGTCATAACACATCGCACAACAGCTATATGAACGGCAATGCTTTCGAGGCATTGGTGGGAGCTATTTACTTGGACCGAGGCTATGATGCCTGTATGCGATTCATGGAGAAGCGCATCCTGGCTCAACTTATCAATATAGACAAGGTAGCCTACAAGGAGGTTAACTTCAAGTCAAAACTGTTGGAGTGGAGCCAGAAGAACCGCGTGAAGATGGAATTCCGCGACATCAAGCAGGAGCGTGACGAGAACAAGAGTCCTGTGTTTACCACCCAGGTGTTCATCGAAGGCCTGGAGGGATGTGTAGGAACAGGCTATTCCAAGAAAGAGAGTCAGCAGAATGCCTCTAAGGATACCCTTCAGCGCTTGCGCCGCGAACCTCAGTTTATTGATGCTGTCTTTGCTGCAAAGGGTGACCGCACCAAGATGGAAGAGGAGCCCGTGATGTGTGTGCCTGATCCAGAAAAGGAACAGCAGGACTTCATCATCGAGGTAAGAAGTGAGGAAGAGGTGAAAGGCAAGAAAGAAGAGGTGAGCAACAAAATCGTTGTACAGTCTGATGCAGCACAGTATCAGGCCTTACACGACGAATTCACCCTTGACGACATCAGCGCCAAGCCACGAGAAAAGACCCGCGAGGAAATCATCGCTGAGGCGGAGGCTGCTGCCTTTGCAGAGGCCTGATAGCAGGAAAAAAGGTCTGGAAGGATAAAAAATCGGGTTTTGCCCTTCGCTCGAATATATAAGGGCGGGAGCTCCACGATATGGGGGCTCCCGCCCTTATTAATGTGGGCGGTTGGCCGAATCAAACAGCATCCTATGTTTTTTCCTGCTACTACGTTATTCTTTCCCAGTTCCCTCGGATCTTTTCCCCTGTTACCCTTAATACTAAATTCAGGAACTATTCAGATGCCGGTAAACTTTCCTACAAAGAGGATAACGCCAGAGGATGCTTCGCTGATAACATAGACGAAAGGACGATTGGCGTGGAAGGTAGCCTTGGGATATTCTTGCGGGCCTACAGCAGTTGCTAAATCCATGCCAGCCACAGTGACCGCAGCGGCTTCCGAACCCTCCTCATTAACCTTAATCTTTGCCTTTTGACGCATCATCGAGATATAGAGGTTTCTATCTTCACACATGTTGGGTATTTCTGCAAAGTCTGAG
>Ga0310695_10009660_pt1 | contig 14416 bp, 24 predicted proteins | sample RumenRJG_04DNA_FD_203882 | JGI IMG/M metagenome (GOLD analysis project Ga0310695, IMG submission 203882) | Bovine rumen microbial communities from Lethbridge, Alberta, Canada - RJG_04 (v2) (version 2) | ecosystem: Host-associated > Mammals > Digestive system > Stomach > Rumen | place: Canada... | reverse complement strand
ACGTATCGGGCGACCATACCGTCTACAAGCCGATGGAATGGTACAAGCCCGGCGTGGTGACGGACTTGTTGCTCGATGAAATCAACCGCAACGAGTACATCATCAACGCCCTCATGGAACTGGCCGTTGACCAGCATATCGGTAGCGCCCAGCTTGCACCGGGTTCCCGCGTGTTCGCGGCCATGAACCCCTCCTCGGCCAACCAGTACATGGTCAAGGAACTGGAACTTTCCCACATGAGAAGGTTCTGCGTTATCGAACTGGCCCCTACCGTCGATGAGTGGCTCCTGTTCGCCAAGGAGGAGAACTGCCATCCGGCTATTCTCAAATACATCAACGACCACAGGGAGGCCCTGGACCCGGACGAGGATCCGTCTGTCCGCAGGGAGAGAAGGTACTACACCAACATGGACGCTACCCGCAGTGGTTGGTCCACCCTGTCCGATGCCCTCTACAACGGTGAGAAGCTGAACAAGTTCGACCCGTTCAAGCGCAAGGACGGCAAGATTCTCCTGGAACTCCTGGTCAACGGATATGTGGGCCCGGTGTATTCCCAGAGCTTCTGCGAGACCTATTACAGCATGATGCACAAGGCCGATGCCAAGATGCTCGATGACGCCATTACTGCGACCGACATCATGGAAGGCAGTACGGAAAGGTGGAGGACTGAACTTCCCGAGAAGATTGCCCGCCTGTGCCATGAGAACACGATAGAGGCCGCGCACCTGGTGAGCGCGGTAGCCAAGTATGTCGCCAAGAATGCCGGCCTTCTCTACAACGAGACCACGCAGAAGGTGACAACCAAGGGCCTGATTTATTCCGTGAACTTCTACAAGTTCCTCAAATCGTGCACCCCGGAACTCGTGTCCCAGATGTACTTCAACCATATCAAGCCGACAAAGTTGAAGGCCGGTGAGGATGCGGTTACGTGGGCCGACATCATGTGCGCCGGTTGCCAGGACACTATTACGCTCCTGCAGGAAAATCGTAGAAATTCCGGCAAACCTGTTGCCAACTAGCAAATGATTTGCTACATTAGGAATACGAACAACTCAACCATTAACCAAGGAATTTGAAATGAAAAATCCGTTCTCTAACGAAACCGTAAAGTCTGCAGCCATCGTCATCGGTTCCGCAGCCGCCTTTATCGCCCTTTCCAAGGGTGTCAGCATCATCCGCAAGAAGTTCGGCGGCAATGCCAAGGTGAAGGCCATCTTCGGTTCTGCTGAAAATGCCGACCGCGGCTCCAAGTGCCTGAACGAAGCCCAGAATGAACAGGCAAGCGGTGCCTGGGCCCGTCGTCGCAACGAACCTACCGACTGTGTCGAAACAGCCAGCGGGTGTGAATGTGAATCATCCTGCGAAGCAGCCAACTAAGATGTAGGAGTCGCTGCCCTAAGCAGCGTGGGGCGCATGCATGAGCCACGAGCTCACGCGCTGTCCAGCATGAAAGACATAAAAGCATGCCGGTTTGTCTAGAGCCGTATAAATCGGGGCTGGTGGCCGTGAATAGCTCACCTGAGCTATGCGATCCGGGAGTCCGACTCGTCAATTCGGACACTCATCAAAAAGGACCCAGAAATGGGTCCTTTTTGCCATTTTGCCCCTTAAAAGCCCAAATTTGGGCCATTTTCGCCGGTGGTTGCCACTGGATATCCCATTTGCTACATTTGGGATACAAGCAAAGGAGGACACACTATGCTTAACCTTTTCAAGAAACAATGGCTTCCGGACTACATCCGGGAATACATCAACAAGAAGCTCCCCGCGAAGTTCTTCAAGGTGACCTTCGAAATCGCCGGAGTCGAAGTTCCGATGGACCAGGTGGTCGGCAACGAGCGCAATGTGCGCCGTGGCACCGTCGTCTATACCGATGCCGAGGGCAATACGGTGACGGAATGGCTGTTCCTGCTCCATGACGAAATCAATTTCAACAGCGTTGACCATGCCGTGGCCGAATTCGCCCTTGAAGGCGTGGAACCGACCATCCGCAAGGCGCCCCTGGTTGGCACGAAGGACAAGGTGAAGGAGTTCCGCAAGTCCCTGGGAGAGAAGATTTCCAAGGCAATCGACTACTGCCCCGGTTCCTTCCTGGACCGCATCAAGGAATATCCCATCACGGATATGCCCCGTTGGCGCCGCAAGCGCCTCCTGAACCTCCTTGCCAACCTGAGCGAGGACAGCATCCCCGTATTTATCAGCTTCGACCTGAAGCACGCTTCCATGAGCCAGCTTGAACAGTTCAACGAGGAACTGGACCTCGCCATGATGGTCGAGAACACCTTTGACCCCGAATTGGAGGAGAATGCCTAATCGTTGAAAATATAAACAAATATACTAGAATGTAGGTAAAATGTAAGTCATAATCTAAAAGAAAAGAACTATATTTGTTAATAGAAAGATATAAACTTTATGTATTGATGCGAGTTAGTGGTATTTCTTGCATTGAATACTGAACAGTTTTTTGGATGTCCCGGTAGCGTTAAATACCACAATAGGCGTTACCGGGACATTCGTTTTTTGTATGCAGACAAGCGCCCAGAAGATAATGCTGATTACGGACAGTTCGATAGCGCATGTGCTTAACCGCGCATGCGGCTGCGCCCGTTATGCATACAACTGGGCGAGGGAACGGTGGTTCGACAAAAAGAAGGCCGGCCAGGAAAGTGTGAGCTGCGCAGAACTCCGTAAGGAGTTCAATGCGGAGAAGGTGGACTGGATGTACGAGAGCCCGAAGGGTTCCATGGACCAGGCGATCAAGAACTTCTGCCAGGCAAAGAAGCGGCACTACGAGAATCCGATGCAGTTCGGATTTCCGAAACGGAAGAAATATACGTCGAAGCGATCGTTCTACATCGAGAATGACCATGCACACATTGTTGGTGGAAACTCCATCAAGTTGCCGATGATAAAGAAACCTGTCAAGTTGGCAGAGTCCGTATGCAATGAATGTCTTGCCGGGAAGATAAACAACTATAACATTTCCAAAGAAACCAACGGCGAATGGTACGTCTCGATATCCTATACCTATGACGATACCGCAATACATAATAACCTCACCGGTAACGGGATAGCCGGATATGACCTTGGCGTGAAGACGTTAATAACGAAGAACGACGGCACTACCTGCCTGAACGCAAAGATATTCCGCAAGCACGCGAAGGCGTTGAAACGGTATCAGAAGAGGATGTCCCGCCGAAGGAAGGGATCTTCCAAGTACAATCGGATTAAGAAACTATTCAACAAGAAGAATTCGTATGTTGCCAACTACCGTAAGGATGCGATACACAAGGCGACAACGGAGATGGTCCGCGACAACATGGTAATTGCCATCGAGGACCTGAACGTGAAGGGTATGATGTCAAACCACAGGCTTGCCTCCGCTATAGCGGACTGTGGGTTCGGGATGATACGGAGATTTCTCGAATACAAGTGCAGGAAGCTCGGAACGTTGCTGCTGATTGTGGACCGTTGGTTCGCGTCAAGCAAGACTTGTTCCGGTTGCGGTGGACGGAAAGAGGACCTTTCCCTGTCCGAACGGGAATATATCTGCGAGGAATGTGGGTTGATTATCGACCGTGATGTCAATGCGGCAATCAACATCCTCGCGGAAGCCCTGTTCTGTGAACTCAAGATAAGATTCAATACCGACGTTGCCCGTCGGAAATTCACACCAGCGGACTTGGTGGCTCTGGCCACATCCCTCTCGGGGTGTAGTGAAACTACCGAGGAAAACCCGCAGTTATGCGGGACGGATGCTCAGTGCATACTTACCAGCGATGGTAGGGCGGCACTGGTGGACGAGTTCTTTAACCGTCTACGGAACCATGTTGCCAACGCAACCGTAAATTGCTATGTTTAAGTCATAGGTAATTCCACCTATACTTTTCTATACTTTTTACGAGGCAGGAAGAAAATGTCGAAAAGTAATCCGTTTTTCAAGGATGTGACCGTTCCGGGAACGTTGACCCCGCATAGAACCGAAGCTACGCCCGATGACAAACCGGACGGCGATCCGCGCAAGATTCTCATCGTTGCCGGTGTGCACGGCAACGAGCATAATGCCGTTCTTGCCGCGTACCGTCTTTACGAGATGCTTAAGCGGGAACACGATCCCAAGTACCGCAACAAGCACGACATCCGCTTCATTCTCGGTGTGAACAAGTGGGGCCTGTTGAAGAACAAGCGCGAATGGGCAAGTCGTACCGATGTGCATCCGGATCCTATTCCGAAGGACAAGCCGGTGGACTTCAACCGCGTATTCACGCTTGACTATGCTACCGGCACGGAGAAGGAAGCGCCATTCGACCTCCGTCTCCTTATCGAGAATGCCATCACCAATGCCGATGTGGTGATTGATGTTCACAATTCCCCGGCATGCGACAACATCGTGCTCCTCAACAACGACGAGTACACCGCGTCCACGATCAAGTTCCTGAACGAAATCCACATGCCTAACTACATGGTATGGGAATCCCAGACCAGTACCATCAAGAAGTACGCCATCGACCACGGCAAGACCGGTTTCACAGTTGAACTTGGGGGGATGACGGTCAGCAGGACGGATGCTTCCGTCATGATTGACCAGACGGCGTTCCTCAAGACCTTGGTGAACATGGTCGATTTTCTCATGCCCAAGTTTGAAAAGGGCCCCGTGCTCCCTCCACACCTGCTTGCAATGCCCGTCTATGCCCGTGCGTATGGCCTTATCGACGAGGTGAAGTTCTCCCACCATGTCAAGATGAAGGAAGGCGAGGTGTTCGCCACCATGGTCACGGACAGCGACAACCCGGACGATGCCGTGTTCAAGGCCCCGTGCGAGGGAAGTCTCGTGGCATGCCAGGACACTCGTTTCGTGAAGCCCGGCGATGAAATCTTCACCTGGCAGCCGGACATCAAATTGTAGGAGTAAGAATGTCAAAACTGCTTGCAAAAATGACTTTAGCCTACGACTCGACCGAGCGTGTCGAGAAGTTGAGATCGCTTTCCAAGGTAATTTCGGAAAACAAGGGCTGTGTCATCAAAATAGTGGAACTCGGGTATTCACGCGGCGACAATGTGTTCTACATCCGTCCCGGCAAGTGTATAATCGACCATGACGCAAACACCCATTGTGCCACCATGAAAATCAAGTCCAAGGAAATGTTGTCCATTATCGGCCCCGGTACATGGCCTGGCATAAATGAGTGGAAGCATTATATCATCGACTGGCCCGCCAATTACGAAGTCACCGTGTATGATGAGCTCCCCGAGAAGGAAATCAACTTTGCCGAGCGTTTCTACAAGGAAGAGATGGCCACCTTGGAGCGAAAGCTCAAAAGGGTTCGACGCGACTATGTGAGGGCGATGAGGATTACCCAGAACGTCGATTGGCTAGGAGATACTGAGGTTCTTAACTATAAGCCCGTCTTATCCAGAGGAAAATGAATGAGTATTACCGCAGACATTGAGAAGGCCGCTGCTAAGTTGCAGGGTGATATCGACTGTGCCGAGATCACCTTGAAGGGCAAGAAGAAAACTCTTGCTATGGTCCAGAAGGAATGTGACCAGGTTGAAGAAGCGTTGCTGAAAGCCAAGCTGGCCCAGTACGATGCCCGAAAGAAGGTCGTGCAGAAGTACATCAACAATGTAATCATGAAGATGAAGGAACCGGATTGCTACGATCCGAACCGTGTGGCAAAACTGCGCGGCATACTGGCCAGTTTTCCGGCCAAGGACGGATACGAATATCGCATCAAGGTATTGACTGCCGTTCGAGAACTGCAACTTATCTTGACGAAGTTCCCCATTGAACAGCGAGTTGGCGACATTATCCGGGAATGGACCGGAAACAAGAAGGTACTTGCTACGAAAGACGGCACACATAAGCTCCTTGTCAATGGAAACGTGCTCATGCATGTCATGCATAAACTGCCCGACCCAAAGAGCGACTGGTGGACATCGGTTAATGAAGAATTCAACTGGAGAAACCTTTTGGAGTTACAACTTTCCGAGGGGCATTACTCCGGTACGCCATGTAGACGCATGTACAATTTCTGGGAAATGGCGTGCATGATGGTGCCCATGGACCCCGAATTTGTCATCGGCGAACCTCCCGTACAGAATGCCGGTATGTTTGGTTTGATGTCACGGGATCCCAAGTTCGAAGACAAGTATAACATTAGGGAAATCGGAAAGGAATTATTCTATATCCGCGGCAGAACCTTCTCGGAATACGTTGCTTGGATACGGAAGCAAGACAAGTCGATAAAGGAAATTACCATGACCGATACCGACTGGGCGGGCAATCTCATTGCGTTGAACCCGGACATATTTACGGTGAAGGAAGTGATGCCCAACTACGACCGGTTGTGCCAGTACAGTTTCAAGGATGTGGTAGATTCCTACCATAACGCCAAGGAACATGTTGACTTCATCATCGAACGGACTACCGAGGAATTGCAGAAGTGCGCACCCGAGACTGTAAGGGACATCAAGTTCGATGCCGACCTGATGGCAATCACTTGGCGCGACCCGTATGACAAGGATATGGCGTTTGATCCGGATACTTGCGAAATGCAGCATCCTTCCAAGGCAATCCATAAGTTGGATGTGTCGAATGTGCGCCTGTCCAATGTCTGCATGTACGCCTACAAGCATATCGAAGGAATGAAGAAACCGGAGAAGGATGTATAATGAAAAAGCTCTTTAAGAAAATCGTTGACTTCTTTAAGCACATCACCATCATCGAACTCGGCTTCGGAATCCTGGGTGTCTTGGCTGTCTGGGCCATTACCAGCTGCATTGAACGGCGCGATCCTGGGTACGTGGTTACCGACAGCAGGACCGGTGAATGTTTCCTGTTCCGGTCGGAGGAATGGGACGTAAACGAATGGTATATCCACCGGAAAGATGCCGATGTCTTCTTCTACAAGAAGGGCAGCAGCGAGATACGGTCGTTCTCCCGAGACAAGTACATGGTGGAGAACTACAACATCCCGCCTAGCTACGGTGACCACTGTTCCAAGTAATGTCCTGGGGGAAGGAATGAGATACCACTATGACCCAGAGGACCTTCGCCCCCTCCATCCAATCAGTGATGAGGATTTCATTGAATGTCTCCGTGTCATGCGCCTGTGCATGCGACGGAACAACGAGGAGTACGAACGGGAGCATCCGAAGGAACCCGTAAAGCTAAGGTATTTATACTAAAAAGCACCGGCATGAGCCGGTGCTTTCTTGATAGTTGTGCGACCGATTAGCGGCACTTACGGTCAACTGCGTTGTAGCAGATGGCGCGGATCGCTTCATCGGAAAGATGGTCGGAGTTGCCGAACACGCTTTCGAAGCAGGAACGGAGTTCGGACGTATCGACGGATTCGCCGAACAGCTTGGCCTTCATGCGGCTGAAGAGACCCTTCTTCTTTTCGGGTTCAGCCTTCTGTTCGTCCTTCGGCGCTTCCTTGGCTTCGTCGCCCTTGGCTTCGGCTTCCTGGGCCTTGGCGGCTTCGGCATCCTTAGCCTTCTTGGCTTCCTCTTCCTTGGCCTTCTTGGCCTTGATCTGATCGATATAGGCCTTCTTGTCGTCTTCGTACTTGGCACGCTTCATGGCCGGGGTGATGAAACCACCGGCACCGCGTTCCCTCTTGACGGTCTTCTTGTTTTCGTCGGCCCAGACGAGACCGCCTTCTTCGCTATCGAGGTATTCCTCAATGGTCGGACGGAGAGTGTTCTCCACCCAGGCATCCAGTTCACCCGGAGCGATTTCGGCATACTGTTCGAGTGTGTTTTCGGCAGTCTTGACACGGCGCCTCATGCTGCCGAGCTGCTTCTTCCACTGCTTGTTACGGGCGGTGACATCGGCATTGAAGGCGTCCTTTTCTTCCTGGGTCATCGGCTTGGTCTTCGGGCCGCTGTGGTCCATCATGCCGAATTCAGGAGAGCGAGACTTGGCTGCCATGTTGACATCCATAGTACCTGCGGTACCTTCGAGCTGGGCGCACTTGGCGAACATGCCGCGTGCAGAGTTGATTACGTCCCTTTCCTTGGCAGTAGTGGCCTGGCTTTCCAGCAGGGACATGAAGCCAATGAAACGGTTATAGTTATCTGTGTTCATGGAGATCTCCATTTTAATGTTATTCGCGAATACCTACAGCTTATAAGTTTTCCATATTGCCATTGTCATACGTTTTTGCTATATTCGGGATATGACAAGAGATAACCCGAACAAGAGCCTCGTTGCCGCCAATGCCCGGTTGCAGAACGAGGTGGACAAGCTATCCAGGGCCCTCCTGGAAGTCAAGCACGGCAAGTGTTTCTATATGGTTTCAAGCGATACTTCCTTTATCAAGGACGGGGTTTACAGGACCGTCCACGGGCAGCAGTTCTACTGCCGGAAGAAGGATGCCATCGCGTTCATGAAGTCGGCAATCGGCGAACTGCCGAACGATACCGAAATCAAGGTAAACTGGACATCGCAGACATCAGTCACCTGCACCGGCGAGAACATCGCGTTCTCCTGCCGTGTGGACAAGATTAACCCGATCTAACTATGCTTACATTAGCCAACATAATCTACCAGATGAACGACGGTATCCATTCCAACCATGACTTCCTCATGGTGGACGATACCGTGCACTACCTTTCACCGAAGGACAAGAAGCTGGACATGACCAGGCAGCTCCTTCCGGTCCCTAGGGATAGTTTCATCGACGCGATAGACCCTATCGCCGGTGACAACTGGGAACTGATGGAATCCCTCTACGGAAAGTATAACTCCTTTGCAATGGAACCCGGAACCAACCGGTATTATGCGTGGTACGACAACGACAGGTAATATATGAGTAACGAAAAGCCGATGAAACCCTCCGAGCAGCTTCGACAGTTGAAGGAAACGATGCCGATTAAGTGCCCGCTGGCAATAGAGGAGGTAATTTCATCGCTGGCACGATGTGAACTTGTTCATGACAACTGTGAAGATGCAATCGAAAAGTATTTTGCCAAGGAATCATGCAATGTCCTGCAAGACCTTGGCGCTCAACTACTTACATTGGCATCCCACCCGAACATCAAGAAGATAGTGGATACTGCACCAAATGGATTATAAGAAGCTATACTGTGACAAGTGGAAGGCTGCGTACACCAGCAACACCGTCGATGACAGCGACGGTTCCTGCGTGGAACTCCGGTGGAAGGACGTACCGCTAGGTGAACTGTTCTGCGGCCCTGCCGGCGTGGTCTTCACCAAGCTCTATCGTTTCAAGGGTGACCCGGAACTTACCAAGATACAGGCGTTCCCCGGCGCGGAGAAGGAATTCAACGCCCTGCTGAAAAATGTCGAGACGATGGAATATATCTGCCAGTTATGGGAAGAAGTCAGGACAAGCGACCTTGAAGTAGATTTCTACCATGGCGGTCAGCTCTATGCCCGAATACTGTTTACCAACGGTTCGGTTTCCTTCGAGGCGCACACCGGAAACGGGTGGCAGACCTCCGACGATCCGGAACGGCTTATAAATTACAGTAAGTGGTTCAAGAATAAACGGCGTGACCTGGATATATTCGATGACATGGAACTTATAAAGGACCTGGGGAGCATGATTAAGCGATGAAGACTATTTCCAAAATCATCTACACCATAATCGTGTGCAAGTTCCTCATGGGCATCCGCGAACGCCTGATGTCCAAGGTTCATGTCGATCCTACGAAATGCTTGCTCATAGAGTATCTTCCGAACGCCGGGGTGGCCCTGCTGTTCGGATATGCCGACAACCCGAAAACAATACACCAACTGATGTGCGACCTGCGTGACCACGGTTTTGAAACTGTGCCAGATGGAAAGATGGCCGTAGTGAACCCGATTGGAAACAACATGTTCAAGTTTGTTTATTCGGAAGAACGTATAGGCCCTTATCGGCTATGCAGTACCACCCGTGGCCGCTGGTACGACATTGCGCAAAAGCACGGTATGAGGCGTGACGTTATTGACAGAATGTGCGGGATGAAATAATGGCGAAGAAGGATATAGAAGACATAGATAATGCAATCGAGGAGTTCCGCAAGCGACTGAGGGCCAACTCGGTACCATTGCGCCTACGCGACAAGCGTATGAAATCGGATGACGGCTATCCAGACTATGTTACACAGGCGGAAATGGATGCGACCGCCTTGCTGAATGCAAACTACCAGGAAAGCATCAAGAACCTTGAACTATTTAAGCGTTTGATGGAGGATCAAAAATGAGCGAAACGGAAGAGGCGGTGGACATCGGCTGCGAGATGGCAGCCGAGAAGATGGTTGGAATGGATTTTAACACCCTGTTGAAACAGATGGAAGGCAAGGGATATAAAGGTGGCAAGGTGGTACATAACCGCAAGGAAGGTACCTCCACGGTATTCATTACCAACGGTAGCCACGAGACAAGACTCCAATATAAAGTTACATTTGACTGGAAAGAAAGGTTTCCAGGCATGTCCGAGCCGAACAAGGTGGTGGCATGCAAGTGGATACGTCCTCTCCGTCCTGAACCATTCGAAGTGAGGTGAATATGCCATTCGTTCTACCATTTGAAGAAGCATACACGAAAGTCCTTGAACATGCCGCGGAAGGCGTGGATGTAGATAGCGTATATCGCAATCTCGGGCTGGATCCGGAATTTGCCGACGATGCAAGCAAGCTTGCAGTCGCCCTCGTGATTGCCAACAGCGGGTGCATCCAGGGCAAGGCACTCCCCTCGGAAGTCGATTACACAATCAAGCTCGCGTGCAAGAACCTTATCGAGCGCGGACACATCGACAATACTTCCCCGGAAGCAGCCGCGGAATCGATGAGCAAGATGCGCAGCATGATTTAGATTATCTCGGTTTCGAACTCATGGGCGATGCCGTACTTTATGGCATCGTCTGCGACTATATAGACATCCTCGTGCATCATCCTTTCAAGCAGCTCTGGCGGGATGGACATGGACGATAGCAGTTTCCTGAAAAGGTCGTTGAAGTAATCCATTTCAATCACCATGTTCATCGCGTCGTTGCGACTCGTGATGCCACCGTCATCTTCGGTGAAGTAGGCTGGGTGTATCATTATCCTGGCATGCCGGTAAATCGTACGATGAACTCCGGCGCAGAAGATTATGGTACCCATTGAACTTGCCTTGCCGGATACTACCGTGTTCACCGGGCATTCCTTTGTACGAGCTATTGCCATGGCATCGATGATGCGGAACCCCTCTGCCGGGGATCCACCGTCGCTGCAGATAATCATCGTTATCTCGCCCGGTTCCTGGCACAGGTCATGGAGGGCCCGGATGCACTTGTCGGCGGACTCCTCCGTAATTTCCCCGGTCAGCCTGATGATGCGTTCTTCCTTATCGACTTCGACTTCTAGCTGTTCTGTATCGTCCATCTGGAACCTCCTGAAAGGAGTTTATTCTTTGGGGGAGGCGCCCGACCGCCGGTCCTGGACGAACTCAAATGTTAAAATTTATTTACAAGAAAAATGTGATGGAAAATACTAATTTTGTAACGTAAAATGTGTAATTTTTGGCTAAAATACGGACTTTACGGGTGCATCCTGGGCTTCATGGGGCGCAAGATTTGGACCCGCGCTCATGAGGAGAGCAAGATTAACCTGAGGCCGGTGTTCCAGCCGGACAGTTCGGGTCGAATGCTGTCTCCTGTCGATTCCTACCAGAACATACAGCCGGATTCCTACCATAATAGGCAACCGATCGGCTACACCTATGCCACCAGGCAGCTCATCCAGGACCAGGCCGATGCAGCAAGGGCAGTCGCCGATTACCGGCGTGCGCACGGGTCCTGCAATGCCGCTGCGGTGCGCAACCAGGGTATTATCTGCAACGGGAGAACTTACCCTAACGCCGCTGCCCTGTTCCAGGAAATGGAACAGCAGGCCATCAGAGGTGGTTCTGGTGCCAAGTATAACAATATAACCATTATTACGGCGAGGAAGTGATGCCGACCTATATCAAGAAAGACGCGATCAAGAGGATGTTCAAGGACAACGGTTTCGACCTGGTAACCAATGAAACCGACCAGGCATTCGTTTTCAGGAGCAAGTCCGGCTTCTCGATGGAGTTTCCCATCAAGTGGTTCGACGGTAATGCCGACCGGGACTACGACCTGTCCCAGGTGCGCCATGTGCTGAACAAGATGACCGCATCAGCGAAGGAGGAAGAGGCCATCTATTCCTTCATGCAGAACAAGCAGAAGATGACGGAACTTTTCAAGGCCGCCAAGGACTACGGGTTGTCCTATGACGAGACGGAAAAGATGTTCATCTACAAGAAGACCAAGACCAGCAAGAGCGCACTGTTCGTTGCCGAGCTCGATTTCGTGATTGCCGCAAGGCTCAAATCGGAAAAGCTGGCAAAGCTCGACAAGAACTTCAAGCCGCTCCCGTACAAAGAAATCTTTGACGAATTGAAGGAAAGCGCGGAACAGGACAAGAAGGCACAGCCTAAACAGGGGAAGGTGGAGAAATGAGTACAATCGCAGTAGACTTCGACGGCACTATTTGCAACGGCGGGTGGCCGGATATCAAGCAGGGAAAGCCGAACAAGGCGGTCCTTGACTGGTTGAAGGAACGCCAGAAGAAGGGCGACAAGGTTATCCTGTGGACATGCCGCGAGAACTACGGGGGCAAGGATTTCCCAGATGGGGAATACAGGAACGAGGCCGTCCAGTTCTGCACCAGGAACGGGCTGTTCTTCGCCAACGTGAACTCCAATGTAATCGGGGACTACACCGAGCGCGGTTGGGAACAGGAGAACTTCGGACGCAAGCTCCGCTGCGACTTCTACCTGGATGACCGGTCGGTATGGTTCGGTCCCGAGAGTACCTGGCTGTGGAAAATTTATCTCTGGCTCGTAGGTCATAAACTGGATAAGGAATCCAGGAAAGGACTTGAATAATGAAGAAGATCGTATTTGCCATTGCCATTCTGCTCTGTTCCGCGTTTGCCAACGCATCCGACATGAACATCGTGCTCTGCAAGGAAAAGAACTATGACTGCCAGGTCATCCCCCTGCAGGATGTCAAGAAGGTAGAGAAGCTGACAAGCGGCGAAATCCTGCGCGTCACGTTCTCCTATGGCGGCATACTCGACATCAAGATACTTGGAAAGACCTTCGAAATCAAGAAAAGGAAAAAATGAAAATTTATTTCATCAGGCATGCACCCACTGCGGCCAATATGTCCGGCACCATGGCTGCCGGCTACGAGAACGCCGACATAACGCTCCTTGACAAACCCGATGAATGGGAGGAGCGTGTAGGTTGCCATATACCTGATGAAGCCAGGAAGACCATCATAAGCTCGCCTACGAGGCGTTGCCTGAGCACGGCCAAGCTGCTCTTTGACCGTTATCCCGATGAGGTCAGCAACGAGCTCGGGGAATTCGATTGCAAGGGCCTGGGCCCGCGCAAGTTCTGGGAGATTACCCAGGCCGAATTCGAGACCCTGGTGCCCATGCGCCCATCGACCATGGAATTACGCGCCAAGGCCATCCTGAGCGAACTGGCAAACAATATCAAGCATGAGAACGGGGCGGATTCTTTTGTGGCCGTGTCGCACGGCATGGTCATCCGCTACCTCTATCACTACATAAATAAAAACCCCGGAATTTCGGCCTATGAGGTCATAAATTCCAAGGGTTTCAGGTTTTCTAATCTGGATCTACTTGTCGTAGATACTGAACAGATGTGCACCGAGGCCTACCACTGGCAGGACCCGGTCAATCATGCGTCGATGTGAACGCCGATTTTCTCGGCAACGAAGTTCACATAATCACCCACAGTATGCAGGCGTGCCGCGTCGGTATCGAGGATTTCGACCTCGAACTCGTCCTCGACGGCCATGATGACTTCGACCGTATCGAGTGAATCGGCGCCGAGGTCTCCCACGATATCGTCTTCCTCGTTGACCTTGCTCAGGGGCATTTCGAGCTTGTAGGCGATGCACTCCCTGACTTTGTTAGAAAGTTCCTGTATGGTCATAGAGACCTCCTTTTAGTGTGGGCCGAACAGGCCTTCGGCCACCTGGTTGATAAATTCGTCCTTCTCGGCTGTCGGGATCAACTGGCCGGCTGCACCTGGATGGCCACCGCCACCACGGCCCAATTCCTTCAAGAACTGGCCGATATTGATGTCTTTCCTATTGGTTCGGAAGGAAAGTTTCGTGATGCCGGGAGAGGGCTCCTCTGTTCCCGCAAGTACAAGCCAGTCATAGTGTTCCAGGAGTCGGATCACAATATCGCTGTTAAAACGGTCCGTTTCAATATAGTAACCGTTGTAGGGTAATTTATGTTGCTCACACCTGAACATGTGCTCGTCTACTTCCTTGTCGTGGTTTGCGAGGGTTGGGAGTACATCTGAAGGTAGATTATAACCTTCGATGCCATTCATGAATTTTTCCATGAA
>Ga0310695_10009659_pt1 | contig 14417 bp, 11 predicted proteins | sample RumenRJG_04DNA_FD_203882 | JGI IMG/M metagenome (GOLD analysis project Ga0310695, IMG submission 203882) | Bovine rumen microbial communities from Lethbridge, Alberta, Canada - RJG_04 (v2) (version 2) | ecosystem: Host-associated > Mammals > Digestive system > Stomach > Rumen | place: Canada... | reverse complement strand
GCATCAAGGCCGTCATCGGCAACATGTAGCCGCCGGCCCGCCGGCGCGGGGGCGTAAATTTTCCCGATTTACCCCCTTGCGCGGCGGCGGGCGAAAATGATATACTATCTGGCACTTGACCGTTCGGGTGTGGCGCAGTGGTAGCGCAGTTGACTGTTAATCAATTGGTCGCTGGTTCGAATCCAGCCACCCGAGCCAAGACGCAGAATCCGCCGCACGTCCGGCGGTTTTTGTTTTGGAAATAAACAGTCTCAAAATCGGCGGGAGGTCCGACATGGAAAAGAAAACAAGTCAGTTCAAGGCCGAGATCGCGGAAATGCTCGATCTCGTTGTCAATTCGCTCTACTCCAAGAAGGAAATCTTCCTGCGCGAGCTCATCTCCAACGCGTCCGACGCGATCGACCGCGCGAAGTACCTGGGGCTCACCGACAAGAACCTCGTCGCGGACAACCCGGCGTGGGGCATCGAGATCGCCGTCGACAAGACCGCGAAGACGATGATGATCTCCGACAACGGCATCGGCATGGACGCGGCCGACCTCGAAAAGAACCTCGGCACCATCGCGAGCTCCGGCACCAAGGCGTTCCGCCAGGCGCTGAAGGAGAAGGGCGGGGAGGCTCTGCCCGAGCTGATCGGCCAGTTCGGCGTCGGCTTCTACGCGGCGTTCATGGTGGCGGACAAGGTGCGCGTCGTCACGAGAAAGCGCGGCGGAGCTGCCGCGTTCCAGTGGGAATCGGACATGGCGGGCGGCTACACGATCGCCGACGCCGAGCGCGCGGAGCCGGGCACGTCGATCATGCTCCACTTCCGCGAGGGCCAGGAGGAGTACCTTGACTACTGGCGCGTGCAGGATCTCGTGAAGAAGTATTCCGACTTCATCGCCTACCCCATCACGTTCCGCACGGTGGACGTCCCCGCCGACGAGAAGGACGAGGACCGGAAGCGCCGCGAGGAGCGCGAGGCGAAGCCGCTCAACACGATGGTCGCCCTGTGGAAGCGCGCGAAGAAGGACGTCAAGCCGGAGGAGTACGAGGAGTTCTACAAGCACTTCACGCACGACTACGACGGCCCCTTCGAGACGATCCCGTTCTCGGGCGAGGGCGCGGTCGAGTTCAAGGCGCTGCTCTTCCTGCCGAAGAAGGCGACGATGGAGCTCTTCATGCCGCAGCAGAAACGGGGCCTGTCGCTCTACGTGCGCAACGTCTTCATCGGCGACGACATCGAGATGCTGCTGCCGAGCTGGCTGCGGTTCGTCAAGGGCGTCGTCGATTCGAGCGACCTGCCGCTCAACGTCAGCCGCGAGATGCTGCAGGACGACGCGGTGATCGCGAAGATCAAGAGCGCGGTCACGTCGAAGATCCTCTCGACGCTCGAGGACCTCAAGAAGAAGGGCGAACGCTACGACGAGTTCTTCGGCGCGTTCGGCGCGGTGCTGAAGGAGGGCGTACACACCGACTGGGAGCATGCCGACCGCATCAAGAAGCTCCTCAAGTACCCGACCGCGCGCAGCGACGCCGGAAAGCGCGTCTTCCTGGAGGACTACGTCAAGGACATGGCGGCCGACCAGAAGGACATCTACTACATCTGCGCCGAGCGCGAGGAGGACGCGCGCAAGGCCCCGCAGCTGGAGGCGGCGCGCCGCCACGGCTACGACGTGCTGCTCTTCTGCGATCCCGTGGACGAGTACCTCACCGAGTCGCTGCGGGAGTTCGAGGGCAAGAAGTTCGTCGACATCGCCAAGGGCGACGTGCAGTTCGGCAGCGAGGCCGAACAGAAGGCCGAGAAGGAGGCGAACGAAAAGGCGGCCGGCGAGCTCAAGCCCTTCCTGGAGGCCGTCAAGAAGGAGCTCGAATCGAAGGTTTCCGACGTGCGCGTCTCGACGCGCCTGACCGATTCGCCGTGCTGCCTCGTCGCGAAGGAATACGCGCTGCCGCCGTCGATGGTGCGGATGATGCGCGCGATGAAGCAGGAGGTGCCGGACGAGAAGCGCATTCTCGAGGTGAACGCGGCGCATCCGCTCGTGCGCAAGCTCGCGACGCTGACGGGCGCGGAGCTCTCCGACGCGGTGGCGCTCCTCTATGACGCGGCGCTGATCGCCGAGGGCTCGCCCGTCACGGACGGCGCGCGCTTCACGAAGCTCCTCGCCGCGCTGATGCTGAAGTAGCGGGGGGCTAGGGTTCCAGGCTTCTAGGTTTCTAGACTTCTCGAATCCTAGAAAACCGTCGCCGCGCGCGTTCGCGCGCGGCGCAAATGTGATATACTACACAGAACTTATGAGTTCCGAGCTTTCCAACGTCCGCAACATCGGCATCGTCGCGCACATCGACGCCGGCAAGACCACCACGACCGAGCGCATCCTCTTCTATACCCAGAAGATCCACAAGCACGGCGATGTCCACGACGGCAACACGACGACCGACTTCATGGTGCAGGAGCGCGAGCGCGGCATCACGATCCAGTCCGCGGCCGTCTCGTGCGAATGGAACGGCCGGACGATCAACATCATCGACACGCCCGGCCACGTCGACTTCACGATGGAGGTGGAACGCTCGCTGCGCGTCCTCGACGGCGCGGTGTGCGTCTTCTGCGCCGTCGGCGGCGTCCAGCCGCAGTCCGAGACCGTCTGGCGCCAGGCCGACCGCTACAACGTGCCGCGCCTCGCGTTCGTCAACAAGATGGACCGCATGGGCGCGGACTTCGCGCGCGTCGTCGAGGAGCTGCGCAGCAAGCTGCGCGCGAACGCCTGCCCCGTCAACCTGCCGATCGGCCGCGAGGAATCGTTCAAGGGCGTCGTCGACCTCATCGAGATGAAGGCCATTGTCTACGACGAGGCGACGGACGGCAAGACGTTCACCGTCGGCGACATCCCCGCCGAGCTGAAGGACGAGGCGGAGCTCGCGCGCGCGGAGCTCGTGGAGAAGGTCGCCGACCTCGACGAGGGCGTGATGGAAGCGTTCCTCGAGAACGGCGACCTGACGAAGGAGGAGCTCGTGCCGGCGATCCGCCGCACGGTCGTCGCCGGAAAGTTCGTGCCCGTCCTCTGCGGCACGTCGCTCAAGGACAAGGGCGTGCAGCCGCTCCTTGACGCGATCTGCGCCTACCTGCCTTCGCCGGACGACCGTCCGCCCGTCGCCGCGACCGACCTGAAGAGCGGCGAGCCGGTCACGCGCCGCCAGGACGACAAGGAGCTCCTGACGTCGCTCGTCTTCAAGATCGCGACCGACCCCTACGTGGGCAAGCTCTTTTTCGTGCGCGTCTACGGCGGCGTCCTCAAGAAGGGCGCGAACGCCTACAACCCGCGCACGAAGAAGCGCGAGCGCATCATGAAGATCGTGCGCCTCTTCGCCGATTCGCAGATCGAGGTCGAGGAGCTGCGCGCGGGCGACATCGGCGCGGTCGTGGGCCTCAAGGACTGCACGACGGGCGACACGCTCTGCGCCGAGATGAAGCCGTGCTATCTCGAGCGCATCACCGCGCCGCAGCCCGTGATGTTCATGGCGATCGAGCCGAAGAGCTCGGCGGACAAGGACAAGCTCGTCGAATCGATGAAGGCGCTCGCCGCCGAGGACCCGACCTGCCAGTTCCGCGAGGACGAGGAGACGGGCCAGACGATCCTTTCGGGCATGGGCGAGCTGCACCTTGAAATCCTCGTCGACCGCCTCAAGCGCGAATTCCGCTGCGCGGCCAACACGGGCAAGCCGATGGTGAGCTATGTCGAGACGGTGACGGCGGAAGCGGTCAAGGATTTCCTGTTTGACCGCGAGCTCGGCGGCAAGCGCCACGCGGTGGGCCTTACGATCGCCGTCAAGCCGCTCGCGCGCGGCGCGGGCCGCAAGGTGGAGCTCGCGCGCGAGTTCAGGAACGCGGTCCCCGACCGCCACCTGCAGGACTGCGTGGAGCAGGGGCTGCTGGACGGCATCATGACGGGCGTTCTGGCGCGCTTCCAGATGACGGATCTCGAAGTGACATGCCGCGGCGCGACGCTTGTCGATCCCGAGGTTTCCGACGAGATCGCGTTCCGCTCGGCGGCGATGATGGGCTTCCGCGAGGCGGCGGAGGCGGCGGCGCCGGAGTTTCTGGAGCCGATCATGAAGCTGGAGATCACGACGCCGCCGGAATCGGTCGGTGAAATCCTCGGCGACCTCAATGCGCGGCGCGGCAGCGTCCTCGACATGGACATGCGCGGCGACCTCCAGATCGTCCACGCGCGCGTGCCGATGGCGCAGATGTTCGGCTACGCGACGGCGATCCGCTCGCTCACGAAGGGGCGCGCGTCGTATTCGATGGAGCCGGACATGTTCGAGCTCGCGCCCAGAAACGTCCGCGACGAGATTTTGGCCCGTTAACAACCCAACAGGAGAAGCACACCCATGAACCAGGCAGAAAAGGAGCGCCTCGCCAAGGTCGGCAGGACGTTCAACGCGAAGAAGTACATCGAGAACGAGATCGCGGCCATCCGCGAGCAGGTCGGCGACAAAAAGGTGCTGCTGGCGCTGTCCGGCGGCGTCGATTCGTCCGTCTGCGCGGCGCTGCTCTACAAGGCGATCGGCAGGCAGCTCGTCTGCGTGTTCGTCGACCACGGCTGCATGCGCCTGAACGAGGGCAGGATGATCAAGAAGGTCTTCAAGGGGCAGTTCGGCGTGAACCTGATCGCGCTCGACTGCGAGCAGCGCTTCCTCGACAAGGCGAAGGGCGTGACCGATCCCGAGACGAAGCGCAAGATCATCGGCGGCGAGTTCATCAACGTCTTCGCCGACACGGCGCGCGACCTCCAGAAGAAGTACGGCAACATCGACTTTCTCGGCCAGGGCACGATCTATCCCGACATCATCGAGTCGGGCGTCGGCGGCCACAAGGCGGTCAAGGCCCACCACAACGTGGGAGGCCTCCCGAAGGACATCCTCTTCAAGGGCCTCGTCGAACCCGTCAAGTACCTCTACAAGGACGAGGTGCGCAAGGTCGGCAAGCTGCTCGGCCTCCCCGACGAGATGGTCATGCGCCAGCCGTTCCCGGGCCCGGGCCTCGCGGTCCGCTGCATCGGCGAGCTCACCAAGGAGAAGCTCGACATCCTCCGCCAGGCGGACTTCATCTTCCGCGACGAGATGCACAAGGCGGGCCTCGACAGGAAGGCGCAGCAGTTCTTCGCGATCATGACGAACGTCAAGTCGGTCGGCGTCAAGAACGGCGCGCGCACCTTCGGCTACGTCATCGGCATCCGCGCGATCGCGACGTCGCAGTTCGTCAAGGCGGGCGTCGTGGAGCTGCCGTTCAAGTTCGTGACGAGGATCGCCGAGAAGATCGCGACGAAGGTCAAGGGCGCGAACCGCGTGGTGTGGGACGTCACCCCGAAGCCGCCGGCCACGATTGAGTGGGAATAAGGGGGCCGCGCCGCCATGACGAACGAGCGGGCGGTCGGCGTCGCGGCGGGTGCGCTCGCCGTGATCGCGGTCCTGAGCGTCCTGAGCGTGCGCTGCTCGTCGCGCGAGGCGACGCGCGGCGCGCCGGACGTGGGCGCGCGCGTCCGGACCGAACTGGCGGCGGGCGCGGACGAACTGAAGGAGCAGCGGGCGGAGGCGGCCGAACAGGAGATCCGCCGCCGCCGTCTGCTGGCCCGCAAGCTGCTGCGCGACGGCGACAAGGCGGAGGCGCGCCGCGTGATGAATTCGATTCCGCCGCTGGAAGAACAAGTCCGCGCGTGGCGCGGCGAACAGGAGCAGGGGAAGAATGGAAAATAAACGCGGCTGCGGTTTGGGCTGCCTCGCGGCGCTGACGGCGATCGTCGGCGTCGGCGTGTTTCTGGTGCTGGTCGTTCTGGTCTTCGCCGCCGGCGTGGGCGTCGGCGCGAGCCGGGAGCTGACGGCCGGCACGGAGTTCGGCGTGACGGCGCCCGAGGAGGAGCGTCCGCCGCAGGAGACGTGGATCTGGGGGCGCGGCGACGCCGATTCGCCGAAGATCGTCCGCATCCGCCTCGACGGCGTGATCGCGCTCGACGGGGAGCTGGGCGGCCTCTTCGCCGAACCGAACCCCCACTCCGCCGCGAACGCGCTGCGGCGCATCCGCGAAGCGACGCTCGATCCCGACGTGCGCGGCCTCTATCTGGAGCTGGACACGCCCGGCGGCGAAGTGACGGCGTCGGACATCCTGCATTTCGCGCTCCTGAGGTTCCGCGACAGCGAGACGAACCGCTTCGTCGTCGCGCACATGGGCTCGATGTGCTGCTCGGGCGGCTACTACGTGGCCGCCGCGGCCGACGCGATCATCGCGCACCCGACGACGGTGACGGGCTCGATCGGCGTCATCCTCTCCGCGTTCAACGCGGCCGAGCTCGCGCAGAAGATCGGCGTCAGGTCGGTCGCCATCGCGACGGGCGCCAACAAGAATCTCCTCGATCCGCTCGAACCCGTCAACGAGGAGCACGTTGAAATCTTCCGCAAGGTGCTCGCGAGCGACTACGAGCGGTTCATCACGCTCGTCGCGGCGGGACGCGACCTGCCGGTCGAGGACGTGCGGAAGATCGCCGACGGCCGCATCCTCTCGGCGACGGAGGCGCGCGAGCTGAAGCTGATCGACGCCATCGGCTACCGCGAGGACGCGGAGGAGATCCTTGAGCAGCTCGCGGACGCGAAGGACGGCGTGCGCGTCGTCCGCTACGACGAGGAGCTCTCCTGGCGCAGGATCCTCTCGTCGCTGTCGATGTCGGCCGGGCGCGGCGGTTTGGCCGCGGCGGTCAGGGGCGCGGTCGAGGGGCGCGCCGCGCCGCGTCTCGAATTCCGGGTGAAGTAGCGATGAAGACGCGTCAGTTCTGGTATCCGCTCCCCGAGCGGCTCATCGCCCAGCATCCCGCCGAACGGCGCGGCACCGAGAAGATGATGGTGCTGCACCGCGCGACGGGCGTCCTGGAGCACCGCCACATCGCGGACATCGTCGACTACATCGAACCGAACGACCTCCTCGTCGTGAACGACACGAAGGTCTTTCCGGCGCGGCTCATCGGCACGTGGCCCGACACCGGCGGCGCGATCGAGGTGCTGATGGTCTCGGCCGCGCCCGACACGACGGCGCTCGTCTGGAACTGCATCATCGGTTCGGGGCGCAAGTGCCGCGCGGGGCAGGTCGCCGTCTTCGGGCCGAACGGGGAGCTGCGCGTGAAGCTCCTTGAACCGCTCGCCGGCATCGGCATGTGGAAGGCCGAGTTCATCTGCACGCGGCCGCTCATGGAGCTGCTCGACGAATTCGGCCACACGCCCGTGCCGCCGTACGTCAAGCGCGAAGGGACGCGCGAGGAGGAGCTGGCGGACCGCGAACGCTACCAGACGATCTACGCGAAGCACGTCGGCTCGGTCGCCGCGCCGACGGCGGGGCTCCACTTCACGCCGGAGATCTTCGCCGCGCTCGACGCGAAGGGCGTGCGGCGCGTCGCCGTCACGCTCCACGTGGGGCCGGGGACGTTCCGCCCCGTCAAGGCGGAGAACATCGAAGACCACCAGATGGATTTCGAGGCGTTCACCGTGCCGCCCGAGGCGGCGGACGCGATCAACGCGTGCAAGGCGCGCGGCGGGCGCGTCTTCTGCGTCGGCTCCACGACGGTCCGCACGCTCGAGACGGTCGCGGCGGCGACGCACGAATCGGGGAAGGTCGTGACGGCCGGTTCGGGCGCGAGCGACATCTTCATCTATCCGCCGTACGACTTCAAGGTGTGCGACGCGATGCTGACGAACTTCCACCTGCCGCAGTCGACGCTGCTCATGATGATCTCGGCGCTCGCGGGGCGCGAACGGGTGCTCTGCGCCTACGCGATGGCGGTCCGGAACAACTACATGTTCTTCAGCTACGGCGACTGCATGCTGATCGTCTGACGGCCGCGGCGGAGAACGGCGAAAGGGGAGGAAAGATGGGACTTTTGATTCGGATTCAGAAGGCGTCGGCGGCACTGGCGCGCGCCACGCCGGCGTTCATCACGGCGGTCGCGGTGGCGACGTATTTCGTGCCGGCCGCGTTCAGCTGGGTGCACGGGACGGTGCAGACCGCGATTCTCGGCGTCATCATGCTGTCGATGGGCATGACGCTCAAGGGCGAGGATTTCCGCATCCTCCTGTCGCGGCCGCTGGACATCGCGATCGGCACGGCGGCGCAGTTCCTCCTGATGCCGGCGATCGCGTGGACGCTCGTGCACGCGATGGGACTGCCGCGGGCCGTGGGCGTCGGGCTCATCCTCGTCGGCTGCTGCCCGGGCGGCGTGTCGTCGAACATCATGACGTTCCTCTGCAGGGGCGACGTCGCGTTCTCGGTCGGCATGACGACGCTCTCGACCTTGGCGGCGCCGTTCATGACGCCGTTTCTCATGCTGACGCTCGCGGGCGAGACCGTGGACGTGGATGCGCTCGGGATGTTCCAGTCGATCCTGCTCGTCACGCTCGCGCCCGTCGCGCTCGGCTTCGCGCTGAACGCCGTGTGGGGCCGCCGCGCGGCCTACCGCGAGACGCTGAAGGTGATGCCGGGCGTCGCGGTGCTGGGGCTGGCCTGCATTGTCGGCGGCGTCGTTTCGGCGCACGGGCACCGGTTCGCCGCGTCGGGCGCGCTCGTCTTCGCGGCCGTCTTCCTGCACAACGCGCTCGGCTACCTCGGCGGCTATCTGGCCGGCGTCGTCGCGCGCTTCACGCCGCCGAAGCGCCGCACGATCTCGATCGAGGTCGGGATGCAGAACGCGGGGCTCGCGACCGTGCTCGCGGCGCGCCACTTCCCGCTCCTGCCCGAGGCGGCGATCGCCTCGGCGGTGTCGTGCGTCTGGCATTCCATCTCCGGCGCGCTGATGGCGGGCGTCTTCAACGCGGCCGATGCGTACGTCGCCCGGCGCGGTGCCGTGAAGGGCGCGCTGCTCCTCCTCTTCCTCGGCGCGGCCCTCGGCGGCGGCGCGGCGCACGGCGCGCCGGTTCCCGTGCCGAGCGCGGCGACGCTGAGCGCGCTCGACAAGGGCGTGATCGCCATCGTCCATTTCGGCCCGAACACGTTCACGAACCGCGAATGGGGCTACGGCGACACGCCGGCCGCGGTGTTCAACCCCGCGCAGCTCGACGCCGCGCAGTGGGTGGCGGCGGCCAAGGCGGGCGGCATCCGCCGCATCGTGCTCGTCTGCAAGCATCACGACGGCTTCTGCCTGTGGCCGAGCGCGCACAACAAGGACTACACGGTGGCGAACACGCCGTGGAAGGGCGGCAGGGGCGATCTCGTGAAGGAGGTGCGCGACGCGACGCTCGCCGCCGGGCTCGAGTTCGGCGCGTACCTGTCGCCGTGGGACCGCCATCACGCGGACTACGCGCGCCCCGCCTACACCGAGTATTTCCACCGCCAGTGGGCGGAGCTCATGAAGGACTACGGGCCCATCTCCGAAATCTGGCTCGACGGCGCGAACGGCGGCGACGGCTGGTACGGCGGCGCGAAGGAGACGCGCAAGATTCCCGCCGCGCACATCTACTACGACCACCCGCGCCTCCTGAAGGCGCTCACGGCGAAGTATCCGCTCGCCGCCATCTTCGGCATGGACACGGACCGCACGCTGCGCTGGCCCGGCAACGAGCGCGGCATCGTGCCGGAAAACTACGATCTCGTCCGCAACGGCGTCTTCCAGCCGCCCGAGGCCGATACGCCCCTGCGCGGCAAATGGTTCTGGCATCCGGGCGACCGCGCGAAAAGCCTGAAGGAACTGACCGACCGCTACCTTGAAAGCGTCGGGCGCAGCGGGATCCTCGACCTCGGGCTCGCGCCCAACCGCGACGGCCTCATCGACGACGGCGACGTCGCGCGGCTGAAGGAGTTCGGCGCGTGGGTGCGCCGGTTCAACAAGGTCGATCTCGCCAGGGACGCGCGGCGTGTGACGAGGGGCGAATCCAGGCAACAAGTCTGGCGGCTCCCGGGGCCGCGCACGTTCGACGCGCTCGACATCCGGGAGGACATCCGCAAGGGGCTGCGCGTGCATTCGTGGAAGGCGTTCGCCGATGGCCGCGAAATCGCGCGCGGCGGACAGATCGGCTATCGCCGCATCGTCCGCTTCGCCGCGCCTGTCACCGCGAGCGTCCTGCTTGTGGATATCGAAAGCGAAGGGCCCGCCGCGCTGCATCTGTCGCTGCGCGTCCTGCCGCCGCAGGACGGCTCCGTCGCGGACGAGCCGCCGGTGAAGGAGACGGCGCTTGCGCATCGCGCGACGGTCGAAGAGGACGGCGTGGCGTATCTCGCCGCGTTCCCGACGCGCGTGACGGTCGCGGGCTTCGCGTTCACGCCCGGCACGCCGGCGGACGCGCTGCCGAAGGGCTACGAGGCGTTCGTGTCGGACGGCGGGACGGCGTGGCGCCGCGTCGCGTCGGGCGAGTTCGGCAACATCCGCGCGAATCCCGTGCGGCAGGATGTCCGCTTCGATCAGCCGGTCGACGCGCGCCGGATCCGGCTCGTCGCCGTGCCGTTCGAGGATGGCGGCACGCCGAGCTGGACGGCGCACGGCGGCACCGTCCGCTTTTTCGCGCCGTAGCACGGCCGGGGCCGTCCCCGCGCAATGCGGCGCGTCGGACGCTGCGCGCGATTCTGATTTTTTGATATACTACCGGATATGAAGCTTTTTGTCGCGACACACAATGCACACAAGCTCCGGGAGATCGCGCAGATCCTTCCCGGCGTCGACATCCTCGCCGACAACCCCGTCGGCGTGGAGGAGAACGCGCCCGACTTCGCGGGCAACGCGCTCATCAAGGTGCGCGCCATCGCCCGGCGGCACGCGGGCGAATGGGCGATGGCGGACGACAGCGGGCTCGAAGTGCGCGCGCTCGGCGGCGCGCCCGGCGTGCGCAGCGCCCGGTACGCGGGCCGTGACGGCGACACGCCCGCCAACAATGCGCTGCTGCTCGCGAACCTCGCGGGCGTCGCCGACCGCGCGGCGAACTTCACGTGCGCGATCGCGCTCGTCGATCCCGACGGCGCGGAGCATGTCGTGACCGGCCGCTGCTTCGGCCGCATCGCGACGGCGGCGGCGGGCGTCGCGGGATTCGGCTACGATCCGCTCTTCATCCCCGACGGCCACACGCGGTCGTTCGCGGAGCTGACCGCCGACGAGAAGAACGCGATTTCGCATCGCGGCCGCGCGCTCGCGGACGCGAAGAAGATTCTGACAGCCTACAGGGAGACGAAATGAAACAGACGCTCATCATCGGTGCCGTCGCGCTGGCCGCCGGCCTTGCCGTCGGCTATGTCGGCGGCGTGTCATCGTCCCGTCCGGCGGCCCCCGCCGACGCGGCCGCGGGCGAGGCGCCGCGCACGGGCGGCGGACTGATCGCCGAAGTGGACGGCGCGGGCGAGGCGGCCCTGCGCGCGCGCGTCGCGGAGCTGGAGGCGCGGCTCGCCCGGACGCAGGAGGCGTCGGGTGCGGCGCGGATCGACGAGACGCCGGCCGCGGACGGGCGGCGCGGCGGGCGCGGCGAACGCGGCGGCTGGCCGAGCCGCGAGGAGATGCGCGCGAACTTCGAGAAGTGGAAGGCGGAGAACCCCGAGGAGTTCGCGCGGATGGAGAAGCGCCGCCAGGAGTTCATGCAGCGGCGGGCGGAGCGCGCGCAGTCGAAGATCGACTTCCTCGCGTCCGTCGACACGTCGGGCATGAGCCGCAAGGCGAAGGAGACGCACGAGAATCTGCAGTCGCTCATCGCCCGTCGCGAGGAGCTGGAGGCGCAGGTGTTCGCCGAGGGCACGACCGACGACCAGCGCGACGAGATCTTCCGCCAGATGCACGAGACCGACCGCGCGATCCGCGAGGCGAGCGAACAGGAGCGCGAGAACCTGCTGCAGCAGACGGCCGAGGCGCTCGGCTTCTCGGGCGCCGAGGCGACGGAGATCGTCGACACCATCAGCGAAATCTACGAGGCGACGTCGAACGGGGGCGGTCGCGGTCCGGGCGGTCCGGGCGGCGGTCCGGGCGGTCCCGGCGGACGGCGCGGCCGCTAAATGAAAATACTGTTCCTCTTCATCGACGGCGTGGGCGTGCGGCCCGCGGCGACGGACAACCCGGTGAACCCGGAGGTCTGCCCGACACTGTGCCGCCTCATCGCCGAGCACGCGCGGCCGATCGACGCCTGTCTCGGCGTCGAGGGGCTGCCGCAGTCGGCGACGGGACAGGCGACGATGTTCACCGGCGTCAACTGCGCCGCCGCGATGGGCAAGCACTGCGAGGGCTTTCCCGGCCCGGCGCTCCGCGACATCATCGAGGAGAACAACCTCTTCCTCCAGCTCAAGAAGCGCGGCAAGACGATCTGCTTTGCCGACGCCTACCTCGTCGATTCCGCCGAGGAGCTCGCGGCGCGCCGCTTCAAGTCGGTGACGACGGTCATGGCGCTCACCGCGCCCGAGACGATCCGGACGGTGGACGATCTCGCCGACGACCGCGCGGTGATGCAGGACCTCACGCGCGAGACGATCCAGGACCACTATCCCGATGTCGAGGTGATCCCGCCGCAGCGCGCCGCCGAGCATCTCTTCCAGATCGCGACGCGCAGCGACTTCACGCTCTACGAGTTCTTCCAGACCGACGTGTCGGGCCATTCGATGGACTATGCGCGCGCCTGCGCGGTGCTGCGCACGTACGACCGCTTCCTCGCCTCGCTCGTGCGCTTCACCGAGGCGGCGGGGATCACGCTCGTGATGACGGCCGACCACGGCAACATCGAGAACATGTCGGAGCGCGGCCACACGCGCAACGCCGTGCCGTTCATCGCGGTCGGCCCGCGCGCGGCGGCGATCCGCGCGCGCGTCGCGTCGCTTCAGGACGTGACGCCCGCGCTGCTTGCGGCTTTTGACGCAATGTGACCGCGGCGGTGAGGTCAAGGCGCGGTGTGTGTATGAAGAAAGGCGAAATGAACAATGCCGTATGACGATACAGTTTTGAAGCCGTTTGCGTGCTGCCGTCTTTCGTGCAAGCCGGACGCGCGCCGAGAATGGGTTGGCATGGAGGTGAGAAGATGGGCGGGCTGCTGTCATCTCTGGGCGATTTGCTGCTGAAGCCGTTGCTCCCAAAGGGTGATTGGGGCGAACGAATCGTCGCGCGGAGGTTGCGGGATGGATTGCCTGGCGAGTATTTGGTCCGCAGCAACATCTATCTACCGCTTCCTGACGGAACCACGACGCAGATTGACCATATTGTCATTTCGCAGTTTGGAATATTTGTCGTCGAGACGAAGACGTATTCGGGGTGGATTTTCGGAGATGAAAAAAGTCCCCAATGGACGCAATCGCTCCCAGGCAAGAAGAGTAAGTTCCAAAATCCGCTCCGTCAGAATTACAGGCATATCTGCGCCTTGGCGGACAATCTTGGGATCGACAAGTCGTATTTCCATAGCGTGATTGCCTTTACGGGCGACTGTGAGTTCAAGACACAAATGCCTCCGAATGTGGTCTATTCTCGATCTGCATCCGCATATATCCGCAGTGTTACGACCCCGCTCATCAAACCCGGGCAGATAGGGGAGATCGATTTGGCAGTTGAAGAATGGCAGGCGGCCGTCAGCAGGGAACGTCGGCTGAGTCACGTTGAGAATCTTCAGAGGCGGCATGAAGACGTCGGGGCAGGCGACCAACCTCTTTGCCCGTTTTGCGGCGGCGAGATGGTCCTTCGAAAGCGGAAGAGCGACGGCAAGGCGTTTTATGGCTGCAAGCGCTATCCTAATTGCCGTGGAATCAGAAATGTCGCCGAGCCCTAGGGCATTGGGGGCGAATACAAAGAACAGCACGCCACACAGGAAAACAGCAGCCGCTAAGCGGAGTCGGCTAAGGCCGACGACGCGCAAAAAAGGAACGAAGAAAAACGCACCGCTTCCGAGGTGCAGGCGGCTTCGAGGGGAGGCGGACTGCAGAAGCGAGAGCCGCGCGGCCGGTTCGCGAGCTGCACCGACAGATGCAAGCGAGACAAGGAAGGCGGTATCCCGCCGACGACGTATCGCGCCGCAGATGGCGGATGCAGGGCGCGGGAGGCCAAGCGGCTGCGAGCGGTTGCGGGACGACGAGCCCTAAGAAAGACGAAGGTCGTGCCGCCGAACGCGACCAGGGTGCCATGCGCGGTTTGTTTCGCCGCCGAAGCGGAGCGGAGCGATTCAGGCCGAGGCGGGCTGCGCAGGACTGCGACCCGAAGCTGTATATGTATACTGCGAGCGGTCGCATGGACGCGCAGAACGTCCGGCCTGACATCGTGAGCACCGTTGCGGCGAAACAAGTCGCACACGGTAAAGGCAGCCAAGACGAGGGTGCCGCTGCTTTTCATTTCAAAAAAATGGTGAATTTCCAAGCCGTTGAGGCTGGAGTTTACCCATTTTTTGACTGTCACAGCGCATCTCACCCCGATAAATAAAGGATGATGTGCGTTTTTACAAGTGAAATGGGCGTTTTTCTCCTGA
>Ga0310695_10009658_pt1 | contig 14417 bp, 10 predicted proteins | sample RumenRJG_04DNA_FD_203882 | JGI IMG/M metagenome (GOLD analysis project Ga0310695, IMG submission 203882) | Bovine rumen microbial communities from Lethbridge, Alberta, Canada - RJG_04 (v2) (version 2) | ecosystem: Host-associated > Mammals > Digestive system > Stomach > Rumen | place: Canada... | reverse complement strand
GTATCCGGCTGTTAAATAATATGCTCTGGCAACGTCGTAGATGGAGCGGTCGCCCAGTTCAATGGACGGTGCTGTAGCGTGAAGCATGGACAATCCGGCATACCACGGACCATGTGTATAGTATAGTCCGGTAGACAGGTCGATAGCCACACCATTGACGTCTGATTTCGTGAAAGCAGGGTCATTGCCGTTTTCCAGGTCCAGTCCGCTACCTCTGAACTTCTCGCTCAGCACACCGCCCTGCAGACCAATGCTCAGCGTACCACCAAAGAGACGTAGTTTATAGGCATATTGTGCCATCAGACGCTGGTGCGAGAATAGTCCAATCTGATCGTTTACCAGTTGTAGGCCCACACCGTGATATTGATTCATAAGGCGAAATGGCATATCGGCACCGAAATGCATCGTTTTGGGCGCATTCTCAAAGCCAGTCAGTGTCATAGCATAGGCGCCCGTCACGTTCAGCTTCGACTGTTTACCCACTGCCGCAGGATTAAACGACGGTTCCATCGCCCAATAGTGGGTGAAGGACGGCTCTTGCTGGGCCCAGACTCCTGTGACCGCCAGCAACAGCAAGGTTATTATCGCTATTTTTTGCTTAAGCACGTTGTTTATAACGACGTTACACCTTATTTATTGTATAAAATAAACAAAACCCCTCCGAATGGGAAGGGTTTTGCTATATATAGGGGTGAGAAATTTACTCAAAAACAAGTCCAGAGGTTGGATATTTATACCAGTCGGTAGCGGCACTACTGTTTTCTGCCCATTCGGCAAATGAGTGTCCAGGCTCATTATAGGCGCCTTTGCTTTCTCCGCCTTTGTTCCAGCCGATAACTTGCCACTCGTAGGGGTACTTGAAATCGCCAGGAACCTTGATAGCCCAAGGCATGTTGCTCTTGTATGCTTCAGCATAGGCGCTACCGTCAGGCTTGTTAGGTGTGATGACTTGCTTGGTCTTGAAACCGTTCTCTACGGTGTGTACCTCCCAGTACGAACCATTATAAGGTTCTACAATGAATACGTCGTAGAGATTCTCGGCAAGCATTTGATTTGCTTTGTTAGCGTCCTTGAAAACAAGGGTGTAAGTGGCAGTCTTTACATCCACATCTCTTTCATAGTAATCACCAAGTTTTACGGTGTTGTAGAAAGTACGCTCTACCGTCCCAGTGGAACTTTTCACGGGATTGATGGCCCAGTGAGCATCCTTGAAGAGTACGATAACCATGTCGTTAGAGATGTTAGGTGATTGGTTCTCATTGAGGAATGTTTCGTCACTCTCAATATTGTGGTACTCTCCGAATCCCTGTCCATCGGGTGATTCAAAACCTTGAGTGACGGTGCAGCTCTCCAAATCAGTTTTCTTGATGCCATCCAAACGTATGGCCGCAGCAAGGGTCTTTGTAGCGCCTACAGCGTCAAGGCTTACTTTTATGGTCAGTGTCTTGTCGTTCACTGTAGGTGTGACAGTCAGCACTACGTCGTTAAAGTCATAGTCGCCAGCATCAGGGAAGTTATCCTCGAAGCAGAAGCGGAAGCCCATTGGAGTCTCCTCACGCTCTTCTTCATCAGGAGTACCTGCATAGGCTGCACCGCAACCCTCATCAGATAGTGTGACATTAGCACCATTGTATGTTGTCATCTTGGCACCAGAAGCTGCATCCAATCGGTAATAGGGTTGTGCACCGACTTCACCGTTTTTTATCTGCTCTTTTGACTTGTCAGAGTAACCAAATTTGAAATGACTATCGCAAGCAACATAGAGATGTCCGAAGTAGTTTGCCGAGAATCCTTGGTTGGTCTCCCAACTGTAAAGACGTTCGATCGTCTTAGCCTGGAAGACGGCATCAGCGCCTGTGGATGGACCGTAAATACCGTAGACATCCTTATTGATAGAGAATTTGGCGGTACCAGTGACATGGAACAACGAATTAGATCCCATCTTGATAAAGGTAGGACCAGCCGCCTCAAAGTCTTTGGTGACGACAGATGCTCCACCATTCAGCTGGAAGCTGTTCTTGTCGGTGTCGCCTAAATTGATGCGGAACTTCTCCGTACAAATCAGTTTACAGTTATTGATGACATCTGTACTACCTGCATTGTAAATAAAAGTTCCAGTTGTATAGGTTCCGTCATTAACCCATGAACAATCGTTGCTATTGACAACAGTTCCGTCAGTCGCTATAACAGTTCCGTAATTGACAAAATGAGCTGAGCCTTCTACACAAACGCCACCACAATTAAGCGTTCCTACATTGATAAACTGTGACGTGCTGTTGTTAAGTGTCAATGGCTTGTTTATATTCATATTAGCCGTATAATACCCTTGAGCACCTTGGATGGTAAATGTGCCTTCGTTATAAAAAACACCAGGACCATAGATGCCCGGCTTATATGAATTTCCATCGACAATTATTTCTCCTCTGTTATAGAGCATCATGTAACTCTGCAAGCCTGAACTGAAAGTAACCTTTGCACCATTTGCAACATACATCTTAAAATTACTGTCACTGATAGCATTCAAATCAAAACAATTGTCTGCAAACGTCAAATTTGCTCCTGGCAAGACGTAAAAAATCATGTTCTTAGAGCCATTGCCTGGATTGGTGAACTTCACAGTCTTAGTGCCACTAACATATAAAGCAAAATTACCATTGTAGAAATTTAGTTCCTGCTTATTTGACGTCTCTGCCAGCTTGTAATTATGGAAAGTGTCCTTCGTGTCATTTCCGTATTGACTAGCGAAAAGAGCATCTGTGGGTATAGCTGTTGCGAAATCCTCATCCTTGGGTGCTGGTGCAAATTGGAATGAAGGTTCAATTCCAGCACGATGTGGAGCATTCTTTGCCGCAGTGTTGTTAATGTCCACCTTCAGCAGACCATCCTTGATCAGTGCGGGATATACAGACATATAGTTCTCTGAGTCGAACAAGGTGACATAAGCCCATGCTTGAGCCAGCGGGTAGCTAATCTTCATGTCCAGCGTATTGCCGTCGGCAACGCGCCCCTCACCATACAACTTCAGTGTTCCTTTATAGCCGATGGGGTTCTCATCATAAATCTTCACTTGATAGGTATCGCCCGTACCTGTATTGACTGCGATACTAGTGTTGGCAACGCCAACAGTGGTCCACTGATGATTGGGATCAACATTCTTAACGGGAAAGGCTTCCTTGATCAGGTTATCATAGGTGTCCTGGTCAAAAGTGACATCGTCCTTGCATGACGTTACTCCCAGCGACAGCAAGGCCATAGCAATAAACAATTGTTTCTTCATGCGCATACTTTATTATAATGATATCGATATTCGGGTGCAAAGATAAGCAAAAAAAACTAAACTTGCGCAATTTTATAGCAAAAAATTTGATATTTAACGAAATAATTGCTAACTTTGCAGCCGAAAAGAGATGATTCCTATCTTTGCAAACAGATTCAGACCAAAGCGTTTAACTAGTAATAATAATATAATTTTCTGCGTATGAAAAAGTATTTGATGATGGGCGTTGCAGCCATGACAATGGGTATAGCCCTAACAAGTTGCTCAAAGAACGATATTGATTTCTCTCAGAGACCGAGTGAGCACGAGAAGGCTCTTGAACAGTACGCTGATGCATTTGCCAAGACTTTTGGCACTCCTGCTGCCTATCAGACCTGGGGATTTGGATCTGCTGTGACAACTCGTAGCGCAATGCCAAACAGCAATGAGTGGGGAACATCTAGTGGCGCAGGTTATTTGAATTTTCCAAAACCAGCAGACATTACACCTGAGGAAAGAGCCGCTGTGTTAGCTGTGTTTAATGAAAAAGGTGCTACATCTTATACATCTATTATTGATGTAGACAGTTTCTATGTTCAGCAGGTATATTGCGGTCCTAATGGTAGTAAGATGAATGAGCTTGCAACTACAGTTAATTATACACGTGAGAGAAAAGTTATTGCTTGGAACCCATATCAAGATGAAGTTGTTGAAACATCTGTTGACCCATACGATGATATTATTAATAACTTTAATGGAGGCAAGTACAGTGGCAATGGAGAGCAGGGCTGCATGTTGATGTACAATTCTGCAACCAAGGACTTCAGTTATAAGACCTCTCAGGGTGGTGGCCAGCGTTGGTATAACCATTGGCGTATGGAGAAAATTACCGTTAATGGTAAGGTTGGTTATTATGTAGGTTTTGACCATGAAAGTGCCAAGCAAGGTTCTGATGCTAATAACAATGAGTTAGATGTACGTGATTACATTTATAATGATTGGATTATCAAGATTGTTCCAAGTCTTGGATACAAGGAGGATCAGACAGATAAGATAAAGGAAAGTGGTCGCGTAATCTGTGAGGACCTTGGCGCTATTGGTGATTTTGACTTCAACGATGTGGTATTCGATGCTACTGTTTATGAGAGTGGTAAAGCCATCATCACTTTACAAGCTGCTGGTGGTACACTGGAACTCTCTGTCGCTGGCAAAGAGGTCCATGAGGCTATGCTGGGCGCTGAGAATGCCAAGAATGGTTCGGTCTACAAAATGATTAATACAGGTCAAGGTGCTACTGCAGAACCTTATACTTTTGAGGTGACAGGTATCTCAAGCCTTAACAGCATTCCTGTTGTGGTTAAGAAAATTAATGCAGGAGAGGTTACTTCTTATGAGTTGTCAGCTAACATGGGACAGGCTCCTCAGAAAATTTGCGTTCCGACTTCTTTCAAGTGGTGTAAGGAGCGTAAGTCTCTAAAGGATGCTTATCCAGGTTTCAAGAGCTGGGCTACTGGCGATTCACAAATCTGGTCGGCATCTAATGACGATCCCAGCTTACTCTATAACGCTAACTAATATTAGTTAAATAGAAATGAAAGAGCAACTACGCAAGTAGTTGCTCTTTTTTTTGTTCGTTTCATTTTTTTTTGTTACCTTTGCCGCCACTATGGTACTGAATTATATCTGGGTAGCTTTCTTTCTCGTTGCATTCGTCATTGCAGCGGTGAAACTATTGTTCTGGGGTGACTTTGACGTCTTCCCCGCCATGATGGATTCTACGTTCTCGTCGTCAAAGACGGCGTTTGAGATTTCGTTGGGTCTGACGGGTGTGCTGTCGCTCTGGCTGGGTGTGATGAAGGTTGGCGAGAAGGGTGGAGTAGTCAATGTGTTGGCACGCCTGTTGTCGCCTGTTTTCACCAAGCTGTTCCCAGATATTCCCAAGGGCCATCCTGTGACGGGCAGTATCTTTATGAATATTGCTGCTAACATGTTGGGGCTCGATAACGCGGCAACACCGTTGGGCTTGAAGGCGATGGAACAGATGCAGGAGCTGAACCCGAAGAAGGATACAGCCTCTAATCCGATGATTATGTTCCTTGTGCTGAACACCAGTGGTCTGACGCTTATCCCTGTGAGCATCATGGTGTATCGTGCACAGATGGGCGCAGCGCAACCCACCGACATCTTTATCCCCATCCTGCTGGCGACATTCTTCTCTACAGTAGTGGGTATCATTATTACCTCTCTCTTTCAACGTATTAACCTCTTCAATCGTACTATGCTACTGACGTTGGGAGGAGCGTGTACGCTGGTGGCAGGTGTCATTTGGGCTTTCTCGCAGATGGACTCTGACACCATGAACCGCTGGAGCACTACGATAGCCAACATCCTGCTGATGTGTATTATTACAGGATTCATCGTGGCAGGTGTGCGTAAGAAGGTGAACGTCTATGATGCCTTCATCGAAGGCGCTAAGGAGGGTTTTACTACTGCCGTGCGTATCATCCCCTATCTGGTGGCAATTCTCGTTGGAATCGGCGTTTTTCGCGCCAGTGGAGCGATGGATATGCTCATTGGAGGCCTGCGTGCAGGTGTTGATGCCTGTGGTGTTGATGCCCAGTGGGTGGACGCTATGCCTACAGCACTGATGAAACCGCTGTCGGGTAGTGGCGCCCGTGGCATGATGGTAGATGCCATGACGACCTATGGTGCCGACTCGTTTGTGGGCCGTCTGGCATCGGTATTCCAGGGCTCTACAGATACCACTTTCTATATCCTTGCCGTCTATTTCGGTTCAGTAGGTGTATCGAAGACGCGCCATGCAGTAACCTGTGGTTTGTTAGCTGATTTGGCAGGCATCTTGGCGGCTATTGCCATCTGCTACCTGTTCTTTGCATAACTTTTATTTTTATATATATAACAACATTTGAAAACATTTGAAGAACTTGGCGTTAGCGAAGGGATTCGCAAAGCCATTGAGGAGATGGGTTTCGTACAACCCATGCCTGTACAGGAGGAAGTAATACCTTACTTGTTAGGAAACAGAAACGACGTTATCGCCCTGGCCCAGACGGGAACGGGCAAGACGGCGGCATTCGGCATACCCGTATTGCAGCGTATTGACACCAATCGCAAAGAGACGCAGGCACTCATCCTGTCGCCTACCCGTGAGCTCTGTTTACAGATTGCCGACGATTTGCGTGATTTCTCGAAATACATGGACGATATCCATGTAGAGGCCGTCTATGGTGGTGCCTCTATCGAACAGCAGATTCGTGCCTTGCGTAAGGGTGCCCAGATTATCGTGGCTACCCCTGGTCGACTCATCGACCTGATGAACCGTGGCGTTGCTCAGTTAGACAACGTGTATAACGTGGTGCTTGATGAGGCCGACGAGATGCTGAACATGGGTTTCTCGGAGAGCATCGACGCCATTCTGGAGGGTATTCCTGAAGACCGTAACACCCTGCTTTTCTCTGCAACGATGAGCAAGGAGATAGAGCGCATTGCCAAGGGATACCTGCACGACTATAAAGAGATTGTGGTTGGTTCGCGTAATGAAGGTGCCGAACACGTGAACCATATCTATTATATGGTCAATGCCAAGGACAAGTATCTGGCATTGAAACGTATCGTTGACTACTACCCACGCATCTTTGCCATTATCTTCTGTCGTACGAAAATTGAGACACAGGAGGTGGCCGACAAGCTCATCAAGGATGGCTATAATGCGGAGTCATTGCACGGTGACCTGTCGCAGCAACAGCGCGACCTGACTATGCAGAAGTTCCGCCAGCACACCGTCCAGCTGTTGGTGGCTACCGATGTGGCTGCTCGTGGTCTGGATGTCGATGACCTCACACACGTCATCAACTACGGTCTGCCCGATGATATCGAGAACTACACCCACCGCTCTGGGCGTACGGGCCGTGCCGGCAAGAAGGGTACGAGCATCTGTATCGTGCACAGCCGTGAGAAGTTCAAGATCCGCAATATCGAGAAAGTCATTGGCAAGGAGTTCGAGAAGGGCGTCATCCCTTCTGCTGAGGAAATCTGCAAGAAGCAGCTCTACAAGGTGATGGACGAGATTGTGAAGACCGATGTCGATGACGAGGAGATTGCTCCCTTCATGCAGGACATCCAGCGCTATTTTGAGTATATCGACAAAGACGAGCTTATCAAGAAAATCGTGTCGATGGAGTTTGGCAAGTTCCTGTCCTACTATGCCGATGCTCCAGAGATTGAGGAGGTAAAAAGTAAGAAGGAAGAGGGCCGCGGAAAGAGAGAAGAAGGCCGCGGTAAGAAGCAACTGACACCCACCAGCAAGGGCTATAAGAAGCTGTTCATCAATCTGGGTAAAAAGGACGGTTTCTATCCTGGCGAGCTGATGCAGACGCTGAACCGCTTTGTGGGTGGTCGTCAGGAGGTGGGACACATCGACCTGCTGGACACCATTTCCTATTTCGAGGTGCCTGAGAAGGATGCTAAGAAGGTGATGATACAGCTAACGGGCATTCGTTACAAGGGACGCACCGTTCGCTGTAACGATGCGGACGAAGGAGGAAAGCCCAGTAGTCCTAGAGCGTCTAAGGACTCTAGAAACTCTAGAGAGTCCAGAGAGCCTAGAAAGAAAGCTCCCAAGGAAACAAAGACCCACAAGAAGGACGAATGGCAGAAGTTCCTGAATCCGAAGAGTATGAAGCTCAAGGGCGAAATCCCCGATTTCAGCGAAGAGGGCTGGGCCATCCGCAAACCTCGTAAGAAGAAATAAAAGAAGGTAGGGCAAAACCCTACCTTCACTGTTTATTTGGCGTTAATCTCCTTAATCAGTCTGTCGGCATGTCCCCAGCGGTCCATCATGAACAGCATGTAGCGCACGTCAACATTGATGGTACGTGCCAGCTGGCGATCGAAGAAGATGTCGCTGGCCAGCGAGTCCCAGTTGCCGTCGAAGGCCAGTCCCAGCAGTTCACCCTTGCCGTTGAAGATGGGCGAGCCGGAGTTGCCACCGGTGATGTCGTTGTTAGAGAGGAAGCAGAGCTGCATGGTACCTGTCAGCTTGTCGGCATACTTGCCGAAGTCCTTCTGTGCCATCAGCTCGTGCATGACGGGCTCGGCATAGTATTCGAAGTTCTGGTCGGCCTGCTGCATCTTCTCCCACAGCGAACGGGCCGTGGTGTAGTAGCCAGAGGGACGTCCGCCCAACGTGTATTCGCCAATCTGTCCGTAGGTCATACGCATGGTGAAGTTGGCATCTGAGTAGTTTGGCATATCCATCTCCATGCGCAACACGGCAGCACAGAGCAGCTTCTCCTGTTCATTAATCTCCTGGGTCAGTGTGCGACGGGCCTCGTTCAGCTTGCTTGCGAAGTCAGACAGGTCCACACCGTACTGCACACCCAGGTCTTTCTTATAGCTCTTCTTGTTGAAGTAGATGGGCTTACCCTTCATCAGCAGTGACTTGTTGTAGAGGGCGTTGACGTAGGCCTCACAGTCGCCGTGGAACTTCTCGTCGATGGTCTTATACAGGTCGGGCAACCATTCTGCATCTGTCACCTGCTCACGGTAGTTCTTGATGAGGGCGGCCAGTATCTCGCTGTCGGTGGCCTTGTCCCACTCCGCGCTGTTGTCAGGGAACTCATGATACTGCTTGCTAGGTTTCTCCTTAGGACCCATTACGCGCATGCCCCAGTTCAGTCGCCAGGCACGCAAGCTCAACTGTTCCTGTGCAAAGAAGGTCTCCGTGAACAACGTGCGGATGCGGGTCAGGCCCTGACGCTTCTGGTAGAGCTCAGCCATCTTGTCGAAGTCCACCTTCTCGATTCCTGTATTCTGGGCGGTGTCCTGCCACTGGCGTATGCGAGCCTCGAAGTCGCGCTTCTGCTGGATGAGTCCAATGCTGTCGATACACTTGTTCATACCCAACGAGTTCTTCCAGTAGTTGCTGGACTGCGCATATTTTGAGTCGTACATGATGCGGATGGCCTCGTCGGCACGCATGTGGCGCAGCATGATCTTTTGTTTGATGTCACGCACCTGGGCACGTGGCGCATTGGCGGCGTCGCGACGCTCCTGGATGCCGTAGCTCGACAGGTAGCGGCTGGTGCTGCCAGGATAACCCATAATCATGCAGAAGTCGCCAGGCTTATAACCATCCATGCAGATGGGAGCCCACGACTGTGGGTGATAGGGCACGTTGTCCTTTGAGTAGCTGGCAGGACCGTTGGTCTTGGGGTCGGCATAGATGCGGAATACGCTGTAGTCGCAAGTCTGACGGGGCCACATCCAGTTGTCGGTCTCGCCACCATATTTACCCATCGACTTGGGAACGGTGAACACCAGACGCACATCGTTGAAGTCGCGATAGGTAGTCATGTAGTACTTGTTGCCCTCATAGAATGGCTTCACTTCGACACGCAGGGTAGAGTCCTTCGCGCGGACGTCCTTCTGCCAGACATTCTCGATGGAATCGACGAATTCTGCAACATCCTTCAGCTTCAGCTTGTCCATACCCAACTGGTTCAGCTCGTCGGTAACGTCCTTCTGTTCTATCATGAAACTGACAAACAGATCGTCATTGGGCAATTCCTCCTCAAAGCTTTTGGCATAGAAACCATTCAGCAGGTAGTCGTGCTCCACGGTGGAGTGCTCGCGGATAGCATCGAAGCCGCAGTGATGGTTGGTGAACACGAGACCATCGGGCGATACGACGACGCCTGAACAGAAGCCACCGAAGTTGACGACGGCATTCTTGACGGCGTTATCTGTTTGATACAGTTGTTCTTTCGACAGTTGGAAGCCATACTGCTGCATCTGCTGATAGACGGCCTCCGGCAGGTTGTACAGTGTCCACATACCCTCGTCGGCATGGGCGCCTAAAGCGCACAGACACATCAATGATACTAAAATCTTTTTCATTCTATATTGATATTTATTTCTTTCTAAAATGTTTACCGATGACAGGTAATGATGAAAGTGGTAGGTCCTTTCGGATGATGTAAGCCACAAAGAGGGCGATGCAAACGGTGTTGAAGACCAGGGAGGCTAGGCCCAGTTGGAAACGAGCTTCATGTAAGTACATCATTGCTGTAAGGAAGGCGGTAATGAGCACATAAAGGATAATGTCCTTCATGGGGTAGGGTATGGGGTTCTTCTTCTGTCCGATGATGTAGCTCAGCACCATCGCTGTGCCGTAGCCAGCCACGCCACCCCACGCACACGCCCAGTAGCCGTATTCAGGGATGAAGATAATGTTTACCAGGAACAATACCGTGCACCCTGCCAGCGAGAACCACGCGCCATAGATGGTCTTGTCGATGAGCTTATACCAGAACGACAGGTTGAAATAGACACCCATCATGATTTCTGCAGCCATCACGATAGGCACCACGCCCAAGCCCTCACGGTACTGCGCACCGATGATGTATTGCAGCAGGGGCATCCAGCCCACCACGCAGAGGAATGCCAACAGCGTGAAGATAAGGAAATACTTCATCGCTGCAGCGTAGTATTCGGTCTTGTCGGCATCCTTCGACTTCGCAAAGACGATGGGCTCGTAGGCATAGCGGAATGCCTGGGTAATCATTGCCATAATCATCGCTATCTTCACGCACGAACCGTAGTCGCCCAACAGCACGTTGGCCTGTGCCTCGTCGGGATAGACCAGCGGGAAGATAATCTTATCGGCCACTTGGTTCAGAATACCTGCTATACCCAGTATCAGGATGGGCCACGAGTAGCTGAACATCTCCTTCAGCAATGCGCCGTCGAACTGCCACTTAATCTTGAACAGGTCAGGAATGAAGAACAGCGTGATGAAACCCGTACACAACAGGTTGATGAAGAAGACGTAGAACACCGTCGTCTTGCCCAGCACGACGAAGTAGAGCACGTTCAGTCCGATGTTCAGCACGATGAACAGCATCTTCAGCGATGCAAAGCGGATGGCGCGCTTCTGGAAACGCAGGAAGCTGAACGGGATAGCCTGCAAGGCGTCGAGGGCTACCACCACGCCCATCATCAGCAGGAACTCTGGGTGTTCGCTATATCCTAACGCACCACTAATCGGTGTGATAAATCCGAACAGCAACAGCAGAAATACGGCGGTCAGCGAACCCACCACCGCCATTGCCGTTGTGAACACGGTGTCAGGCTTGTTACGCTCGTCGTTGGCAAAGCGGAACAGGGTGGTCTCCATACCGAAGGTCAGCAACACCAGTATCAGCGCCACATAAGCATAGACGTTGGTGCTCACACCGTAGTCGCCCGTCTCGTGCGGCATGTAATAAGTATAGAGGGGTACTAAGAGGTAGTTCAGGAATCTGCCGACAATGCTCGACAGTCCGTAGATGGCCGTATCCTTGGCCAGAGATTTCATGTTTGCCATAGCTGCATAAACCGTTTAAATCGTCAGAAACTGCGCAACCACGCCTTCAGCTCCAGCATCATCTCCAGATGGTAGGCGAACGACTGGCGGATGCCGAAGCCGTGACCGCCTGTGGGGTAGATATGCAAGCTGGCAGGCACCTTGTTGATATACAGCTCCTCGTAGTAGTTCAGGCTGTTGATGGGCAACACCACTTTGTCGTCGTGGGCCAGCACCAGGAAGGCGCGTGGCGTATGATGGCCGATGTGCTGCTCGTTGCAGTAGTCGTTCACCAGCTTACGCTTAGGCTTCTTGCCCAGCAGGTTGTCGCGCGAACCCTGATGCGTCACGCCCTGCTCCATCGAGATGACGGGGTAGAACAGTATCTGGAAGTTCGGCATGGCGTCGCCTGTGGCGTGCGTAGCAACGGTAGAGGCCAGATGACCACCTGCCGAGAATCCCATAATGCCCACATCCTTCGTGTTGATATGCCATTGCTTTGCATTCTTGCGTACCAGTCGCATCGCCTCTTCAGCATCCTCGGCAGGCACCTGCCAGACACCGTGCGGCATGCGGTACTTCAGCACGATCAGTGCAATGCCCTGACCATTGAAGAACGGCGCCCACTGGTGACCCTCGTGGTCCATAGCCAGATGGCTGTAGCCACCGCCAGGACAGCACACCACGGCACGTCCCGTCGCCAGTTTCTCGTCGGGCAGATACACCCACACCTTCGCCATATCCTGCGGATCACCATTGCTGGTCTTAGGTCCTTCCGGCCACAGATTCATCTCTATCGGTTTTTGTGCCGTAGCGCTCATCGCCACCAACATCATTGCCATTAACAGTAGTTTTTTCATATTATCTCGTATTTGGCAGGCAAAATTACGAAGAATATTTCTATTCTCCAACTTTTTCCGCATTTGTTATGTATATATATGAAAAAATCGAGCTGTAAAAACAATTTGTTTTTATTCCATTAACGATTTTTTATACTAAGATTTGTGGAAAAGCTATGGTCAGTTCATTTCTTTTTTGTACTTTTGCAAACTGGAAAGAGGAGCGAGCCAAGAGCCTATAATCCCCTAAAACAAGATGTCAGCGCAAACCGTCAATATTCCCCAAGGTGGCGCTGGTTTTGACGACGCACTACAAGATGCGTTGCGCCAGTGTCTACTGCTGTCTGATTACGATCAGGCAACAGCGCGGTGGTATCAGATGACGCGAATGTTGCGCAAGGCGGGCTGTCCGCAGGAGCTCATCGACAGGTATGAGGATAAGTTGCTGGAGTATTTCGAGCAGAAGCAGCATGCCGAAGACGCGCCCTACGGACAGGTCATCAAGGGCAACGTGGGTACGCTCAATATCTATCAGGGTAAACGGGAGGTGCCGATGCGGAAGACGATTACGACGCAGCAGATAGCTACTGCCTATAAGCAGTGTCTGTCGTATACATGGGGTAAGAGTTCGCTGGCGTCCATCTTCCGCGTCTGTGTGCAGTACTATGGTCTGGCCGACAACAGAAGCCAGTTCGAGCGTGACATGAGCAAAGCCGGTGTGGAGTGTCCATCAGGCACCCTCGACAGTGCCTTCCAGGCCAATGCCTATCTGCCATACCCCATCGAGCAGTGGCCTGAGAAAGGTGCCAAGGAACGTGTTATGATACTTGTGGACGCCTTCTGTAAAGCCGTTGAGGGGACAGAGTAACGGAAAAAGCTTGTAAAAAGAAAGCGATTTGGGAAGATTAACGCAATTCGGCCTAAAATAAAGGCAAAGAGGGGAAAAATGAAGAAGTTCAATTTGGGTCAAATAGCAAATTGTGGAGGATTGGTGAAGGAGTTAGGTTTCCAAATCGTAACCTCATTTAGCCATCTCCTTCATCTTTGTGACGAAGTTGTTGAAGCTCGTCAGCAGTTCTTCGACAAGCGAAGCGGCAAGCCGATTACCTCGTAGGTACTGCGCTCAATTGAAATTACTTCCATTTCTTGTTTAGTTTTAATAATCTGCGGACAAAGGTACATCATGGTTTCCAGATAAGATTACTTTGAAAATTCCTTGTTGTGAAATAACAATTCAGGGAAACAAAAGTCTAATGTCTGCCGAGCTTGCTCAACAGAAAGCAGACAAGCATCTTTGTGTGGCACTCCACAGAAAAGTGCGTATTAGGCTACACCCTTCGATAGAACATAATTGTGGAATTGCAAGCAGAAATTAGTGCGAAATGATACCATATCAAGAGAAAAGACCGCTCTTTTTCTTAATTTATGTTCACGAATTATTGTATACACAATATTTTTGATTATATTTGCGCACAGAACGCCCAATGTTGGGCAAGAATAACTAAAAGCAAATGGAAATTCACAAATATAACAGGCTAAAGGCTGCGAGTAAGCGAGTGCAGAGTGAAGTCCTCTTCGACTCTGCCGAGCAGGAGCAGGCTCGAACGCAGTTCAAGATTGTTTTGGCTGAGAAAGAAAAGACTGGCACATGGCTCTCAGAGCAGATGAGCCACAGTATCAGTACTGTTTCACGTTGGATGACCAACAAGGTGCGGCCCTCCGTGGAACCGCTCGGCTTTGCCGCTTGCCAGAGCAAGAACTCTATGAGATTGCACGACACCTTGATGAGGATGTGAAGGAATTATTGGTGTCGTCGAAATAAAAGTATTAGAGAAATAATGCAGCAATTTATTAAAATATAATGAAAAAAACATTTAAACAATTCGTAAAAGATTACGATATTGATCTTGCAAAATGTCAGTTATGCTCTTCTGAGACTCAATTATATGAAGGGTCT
>Ga0310695_10009657_pt1 | contig 14418 bp, 12 predicted proteins | sample RumenRJG_04DNA_FD_203882 | JGI IMG/M metagenome (GOLD analysis project Ga0310695, IMG submission 203882) | Bovine rumen microbial communities from Lethbridge, Alberta, Canada - RJG_04 (v2) (version 2) | ecosystem: Host-associated > Mammals > Digestive system > Stomach > Rumen | place: Canada... | reverse complement strand
GAGCAAGATGGCGCAGGAAACGTTCGTCGTACTCGTCGATTTCGTAGTTGATAAGGGCTTCCTGACGAGCCAGTTGGGAGCTGACGGCATGTTTGAAACGCTCGACTATCTTTTCGAGGATAGGCTCGTTGAACACCAACTGCTTGCCCTCCATGACCGCCATGACGTCGCGACGGGTCAGCAGTTCGCCACTCTTGAGGATAATGCCGTCGGCACCCGCATCGAGCACGTCGACCCATAGTTTCTCGTTGAGTATCTCGCCCGTGAAGATGAGAATCTTCACCTTGGGATAAGCCTCCTTGGTCTGACGACAAATCTCGACACCAACGGTGGTGGAACCGCCCAGTCCGAGGTCGAGCAATACCAGGTCGGGCTGCTGTTGCTTGATGAGTCGCCAGAAGCTGGCCTCATTAGCTGCTGTCCCGATGACCTCAGCCTCAGGAATCTCGTTACGTACAATGCCTTCAGTGCCTTTAAGTTCGAGGGGCACGTCCTCGACGATGATCATCTTAAATTTTTCCATTGTATCTGGGTAATATGACTGTTAACTTGTTTTCTTCTGCAGTAATGCCGCAGCCTCTGCGATTGGTGGCCTCGCCATGATCGCGAACAATCTGACGAGCCAGGAGATAGGAGAAGTCGGAGGGCTGACGGCTTGGGGTGATGTGGAAGGCGACATACTTATCGTCCTTCGGCTCAGCCTCCACCGTGCCCTTGAGCAATTCAAAGAGATAGCGAAGCAGATTCTCGTCGCCCAACACCTGCTGACCATAGAAGCTGACGGGGCGCACATGCAGATGGATGCGGTCCACCTGCTCAGTGGCCTGACGAATCAGGATGCTGTAAAGGTCGCGATAGTAGGTTGTAACTTCGCGGAGTGCAGGAATGTCGCCACCGTCCATGAGCTGCTGGATGCGACTGGGATAATACATGGTCTCGTGTTTCAGCGTAGACAGGCAGTTGTCGAGCACCGCATTGGCCACATGCAGATTGGAATCTTCCAGTTCGGCACGGCGCAACTCGTCCTCAGCCATCTCGATATTGTTCTGTTGCGTGCGTTCACGATGGAAACGCTCGTAGAGCCGGTGACGATAGTAGAGCATATAATAGGCAGGTACGATGAGCACCAGCAATACCAGCAAGAGGATAACGGCAATGCGCTTGTTGGTCTGCGAAGCCTGCAGGGTGCGACAATAGTCTGCCAAGGTGTTATCGGCACTCATCTCCTTGAAGAGTTGCGTATATACCTTATTATTATAGGCGTAGAGTTGCCATTGGTGGAGCGCCAGAGCAGCCACGGCACTCTCGTTGCGGATGTCGAGCACTATCTGGTAATTGGTGGACAGGGAGTCGTGATACCACTGGATTTCAGCAGGCACCACGGACTGAGAGCCCTGAGGAGTCATGAGCAAACGTCCGGCAGGATGCTGTTGCAAGTAATGGGCATTCAGATAATGGCGACAGGAATCGGCAAACTGGAGCGTACGGGCGTATGTGCCATTGATGTTGGAGAAATAAGCCGAATCGGCAAAGACATGGGCGCTATCCAACGCACTTTGTGCGGAAATCACAGGGATAGGTTTCTGATTCTGCCCATAGGCAGATATCATGCAACCTGTCCCTATGATTCCCATCAAAACACGCTGGACGCCTTTAGGCAAACGGAAGAAGAAGCGTGAGCCCCTACCCTCTTCGCTCTCAGCCTGCAATTGGCAGACGCTGAATATCTGACTGATTTTGCGGTATTTCTCGATGATGCCCTTGCAGTTCATCAGGCCGAAACCGTGCGAGGTGGACGACTTATCGGTAATGGTCTTATGGTCGAACACATGGTCGAGCACTTCCTGACTCATGCCACACCCCGTATCGCTGACGGAGATTTCGACAAAGTCGGATTGCTCTTGGGCTGAAATGTTCACCTGTCCGTCCTTGGCAGTAAACTTGCGGGCATTATCTGCCAAGGTGTTCAGCATAAAGAGCGTCAGCACGCGGTCGGCCTTGACGGTTGCCGTGGTGGGTTCGACCTGTAGCGTCACGCCCTTCATGGCAAAGCTGGTCTTGCTGCGAGCCACCATGTCGAAGAGCTGTTGCAGGGGGAAGCTCTCGATGTGCAGGTTCAGTTCGCCCTGACGCAGCTGTATCCACTGGGTGAGCAGATTGTTCTGGGCATTGATGTTGTCGGTGAGTTCGCGGATGTATTCTAGATGATCTAGTTTTTCTAGTTGTTCTAGTGATTCTAGTTTTTCTAGACGATTCACTTCGTGGAGGATGCGGTCGATGAGGGGCAGGATGCTCATAGCCAACGACACCTTGGCGCGCTGTTCCAATTGGCGGCGCTCGTTTTTCTCTACGCGCAGACGAGCCTCAGCCACTTGTTCGTTCTTTTCCTCCAGCAAATCGTCGAGGGCATGGTCTTCCTTTTGTTTCTTATTCAGCTTATTGAAAAGCCAGAGGAAGAAGAGCAACAGGACGATGGCGCCAAAGACTGCCCACATCATGAGGTTCAGCTGATGGACGGCATTGTCGAGGATACCTGCACGCGCCTCTAACTCACGATCCTGACGGGTCTGCTCCTGAAGGTCGATATAGATATTACGGTTATAATCGCTGTTGGGCTTATCATTGACAGCCGAATAAGCCACGCTGAGTTGTTCGCGGATACTGGCTACCAAGTCGGGAGCCTGATTGATGCGGGGGTCGATAAGGGCGCTGTCCAGATAGAGCAAGGCACACTCGTCGTCCTGCATGGCATGATAGCACGAAGCCAACGTACGATAGGCACCTGCTATCTGATAGACATCGCCATAGGCTTTGAACAATTGCAAAGCCTCTTGAGCCTGTTGCAGGTTGGAGGTATGATCGGCAAGCGCCTCCTTGGCCTGTGCCTCGAAATAGGTATAGCCGTTGCGCTCAGCCATACTGAGACAACGGTTTAGGCATTCTATTTCCTGCTGATGAATCTGTTCTGGGGTGCCATCAGTCAACACGCCGCCTGCACCAATGTTGTAGAGATAGTTGAGGTATTGGGCGGTATCGTGGCGCACCTCATCCGTATTCAACTGCTGAAGGGCCTCCACACTCTGACGCTCCAATCCTACATAATAATAATAGGTGGAAGTGACAATAGCCATTTCCGATTCTGCATAAGCCAGAAGCTGGCGCTGACGCTCAGAAAGCTGGTTACGCTCTTCGTTGATGCGCGCCAGGGCCTTGACAGCCTGTTCGCGACATTCGTAAAACTGACGATTCTCTGAACGGCGCTGACAGAGGCGCATCTGCTGGACATAGCACACCAACAGCTGAACCTGATTGTCGGTAAGCGCAATGGCTTCTGCCAACAGGCTATCGGCCTCGGCATAGTTCATGGAGACCAGCGAAACGAAAGCAAGATTGGAGAGGGCCTCAGCACGTCCGCCCTTGTAACCCTCAGCAAGGCTCAAGGCTTGTCGGGCATACAGCGCTGTAGAATCGATGTTGCGGTAATGATAGGCATAAGAAAGAGAATTGAGCCTGTCTACCGAACTCTTTTGCTCTTTTGAACAAGAGCAAAATGTAAAAAAGAAAAAATGTAAAAATGTAATAATGGCTATTGCCTTAGAAATCTTCATAGGCCAGCATTTTTACATTCTTACATTTTTCAATTATTTAATGGCCGTTAGGCGCGAGCCTTCGCACAGTAGCCGAGTGCCTCCTTGCACTTGTCGGTTACATACTGCCAGTCGCCAGCCTTCACCTTGTCGCTGGGGAAGAGCTTAGAGCCCATGCCCACGCAGAAGACGCCTGCCTTGAACCACTTGGTCAGGTTCTCCTCCTCAGGAGCTACGCCACCAGTAACCATGATCTTTGACCAAGGCATGGGAGCCATGAGACCCTTGATGAGGTTTGGACCAACCACGTCGCCAGGGAATACCTTGGTGAAGTCGCAACCAACCTCCTGTGCCTTACCAATCTCAGATGGTGTCAGACAGCCTGGGCAATAGGTTACGCAACGACGGTTGCATACAATAGCGATATCGGGGTTGAACAGTGGACCAACCACGAAGTTGGCACCCAGCTGGATGTACAGAGAAGCTGTGGGAGCATCGACTACAGAGCCAATACCCAGAGCCAGTTCAGGACATTCCTTGTTAACCCACTTTGACAGCTCACCGAATACCTCGTGAGCGAAGTCGCCACGATTGGTAAACTCGAAGGCACGAACACCACCCTCGTAGCAAGCCTTGATGACGTTCTTACAAACTTCAACGTCCTTGTTGTAGAAAACAGGAACCATAGGTGCTTCGGCAATCTTTGCCATCACCTGAAATTTATCAAATTTTGCCATAATTCTTATCTTTGAACACGTCCATTAGCATTACCACCTGCCAAGCTCTCTACTTCGTCAACACCTACCAGGTTGAAGTCACCATTGATAGTGTGCTTCAGAGCAGAAGCAGCCACAGCAAACTCGAGAGCCTCGCCCTGAGTAGGCTTGGTCAGCAGACCATGAATCAGACCACCAGAGAAAGAGTCGCCACCACCAACGCGGTCGATGATAGGATTGATCTCGTAACGCTTTGACTGATAGAACTCCTTACCGTCATAGATCAGGGCCTTCCAGCCGTTGAAGGTTGCAGAGAAGCTCTCACGCAGGGTAGAAACCACATACTTGAAGCCAAACTCCTGCATCATCTGCTTGAAGATGCCCTCGTAACCAGCAGCATCGGTCTGACCACCCTCTACGTCAGCATCGGGCTTGAAACCAAGGCAGAGCTCAGCGTCTTCCTCGTTACCGATACATACATCCACATACTGCATCAGAGGACGCATGATAGAGATAGCCTTCTCACTGGTCCACAGCTTCTTGCGGAAGTTCAGGTCAACAGAAACAGTTACACCATGACGCTTGGCAGCCTCACAGGCGAGCTTTGTCAACTCAGCAGCCTTGTCAGAGATAGCTGGTGTGATACCAGACCAGTGGAACCAAGCAGCACCCTCCATGATAGCGTCGAAATCGAAATCCTTGGGATCAGCCTCTGCGATAGAGCTGTGAGCACGGTCGTAGATAACCTTTGAAGGACGCATAGAAGCACCAGTTTCAGCATAGTAGAGACCTACGCGATCACCACCACGGGCGATGAACTGGGTGTTAACACCATAGCGACGGAGTGCATTCACTGCAATCTGTCCAATCTCGTGCTTGGGCAGCTTAGAAACGAAGTAAGCCTCGTGACCATAGTTAGCCACGCTGACAGCTACGTTAGCCTCACCACCACCAGGGATGATGCGGAATGACTCACTCTGAATGAAACGGTCGTTGCCCATGGGCGACAGGCGGAGCATAATCTCGCCTAAAGTTACAATTTTTGCCATTTGTTTTAGTATTACATTTAAAAAAAAGAGTATAATTTAGGGCACAAAGTTAGCCAATATTTTGGAAAATACAAAATAAAAACGGTTTTTCTTTGCATTTTCCCGAGTAATTCGTACCTTTGCAGGGAATATGGACACTGGAAAGATAAGAATTAAGGATATTGCGGAGCGTGCTGGCGTGAGCGAGGGCACAGTTGATCGTGTGCTTCACGGTCGCCCCAGTGTGTCGCCCAAAGCCATGGAAAAGGTGAAGAAAGCACTGGAGGAATTGGACTACAAGCCCAATATGTATGCCTCAGCGCTGGCTTATAACAAGACGTATACGTTCTATAGCCTTATTCCTAAGCACGAAAGCGAGGCTTACTGGGAAGAGTTGGAAGAAGGTGCCAATGCTGCCTGCGAGGGTTATCGCGACTTTAATATATCTAATAAGGTATTATATTATAATCGCTTTGCGCCTGAGACATTTGCCAAAATGATAAACGAGGTATTGAAACAGAATCCTGACGGTGTGATTATCGTGCCCTCACGATTGGACATTACCAAGAAGTACACAGACATCATGCACGAGCGCAACATACCCTTTATCCTGCTCGACTCTTACATGCCCGACCTCAAGCCCTTGTCATTCTTCGGACAAGACTCGTTTGCCTCTGGCTATTTTGCTGCCCGCATGCTGATGATGATTGCTCCCAAAGAGAAGGAAATCATGCTGATGAAACAGATGCGCAATGGTAATGTAGCGTCAAAACAGCAGGAGAACCGCGAAACGGGTTTCCGTCATTACATGCACGACCATTTTCCTCAGGTTACCATTCACGAGGTAAACCTGTCGTTGGACGAGAAACGCGAGAAGTATGACGATATCCTGGAGAAATTTTTCGAGGAACACCCACAGGTTCACCACTGCATCACCTTCAATTCAAAGGCTCACTTGGTGGGCGAATACTTGTTACGCTCCAATCGTCGCAATATCCAGATTATGGGATATGATATGGTAGAGAAGAATGCAGAGTGTGTACGTCAGGGCAGCATTTCCTTCCTCATTGCCCAGCATGCCTATTTGCAGGGATATGCCTGTGTTGATACACTTTTCCGCGCTATCGTATTGAAAAAGGAAGTAGACCCCGTGAACTATATGCCTATCGAATTGCTCACCAAGGAGAATATCGATTACTATCGTAGAAAGAACATTGGGTAGCGCTTCGCTAGTTAACAGTGAATTTTTAATAATAAACAAATCTTTATGGAACAAGCTACATTTTTAAAAATCAATCCTGCCGACTCAGTCGTTGTATGTCTCGCCCCCAAGAAGAAGGGAGATATCATTGAGGTTGACGGCAAGCAAATCACAGTAAATCAAGACACTCCTGCAGGTCACAAGGTACTGATCAAGGACGTTGCTGAAGGTGAGAACATCATCAAGTACGGCTATCCCATCGGTCATGCGCGTCAGGCTATGAAGGCTGGCGACTGGGTAAACGAGAATAACCTGAAGACCAATTTGAGTGGAACATTGGAATACACCTATCAGCCTGTAGGTGCTTGGGAGGGCTCACCCTACAACGTGCAGCGCCCCACCTTCAAAGGCTATGTTCGTAAGAACGGCGACGTAGGTGTGCGCAACGAGATTTGGATTGTGCCCACCGTTGGATGTGTGAACGGTATTGCTGAGCGCCTGGCAGCACAACTTCGCAAGGAAACTGGCGAAGAGGGCATTGATGCTGTTTGGACGTGGCATCATAACTATGGTTGCTCGCAGCTTTCTGAGGACCACGAGAACACCCGCAAGGTGCTTCGCGACATCTGCCTGCACCCCAATGCCGGTGGTGTACTGGTACTGAGTCTGGGTTGTGAGAACAACCAGCCAGAGGACTTCATGGCGATGTTGGGCGACTATGACAAAGACCGCATCAAATTGTTGGTTACCCAGCGTGTGGAAGGCGACGAGATGGAGGCTGGCATGCAGATTCTGCGCGAGCTCTACGCTCAGGCTAAGCAAGACAAGCGCGAAGATGTCAGTGTTTCGAAGCTGCGCGTAGGTCTGAAGTGTGGTGGTTCTGACGGTTTCTCTGGCATCACCGCAAACCCTCTGGTAGGTGAGTTCAGCGATTGGCTCGTAGCACAGGGTGGCACCTCTGTATTGACGGAGGTTCCCGAGATGTTTGGTGCAGAGACCATTCTGATGAACCGTTGCGAGACACCTCAGCTGTTCGAGCAGACCGTTTCGATGGTTAACAACTTCAAGAACTACTTCCTGTCACATGGCGAGCCCGTGGGCGAGAACCCAAGTCCAGGCAACAAGGCGGGTGGTATCTCGACCCTTGAGGATAAGGCACTGGGTTGCACGCAGAAGTGTGGCAAGGCTCCCGTCAGTGGTGTGATGGAGTATGGCGACCGTTTGCAGAACAACGGTCTGAACCTGCTTTCAGCTCCTGGCAACGACCTCGTAGCCTCTACTGCCCTCGCCTCTTGCGGATGTCACATCGTGCTGTTCACCACAGGTCGCGGAACGCCCTTCGGCACATTCGTTCCTACGATGAAGGTGGCAACCAATCCCGTTTTGGCCAAGAACAAGCCCCACTGGGTTGATTTCTCCGCTGGCCAGTTGGTTGAAGGACGCACCATGCAGGAGATTGTTCCTGAGTTCATCGATAAGGTATTGGCAGTAGCCAGTGGCGAGAAGGCTCGCAACGAGGAGAACGGCTATCGCGAAATCTCAATCTTCAAAAACGGAGTCACTTTATAAAAGATGACAGCTAAGGAATTTAAAGATTGGTCAATATCTATTGGGTGTATTTGGTTACCAATAGTATTATTTCTTTTGTTATTTCTTACCTATTTTCTTAGTTTTAAATAAACTATGAAGAAAGGACTATTGGCATTATCACCCTTAGCGGTGTTTATCGTACTCTATTTAGTCACGAGCATCATTGCTCGTGACTTTTATAAAGTACCCATCACCGTAGCCTTCATGGCGGCATCAGCCTATGCCGTTGCTGTCTTAGGTGGCATACCCCTTCGCAAGCGTATTGACATCTATAGCAAGGGAGCTGCCACTAATCAGATGATGCTGATGATCTGGATATTCATCTTGGCAGGCGCCTTTGCCCATTCAGCCAAAATCATGGGGGCGATAGATGCTACTGTCAATCTCTCGCTGATGCTCCTGCCTGGAAACATGCTGTTGGCGGGCTTGTTCCTTGCAGCCTGCTTCATCTCCGTTTCCGTTGGTACCAGCGTAGGCACCATCGTTGCCCTGACGCCCATTGCAGCAGGTGTAGCCGAGCAGACGGGTACGAGCATTGCCATGATGACAGCTGTCGTAGTGGGAGGCTCGTTCTTTGGCGACAATCTCTCGTTTATCTCAGACACCACGATTGTGGCAACCTCCACACAAGGCTGCAAACTCAGCGATAAGTTCCGTGTCAATTCGTTCATCGTCATTCCAGCAGCACTGCTTGTGCTGGTGGCTTACATCTTTCTGGGCACAGGCATCCATTCGCCCCAGCACATTCCTGAGATTTCCTACACCAAGGTCATTCCCTATCTCGCCGTTCTCGTCACAGCCATTTTCGGCATGAACGTCATGGCTGTATTGACGCTGGGCATCATTCTGACGGGCTTTATCGGAATAGTGAATGGCTCGTATGATGTGTTCGGATGGTTTGGCGCCATGGGCGATGGAATCAAGGGCATGGGTGAGTTGATTATCATTACGATGATGGCTGGAGGCTTGCTGGAAATCATCAAGTACAACGGAGGAATCGACTATATCATTGAGCGACTGACACGCCACGTTTCCACCAAGCGGGGGGCTGAACTGGCTGTTGCAGGACTCGTCTCGTTTGTCAACCTCTGTACAGCCAACAATACCGTTGCCATTATCACAGTGGGAGGAATTGCCAAGCAGATAGGCGACCGCTTTGGCGTGGACAACAGGAAGTGTGCCTCGATTCTCGACACTTTCTCCTGCACCATTCAGGGCGTCATTCCCTATGGTGCGCAATTGCTGATGGCGGCAGGACTGGCCCAGCTTAATCCCATCAGCATTCTACCCTACCTCTACTATCCGCTGGTCATTGGCGTGACCGCTATTTTATCCATCATTTTCAGATATCCCAAACGTTATTCGTAGCGCTTCGCTAGTGAATAGTGAAAAGTGAAAAGTGAAGAATCATGAACATTATATATAGAAACATGGAACGGCTGATAGCCTGTAGTTCCGATAGCGACAGAGAACGCATAGAGCCCATGTCAGCATGGAAGTGGAGAAAGCTCTATCAGATAGCCAACCAATATGGCATAGTGCCTTGGATAGCAGCTGGGGTGCGCGCCTATGAGGGCGATTTCTTCTTGCAGATTCCTGAAGATGTAAAGGCTCAACTTGCCAACGAATATGGTAAGAAGAGCGAGGAGAATCTGGAGAAATTCTGGTTACACATAGAGCGCTCCAAGGGATTGCTCTATCAGCTATCGTCCAAGTCGATCCGTGCCTATACGAAGGACTTGATTCATACCATTACAAATATTGAGGAATAAAGAGATTACTGCATGACGGTGCCAGGGATTCCGTGTTCAAACCTGATTTCCCGTAGCGAGTGACTTCCCATAAACCGGCTTTTGTCCACGAAGCCATTCACGCCTGTCAGCCTTCCCTTACCCGTATATTGCCACATCGTGATGTCGCGCTCGTCGTCCAGCACGGGTTCTTCGGGTGTGTACATGGCTATCATCAGTTTGTAGCCATCCAGTTTTCCCAACAAGTGCCGATTATAGAAGTTGCGGAAAGTATAGAGCAAGGGTTTCTGATGATACGCCTCCTCCACCATTTCCAGGAACGAGAACAGCGAGTCGCAGAATTCATCCGTAGGAAGTCCGTTGGTGGTCTCTATGTCTATCATGGGTATCAAGTCCTGTTCCTCAGGAATACATTGCGACACAAAGTTCTCCAACTGCTTGCGCTGTTCCGTCTTGGGACGGTAGAAATGATAGCTGCCTACCTTCAGTCCGTAGACGTGCGCCATCACGATGTTCTGCTCGAACTTCTGATCCACACGGTCGCCACCCTCCGTAGCTTTCAGATAGACATAGGCCATACTGGTGTTGTCGCCAATGTGCTCCCAGAACACGTTGCCCTGATAGTGACTCATGTCTATGCCATGAATATGCGTACACGTGTCTTCGCACATCACACTCGACGTGTCGGGCATTTCCTGCACGCGAGGTCTCATGACAAAGGTCTTCTTTCGGGCGCCTTTGCGTCCTTTCACTACACTATGTCTCTTTATCGAATGCCGTTTTGAACGCTTTGTTCGTACTGCATAGGCATCGCCTACAGCCAGCAAAACCATGCAAAAGGCTAGTAAAAATGCTATTTTCTTCATGATTGTTTTAAATTCAAGTCGCAAAGTTACTCATTTTTCAGCAATTATTCGTATCTTTGCGCTATAAATATTGCAACATGAAACATTTATTTGCTATTATAACGACTATTTTGCTGTTGACAGCGTGCCAAAAGGACGAGGAAGTAGCACCTTATAACCCCGTCAAGAATGTCAAGCATACCGTGCTGGTGTATATGCCTTCTGAGAATAACCTGTCTCCCTACGCGCAAAACGACATCAACGAGATGATACAGGGGCGCAAGTCGGTGGGCGACGACTGCGACCTGCTGATTTTTGTGGATAAGGCCAGCCAAACGGAGATGCCCTTTATTGCCAGAATCAGCGCAGACTCAAAGGACCCCGTTGACACCTTATATCAATACCCTGCTGATTTCTATACCTCCGAACCTTCCAAGTTCCAGGAGGTGCTTCAGCGCATGATTTCGTTTAGTCCTACGTCGCAGGACTACGGACTCGTCCTGTGGGGCCACGCCAATGGCTGGATATTGGAGAACGACGGACGCGACTTCATCCGTCGTGCCTATGGTGTTGACAATGGCAACAACGAGGCTACAGCGCAGATGAAGGAACCTGCCCGTTGGCTGAACATTCCCGATATGGCCAAGAGTTTCAAGCAGGTGGGCAAGCACTGGCGCTTCCTGCTCTTCGATTGCTGTAACATGCAGAATGCCGAGGTGGCCTATGAACTTCGCAGCACCACCGATTATATCATCGCTTCTCCTGCTGAGATTACGGGCGAGGGTGCTCCTTACGACAATCTGGTGCCCGACTTCTTCATCGAGGACACGGAGCAAATGGCCATCAAGACGTGTGCCGACTATTACGCTCAACTGGATTATGTACAGGGCCATCTGCCTATCAGCGTGGTCAAGACCTCACAGATGCAGGCATTAGCGGATGCTACTAAGAATATTCTGCCTGAGATTGCTGCCTGGCTGAAGACCAGCAACCCCACGCAAGGCATCATCTACTACTACAACTATGACAGTGCTTACAAGCCAGATCGCGAGAAGATGATGTACGACATGAACGACATGATTCGTGCTGCTTTGGCTGATGCCCCTGAAAAGTTTAACGCTTGGAAAACGGCCTTCCGCCAAGCCGTTATCTATGCTGAGATGAGCAAGAGATGGCACGCTAACTCCGTGAATTTCAATGATTTCACAGTGACTGAGGAAAAATACGGGGGCATGAGCATGTTCTTCCCCCTGCAAAAGTACACGAATGCCAGCCACGATTACAACAATGACATCAAGAAGTTGGAGTGGTATCAAGCCGTTGGCTGGAGCACGCAGCAGTAATTAGTCCTTGTTTACTCGCCTAATCACTACTTTAACCTTAGAAATTCTGCGCTCCTCCATCTCCAGTATTTCAAATGAGAAATACTGGTAGTCTATCTTCTCGTGCAATTTGGGGAAGTCGCCCTTGATTTCCAGCAGCAGTCCGGCTATTGTATCGGCATCACCCTCCACATCGGCAAAGGTCTCGTCGTCCAGCTTCAGCACCTTGTAGAAATCAGTCAACAGGGTCTTTCCCTCGAAAACAAAGGTGTTCGAGTTGATGCGCACATAGTTCTTCTCATCCTCATCATACTCGTCGTTAATCTCGCCCACGATTTCCTCCAAGATATCCTCCAGCGTCACAATGCCACTGGTTCCACCAAACTCATCCACCACAATGGCAATATGTACCTTATTCTCCTGGAATTCGCGCAACAGGTCGTCAATCTTTTTCGTCTCAGGCACGAAATACGGAGGACGAATCAGCGACTGCCATTTGAAGTCATTGCCCTTCGACAAGTGGGGCAGCAAGTCCTTGATATACAGGATGCCTCGGATATTGTCCTGCGTATCCTGATAGACGGGAATACGCGAGTAGTTATTGTCCACCACGCACTTCAACACCTCTTCGTAGGGCGCCTTTGAGTCCAGGTCAACCACGTCCTGACGACTCGTCATCACCTCCTTCACCGTTTCGTCGCCAAAGCGCACAATACCTTCCAGTATCTTCTTCTCTTCCTTGATGTCCTCGGTATTCGTCAGCTCCAGAGCCTGCTCCAGATCGTCCACGCTCAGCGTCTGGTTCTCCTTCACCACTACCTTCTCCGTCAGTTTTCCAGAGCTTACCACGATGCTGGCTATGGGGTAGAACAGTTTGCGGAAGAACATAATGCCTGGAACGGCATTCCTACAGAACTGCAAGGGGTTCTTCCGTGCATACACTTTGGGCATGATTTCACCAAACAGCAGCAATAGGAATGTCAACAGGATGGTCATGAAGCCGAACTCCACCCACCATGCATCCGCAAAATCGATGATATGATGAAAGAAATAGGTGAAGAGCATGATGATGGCTACATTTACCAAGTTGTTGGCTATCAAGATGGTAGCCAGTGTGCGCTCTGAATCCTCGCGCAACTTGGTTATCTTTGCGTCGTCCGATGATTTCTCCTCGTCCATCTCGTTCAGGTCGCTGGGAGTCAGCGAGAAGAAAGCAATCTCCGACCCAGAGGCAAATGCTGAAACAAACAACAGGAGACAGGCTACAATGCCTGCAGAGATGACCCCCGTCGTTGGTTCTATCAGTGAGATATCGTTCAGTGTTCTTAGAAATTCTTCCATGCTTTATTCAGGATTTGCCTCCGCCCTCGGTGTCAGCATCTCCATATTGTCAGCCCATATCTCGGTGGCATAGCGTCGCTGTCCCTGCTTGTCATCATAAGTGGTATAGCGGATGCGCCCCTCGATATATAGCTTGTCGCCCTTATGAACATACTTCTCCACGATTTCTGCCAGCTTGCGCCACAACAGCACCGTATGCCAATCAGTACGGTCAGGCACCTGTGTACCATTCTGAAGCGTGTATCCACGCTCCGTCGTAGCCAGTCGCACACGCGCCACTGCGACACCCTGGTCCACATAGCGCACTTCGGGGTCAGTCCCCACATTACCGATTAACATCACTTTATTCATAGGTTGAGATGGTTTTTATTTGCACGCTCCCAGATACTGGAATTTGAAATTCTTTCCCTTAGCAGAAGGGAACTGGCTGCGACTATCCACACGCTGGCTCAGATGGTCAACGATCCTGTTGTAGCAATCCTGACCAGATATTGCCTTGCAACGAGCCACAAAGTGGGTGTCGCGATACTGGAACTTGCCCGTTCCAGGAACCAGTAGCACGCGCTTGAAATCGATGGTTCCCTCGTACCAGCCTTCACGCTCCTCAGTGAGTCTTGCCACAGCACTGGGCACTGGCTTTCCGATGGGTTCCAAGTTGTGCACGGCCTTCTTCTCCTTGAAGTCCTGCATGGTGGCTGCCTCGGTCTTTATAATAATAAAGTACACGCGCGGGCGCGTCTTGTATCGCTTGGGATAGAACACGTCGCTGGCCACGTAATTTCTGATATCCTGTTCTAACACAGGATTCATGCCTATTTCTTCAATTCCTGCTAAGAATGCGATAGCCTCATCGACATTATTAACGAGAATTTCTCTATCGAAATACCTTAAATATAAATTCATTTTAGAATGGTTGTTTTCCTAAAAATCTTGTGAAGAAGAGCGGAAAACGGGACTCGGACCCGCGACCCCAACCTTGGCAAGGTTGTGCTCTACCAACTGAGCTATTTCCGCATTGTTGTTAAAAAGATGGTGAA
>Ga0310695_10009655_pt1 | contig 14421 bp, 11 predicted proteins | sample RumenRJG_04DNA_FD_203882 | JGI IMG/M metagenome (GOLD analysis project Ga0310695, IMG submission 203882) | Bovine rumen microbial communities from Lethbridge, Alberta, Canada - RJG_04 (v2) (version 2) | ecosystem: Host-associated > Mammals > Digestive system > Stomach > Rumen | place: Canada... | reverse complement strand
CTCCCCATCGGAGGGACCCTGAGCTGCGTGTCCTTCGTCCATCACCAGCTTCAGTGCCGGGACTGCGGGGCGACAAAGATGCAGGCCATCCCCTTCAAGGCACCCGGACATCTCATAACGGAGCCGCTTCACCAGTACGCCAGAGACCTTCTGGCCTCCGGCACTTGCACAAACAAGCTGGTCGGCGAGATTACCGGGCTTGGAAAGAACACGGTCAAGGACATCGACAAGCAGCGGCTTCTGGAGAAATACACCATTGGCGGTGAAAGGCTCATACAGCCGGAGAGACAGGCCAGATTCCTCGGCATAGACGAGTTCAAGCTGCACTCCCCGTGGGTGTTTGCCACGCACATCATGAACCTTGAGACCGGGCATATCCTCTGGATCTCCAAGGGCAAGGATAAGAAAGTGGTTTATGACTTCGTGGAGCACGTCGGCGCTGAATGGCTTTCCAACGTCCAAGGTATCGCCTGCGACATGAACTCGGACTTCGCCGAAGCGTTCACCGAGAAATGCCCCAATGCCCTGATCGTCTTTGACCACTTCCACATCGTCAAGAACTTTAACGAGCATGTCATTGCCGCTGTACGCAAGGACGAGCAGAAGCGGTTACTGGAAGCGGGCAACAAAGAGGGCGCGGTGTCCCTCAAGCGGACACGGTACATCCTTACCGCCAGCCGTTCCACGCTGGAAAAGCGCGACGAGCAGGCCGAGAACGGCGAGAAAGTCCGCGAGGGCAGCAAGTTGTTCCACACGGAGGATGTCTACCGCAAGGGCGGCCACGTCTCCAAGTACGACGCGCTCCTAAAGGAGAACAAGCTCTTCTTTACCGCCGACATCATCAAGGCAAAGCTGGATGAAGCCTATGAGGCCGAAAATCTGCCCACCATGAGGGCGCGTATCGTTGAAATCATTAAGCTCTGCTGTGAGACCGCCAACGCCCGCTTCATCTGGTTTGCAGACCTGCTCTTCAAGCATCTTGAAGGCATCCTCGCCCACGCTGTTATGCCGATCTCGTCTGGCAAGGTGGAGGGCGTCAACAACAAAATCAAGACTGTCCGCCGCAGGGCTTACGGCTATCCTGATGACGAATACTTCTTCCTCAAGCTGTTCGACTACAGCCGGACGGAGTATGTAGAGAATCCGTCATCCCATAGAATTTGTGACTGAGCCAAAAGATGCCATCTGATCGGATTCCAGCTGGCGGGGGAGAACGCGAACGAGAAGAACCTTGTCACAGGAACACGATACATGAATGTCGACGGCATGCTTCCGTTTGAGAACATGGTTGCCGACTATGTGAGAGAGACAGGAAACCACGTTCTGTACCGCGTCACACCCTATTTCCTGGGAGATGACCTCGTCTGCCGCGGGGTACTGATAGAGGCAATGTCCGTGGAGGATGCCGGAGACGGGATATTGTTCAACGTTTTCTGCTTTAACGCGCAACCTGGAGTGGTGATTGACTACGCGACGGGCGATTCATGGCTCGATTCTGAACTTGCTGCTTGAGATAAGACATGGGAAAAATGTTTGTCATAGTGACAAACATTTTTCTTTTCGTAAGAAAAGGGCGGCATCTTTTGGAATTTTTGTATGTTATGACGTGACATTTGTTGCTGTTTTGATGGGCGAGTTTACATCTCGCGCATGTTCTTGTGAGGAAATACATGGAATTTGCGTAAAACTTCAATAGCAAGACCGATTCCATGGTCTTTTTAACATATAGGACGAACAAAAAAGGCAAAAATTCACAAAGAAAGGAAGATGTAACGTGGATGAAACTCGCAAGGACAATAATATCGCAGAACTGATTGCTTACGCGAACGAAAAGTTTCTCGCAGGCGATCCCGCAGAACGTATCAATCGCTTTTCTACCCCCGGCGTCGGTTTTCTCTCTGCGGCAATCAAGGGTTCGAAGCTCCTTGATCTTTGCAATGAGCGAGGGATGGGCGTCGGAGCAACTGGTGATGGAACGCATCTTGGGTTCAAGTTCTTTCTTGCCCGCAAGCACGAATTTGCTAGATACGTTAGCGCCGTAACAGTTAATCTTTCGACCGTGATTGACGGTGTGTCTGTAAAGCACACCCGGAAAAAAATCGGAAGAGGTTCCGGCAGTCACATGGTGGTAGAAAAATTGTCGGTTGCTTCTACGGATCCGAATATGGTCTTGCCATATTCGGACTTAGTCAGCGCTGCGGAGAGCACGATCCTGAGTGCCCAAAAGCCTCTGATCGATTCGCTGGTTGTGCTGAACGAGGCGCTCAAGGATATGACGGAAGAGGAAGAAGATTGTTTTTGGGATTCTCTCGGAAAAGTCTCAGTAATCAATCCGACTTTATCGGTTTTCACTCCTGATGCCGGCAAAACAGGAGTAGAAAGCCGAGTATTCCGAGAAGAACTCCTGAGAACATGGGAAAAACTTGAGAGGGAGGGAAGAGTATGATCCGCGATCTTTTGTCGAGAATGGAACAAGCTGTTCCCGGTTCCTATGCGGATGCGATTCAGTTCTCGGTTGCTCTGGAAAAAGAGAGCGATTTCATGACGCTGAAGAAAAAGGCCGCAGATAGGGGGTTTAACTTTCATTTGCTTGCGGAACGAAATACGGTTTTGCTCGTCCTGCAGCCTAATCTTTTTTCTACGGAGATTGGTTCTCAGGCAGAGTTCTGCGCACTGGGGCTCCGCCCATCTATGGCTACCTACAGAAAAAAGATACCGCTCCTCTCAGTAAAGCGGAAAAAGGGCCAGACGTCAGATGGTAGGACGCACTTCTACGTCGACAAGATCGTGCCCGAAGCAAATGACTTTTTCACGCTGTCGGACGATGAACTCATCGACGAAGTCGAAAAGGTGTATTGCGGGGAGCTTAAGGAGTGTATTAAAGGGCTTTTGGCGTTAAACCAATTGCTTGAAAACAATACCCCTGAGCAGAACAATGCGCTTTGGCAAGCATTGTGCGTATTATTCCGCAATCCGGATACGTTTGTTGAGACGCATGATACCAGTCAAAGCGTCAAGATGTCGCATTCTGAAAGAATCCGTGGGAATAAGTTCCTTTCGGACTACTATTTCCAGGATCGCGTTTTTGCCGGATGGGACAATTTTGTCAAGAAATACCCCGAGCTTGGCAAATAATCCCGTAGCTGGAGGAGGGCTGAAAGGCCCTCCTCCAATCGCTCTGATGACATTGTCTTCGTTAAGGCCCCTGCTTCAATATACATATTATATATAGCAGCAGTTATTCCACCCCCCCCATATTTTCTGGAATGTTGCGTGCCACTGACTAGAAAGCCCCAAATAGTAACGGAAACAAGCCGGGCTTGCGTATAACACGCTTATTAAGACCACACCAACAGGTCTTTGGATATAGAAGGAAAAACATATGCAAAGGAAAAACAAAAAGGGAGGTAATTCTCATGGGTAGTACAACCCGAACAGACAAAACGATAGCGGAGCTGGTCGGTTATGCGAACGAGACATATCTTGCTGGAGAATTGACGGACCCTAGCCGGAGATATTTATCCGGATACGATGTCCTTTCCAGAGCGTTCGAGGGCTCCGAGTTGGAAGGAATCTGTAAAGGTCAGGGAATAAACATCCAGGTTTGGGCAGATAGGGATATCAGTTTCAGATGTTTGCTCGCAGACAACCACGAATTCGGAAGATTTCTGAGGACCGGTGTGCTCGACAACATGCCCGTGTTTTTGGAAGGCATTGTAGCGAAGCATTCACGCGTAAACGTGGACGGTCGTAACCGCATGATCCTGAATCGCCTCGAGGTTGCAGCCCCAAATAGCTCGCCGATGTTGTTTTTTCCGTATGCGGAGCTAGTCCGCATAGTGGAGTCTATGATACTTGCGCGGATGCAGTACCTCATAGATTCCCTAAATGTTGTCACAGCCATTGCCGGCAGCATGACCAAAGAGGAAGAACAAGGTCTCTGGTATTCGCTTGGAACAGTCTCGACCATAGCCCCAAATTGTTCCAAATTCTTCTCTAAGAATAGAGGCGTAGGAGTGGAAGACAGAGAGTTCCGTGCGGAAATACTGGAGGAGTGGGAAAAACTCAAAAATGGGGGTCGCGTATGATCAACGATTTGTTTGCCGAAATTGAGAAGGAGATACGGTCTGGTACTGTGTCAGACATTTTCCGTGTTTATCAGATTGTTTCACGCACGGCTACGTGGAAAAGGGTTGAAAGTGTCGCGCAAAACAGAGGATTTAGCATGTTTTGCATACATGATCAAAACATGTTAAAAATCCAAATCAGCGTCAACACGCATCGTTTCGGAAAAAAGCCGCGGAATCCACTTGCTGCACTGGGGATTTGGCCCATGAAAGAAGTCGAGTTTTTGCCGCTATTGGAAGTAAAACGAAAGATAGTTATTCAGGCCGATGGCAGATCAAGACTCGTCGTTTCGAAAATCATCCCGTACGAAAACGAGCTATTTACGTTGCCGGACGACGCATTTTTCGACGAGGTCGAAAAGTCTTTTTGCATGGTGGTAAAAGACGCCGTCAAGGGTCTTTTAGCGCTGAATCATTTGCTAGAGAACAACACGCCCGATCAGAATCGGGCATTTTGGTACGCTCTGTGCAATTTGTACTCCGGTGTAGCCTCGACCATCACGACGGTTGGCGTGGAGCGCCCATGGGTAACAGCTGATGAAAGCTCGGAAAATCAGTTCCTGTTGGATTACTTTTTCCAGGATTCGCTTTTCGGCAACTGGAAAAAATACGTCGAAAAGTATCCAGAACTGGCAGAATAAGTGGTTTGGCTCAAAATCAGGCGGCAGGGAGGAGAAAGTCCCTCTGCCGCCTATCATTGTTGGTCGCTCGTGAGTATATCACTGAACGAAGATGGTTTCCGTGTTGACATCATCCCCATGGCTAAAGCCAGGTGGTTTACGGCGCGATCTGATAACCATTACCTATACATTATATATATAGCATGGTTTTGGGTAGCCTTTTGTTTTCCCGCCATATTTTCTGGGTTCTTGCGTATCACTGGCGTAGACGAAAGACGTCAGTAATAGGCAAAAATTCAGAAGAAAGGAAGGATTCATGTCATGGTCGTTACTATGACAAAAGCGGTCGGTGATGTTGGCACGATTGCCGATATGACCAGGAACAATGGCAAATGGCGCATCAGCAACGGCGAGACGGAGGCGGAAGTAAAAAGCTGTGACAAGGACATGTCTGTTCTCGGGCGAAACAGCTACAAGCTCCTTGTTACTGGTGAAAACACAGCCCGGGTGATTCGGTATTCTGATCTACATAGACACTCCGATAACAGCTTGCTGGACGGGATGACAAAGGTAGACGAGATGATCGAAGCGACAGAGTATTCCGGAGCTCTGACGGATCACGGAAACATGTACGGCTTCCTCGATTTTTACACGGGAATGAAGGCAAAAGGCAAGAAGCCCATCATTGGTTTTGAGGCTTACGCTGAGGATCTTGATGGGGAACTCCACGGGAATCATCTGATCATTTTGGCAAAAAACGATGTGGGTTTCCACAATCTTCTCTTGCTCTGCTCGGAGAGCTTTGACCATGTGAAGCGCAAGCCGCATGTTACTTGGGAGATGCTCGAGAAGTACCACGAAGGCGTCATTGCGACAACTGCGTGCATCTACGGAGCGGTTCCCAACTACATCAACGGCGGCGACATGGGGAAGGCAAGGAAGACTCTGGAGAGATACATGAGTCTGTTTGGGGAGGATCTGTATGTGGAAATCCAGCGCCACAAGCTCCCCGAAGAGCGGGTTGTCAACCCTGCATTGGTCGAGCTGGCAAAAGAGTACGGTATCCCCGTCATCGCAACGACGGATGCCCACTATCTTCGCAAAGAGGACGCGGCAGCGCATGAGGTTTTGCTTTGTCTCCAGACGAAGAAGACCCTGGCAGAGCCGCACATGACTTTCCCCGGTGAGGGATACTACATCCATACCTCCGAGGAAATGGAAGAGCTCTTTGCGGACATCCCGGAGGCGCTGGACAACACCTTGGACCTGGCAGACAAGGTCAACGTCACTGTGCCGCTGGGTAAGGTGAATATGCCGAAGTTCGAGATCCCGGACGGGTTCGAGAACGATGACGCGTATTTCACTCATCTTTGCAAACAGGGATATTCAGAGCGCTTCGCCGGAACGAAGCACGAGAATGAGCCTGAGTACCTGGAGAGGTACAACTATGAGATGGAGATGGTCCTTAAGATGGGGTTTTCCGGATATTTCCTCATTGTTTGGGACTACATCAACTGGGCGAGGCAGAACGGTATCTACGTCGGTCCCGGCCGCGGCAGCGCCGCAGGCTCTCTGTTGGCCTTCTGCCTCGGCATTACCGATTTGGATCCAATCAAGCATAACCTGCTGTTCGAGCGGTTTCTGAACCCCGAGCGCGTATCCATGCCGGATATTGATACGGACTTCGAACACACTCGCCGCGGCGAGGTTATCGAGTATGTTCGACAAAAGTACGGCGCGGACAACGTTGCTCACATCGTCACCTTCGGTACGATGGCTGCCAGAATGGCAATCAAGGACGTTGCCAGAGTCCTTGGTTATCCGCCGGCACTCGGCGCCGAAATCGCGAAGCTGATCCCTGAAGAGGTGCACATGACCATCGCAAAGGCCATGGAGCAGAATCCGGATTTCGCTGACCGGTATCAAAATGACGCCGCAACGAAGAGAATTGTCGACATCGCCAAGGCTGTGGAGGGCGGTAAGCGCCACTCGTCTCAGCATGCGTGCGGTATTCTCATCTCAAAGGATCCCATCCGCAACTCCATCCCTACGTCAATGGAAATTGACGAGGAGACTGGAGAGGCTGGCCTGACGGCGCAGGTCACGATGACTCAGTGCGAGGATCTCGGCACGATCAAGATGGACTTTCTCGGTCTGAAGAACATGACCGCGATCCACGAGGTCGTTGACGGAGTGGTGCGCGATTACGGTTTGGAAGCGATTTTGAACCAGATTGGACACCCCGAGGCAAAGGAGTTCCGGTATCAGGACATCCCGCTCGACGATCGTGAGACCTTTGAGATGCTCGCAAGAGGACAGACCGGAGGCGTGTTCCAGCTCGAATCCGAGGGTATGACCAAAGTTATCATGGACATGTTCGATGATTTGGGTTCCCTTAAGGACGATGAGCTCGACCAGGGTTTCGAGCGTCTGATCGCAGCTGTCGCTCTGTTCCGTCCCGGTCCGCTTGACTACATTCCTGACTACCAGGCGGGACGCCGCGACAGAAACGCCATTACCTACCTGACTCCGGAATTGGAACCGATTTTGAAGCCCACCTACGGACAGATCGTGTTCCAGGAACAGGTGATGCAGATTGTCCAGAAACTCGCGGGCTACAGCCTCGGCCGTGCCGACGTGGTCCGCAAGGCAATGGGTTAGGTTGAAAGACCTTGGCTCGCCCTCATCGAAAGATGAGGGGCAAACGGAGCTAAAACGGAGGACGCATTGAGCAGATGCTTGATGTCAACACCGTGGTAACCAACAGCTTAAAAACTGTTGGTACCGTAACGCGTAGGAGCTGAACCTCAACTTTTTGAGAATATAATGCTCCCATGAGAGTTCCGCACGATACGATAAAGGCGTATCCGATTTGAGAAAGCCACTCAAATTGCCTAACGTTTATACGAGGGTGAAAATGTACGCTGGGCTGGACCAGAAATGACTGGTCGTATCATTTCCTTCTGTGCGAGGAAATGTATGAGCGAATACATAAGCTCCAGAACTGCCGGATAAAAAGCCGGCAGGGTAACAAACCGAAGAAAAAGCACAAGGTAATGGAAGCCGAACGTGAGGTTTTCCTCCACGGCAATAAGGAAGCTTTCGAGTCCGGCAAGGACGAGAAGTATGCCCCCGGGTGCGTTGCCAACGGTATTCCCGAGTCGGTAGCAGAGGAAATCTGGAACCGCATGGCGAACTTTGCAAGCTATGCGTTCAACAGATCCCACGCTGCGTGCTATGCATGGATCGCAAACATCACGGCATATATGGCTTGCCACTGGCCGGAGTATTTCTTTGCGGCCATGATGAATGCGTTCGTCGAGATCAGCGATAAGTTCAAGGGTTATCTCGTCGAAGCCGTCACTCGCGGCATCAAAATTCTTCCCCCCGATATCAACCGTTCCGGGCGCATGTTCACCGTAGACCGCGAGGCCGGCGGCATCCGTTTCGGGCTCCGCGGCCTGACCGGAATGAACAAATTGGCGGAGAAGATTATTGAGGAACGCGAGAAGAATGGCGAGTTCACGGACGTAGAGGACTTCTATAACCGCATGGCTAACGGCGGTAACAAGCCCAGCTCTGCGCATCTCACCTCGCTCGCAAATTCCGGCGCTTTCAGCGCCTTTGGCGCAAACCGTCGCTCCACTTTGGCGCTTTGCGAGCGCATTGCCTCAAGCTACGGCAAAACCCAGAAGTACGCGCTTGAGGGTCAGGTGAGCATGTTTGATCTCGGTATGGACAGCAAGAAGGTAGACGTTCCGGAACTGGATGAATACTCGATCCAGGATCTCCTCGAAAATGAGTTCAAGGCTCTCGGCGTCTATCTGACGGACCATCCCGCTCGGCTCGTCTATGACGAAGTGGCAGGCGTGTTCAACACAAAGCCGCTCCGCATCCACGAGCTTCTGACCAGAGACAATGGCACGAAAGCCATCTGCATTGGACAGATCAAGCAGTTCAAGCGCAAATACACCAAAAACGGAGACATTATGCTCCAGTTTGAACTTCATGACCAGTATCAGAGCGTCAAGGCCGTTGTTTTTCCGAAGAACGTTACGGCAGCTGAGCCTTTCCTCGTCGAGGGCGCCGTTATCGGCGCAAAGGGCCGGTTTGCGAAAGACGAGAACTTCGGCGACCAGTTGGTCATCGACTGCGTCTACAATGTGGACGGCATGCGTGCCATGAAACCCGAAGTCCTCATCGTAACGGTAACAGGGAAGGATAGCCAGGAGCAGCTCAAGCAGCTCTCCGACAGATTCCCCGGCAAGACTCCGATTGCTCTTCGGACAAAAGGCTCTGGTCGGATCTACCGCACCAGATGGACAGCGAACATGAATAGTCTCGTGTTTGTCGACAAACTCGCAAACACCTGGGACTATGAAGTCGCAAAAATCTAAAAATTCCGGATTGGAAGACCGCGGCGCGTGCCGTGGTCTTCTTTTTGTACTTTTTGTTTGTTTTGCGTATCAATAAGCATAACGCAAACAAATTCATTGTTTCTGAGAGGAGAGCGAACATGCCCAAGAAAAGATTTAGGCAGCAGCTCGATGACTTCGTAAAAGTCACGCAGCCGTTTGCATGGTGGTTTCAGCTCCTGCCCGTTCTGCTGCAAGCATCCATGTTTATCATAAGCCTTGTATTCCCGAGAACAGCGGGGCTCTTGATGATTATGCTGATGCTGCTGGTCTTCGTTGTGGATATGGTGGCGTACTCTTTATATGCCACCGGTTTTGATGATGCCGATAAGCCCAGGCACCTTATTTGGGTAAAGGCTTCAGGGCTGATTGTCTTTGAATATGCGGTTTTGACTCCATTTCTTTACTTAACTTCCAAATTTGGCACATATAAGATCATGTTTGCAGCGCTCCTATTCTTTGCTCTGCCTATGATTTTGGTATATGTCATGGCCAGCAACTCGGAAGCTGGGAAAAAGATCTGGGCGGCGATAGGCAGCATTGCGGTTCAGCCTTCTGAGGAAAGCACAAAGGAAGACGGAGACCTCGTACTGTGCGTGGACAAGGAGATTGACGAAAACCAGAAAGCATCTGGTATCCCGTTCCTTTCGAAGCAGTTTCTCGAAGAGAAGGCAAAAGTCATTATCCCGTATAAGGATCGGTTCTTACACATGCTGATCCTCGGTCCGACTGGCGCCGGTAAGACCTCTCAGGTACTGTTGCCGATGATCCGGCAGGATCTTCAAAACTCCAAAGCCGGCGTTATCGTTATGGATCCAAAAGGCGATCTTGCCCGTTCAACGTATTTCATGTCTCTTTTCTACGGTCGCCCCGCGAAACTCTTCGACCCGGAGCTTGACAACTGCCTCCGATTCAACCCGCTCGCCGGCAGAGAAGACCGCGTTGTGGCAAACATGCAAAAGACATTTACTATCATGATGGCGGATTCTTCTGATTACTTCCAGAACATGACCTCACAGTGTGTCGGTAATACGGCATATCTCCTGAAGAGGCTTGATCGCTTCTATGGCCAGCCCGGTAAATATGCAACGCTACTGAACATGTCGGCAATCATTCAGGACATTGGCGATGAGGGGCGTTCTCTGGTGAATGAGTTCGCAAAGTTAAAAGAAAACCCGATCTTTGCAATGGACAATAACGAACGCCGCCAAAACAACGAGATCGTCGCGTATTTCACTCAGAAATACTTCGTTGAACGCTCAAAGGAGTTCGAGGCCTGTACCGGTCTTCGTTCTCAACTGTCTTCTCTGTGTTCTAACGAGTATCTCCGCAACGTCCTGAACCCTGATATCTCAAAGGGCGAAAAGAACGATATTGATTTCGACAAGGCGCTCGAAGACGGTGAGGTCCTCTGCATCTCGACGGCGCAGGGCCTTCTTGGTCAGATGAGTGGCTTTATCGGATATTTCCTTACACTTCAACTCCAGGCCAGTGTTCTCCGTCGCCCTGGCAACGAAGATACCCGTCGCCCGTGCTTCCTGTATATTGATGAGTTCCAGACATATGCAAACATGGGTTTTGCGGATATGCTGACGCAGGGGCGTTCCTACCGTGTTGCCGTACACCTTGCAACGCAGGCCCGTGCGCAGATCGGCATGAATGCCGGTCGAGATGGCAAGACGTTTACCGACCTCGTCTCAACAAATGCTCGTTCCGTGGTAATTTTCCCTGGACTTAGTCCGGATGATGCATTATACTATTCCAAGAAATTCGGCGAATACGAGAAGGAAGAGGTTGAAGTCGGTATCACTCGCAAAAAATTCAGCCTTCTTTCCGGTGGGTTTGATAAACTCGGGCATCCGTCTGAAAATATTCGGCATACAAAGAAGATGGTCGCGAACTTTACGCCTACGGATATAACCTATCAACGTTTTGGAGAAATCGTGTTCAGCATTGTTCAAGAAGGCACTTTGCGCCCTGCTCGTGTTGGCAAGATCCGGTATATCCCCAGCGACCTGAAGAAATACCTCGACGACAACATCAACAGCTACGTTGCCGAGCACCGGAAGCTCTCTGCAGACGAAGCCTTTGAGAACAAAAAAGCGCATGATGTCAACAGTTTTGTGATGGAAGACGGTACTCTCAACGACGACGGATCCTTCACACCGGTCGAACGTACGCAGCCGAAACCCAGCGGTGTGCCCGCTGGTTCTGGTATCCAGTTTGATTTCTCTCAGGAAAGTCCGCCGTATGATGATAACGACTCCGGCACATACAACGTCAATGACGACTTGTTTGCTCAAGAAGTATAATTTGGGAGGCAAAAATCATGAAAACGCTTACGAAAAAAGAAATCCTCGGCATTTGCGGAGCACTTGTTGTTCTGATTATCTTGATTGCCGTTCTAATCTCGGCCTTTTCAAAGAGAACTGAAAATCAGACGGTTGAAGATCTGGCCGCCGTGCCTGCCAAGGAAGCTGATGTCATATTAGAGTCTGACCTTGAGGAAGAGCAGGAGGGCGTGGAGGAGGTCTATACCCCTGAATTGCTCGGAGATTTCGATGCGACTATCATGGAATTGCTTTCTGCTGCAAAGTATGATGAGCTGGAAGGCAGGCTTCGCAGCCTTTCCGTGGAACACAAGGATGGAGAGGGAGGAGACACCGGATTGGCCGTGTCCTATGACACGGTTATCGAAATGTACCGCTCCGATCTTTCAATTATTCGCAGTATCCCCGAGTCCTCAGAGCCACAGACCCTGCTCAAGGACTATTTCTTCCCGGAAACGTTGGCTTCTGCTTTCGTATATACCCCCATTTCTACCAAATTGGACGCCATTCTTGATAACTCATCCTTGGTTAACCCCGCGGTTCTCTCTGACAAGGTTTTAGAAACGAACCTCCGTCGCGTTCCTCATACTCCGCAGGAGTTGAGCGAGATAACCGCTGCTTCGGCAGAGTCGCTGCCGGACCTCACCGTGACCGGTGTTGCCCAGTATGACTACTATGCCTATAAGATGGAATGGCGTTTGACTCTGGTTTGCCTTGATAATTATATGTGGAGCATTCAGAGGCTTGATCGCATTGATGGTGATCAATCGAACCTGCCCACTGTTGATTTCGTCAAAAACCTTAGATCTCAGATGAGAAATCAGGGTATGGACTTTGATGCTGACGCAATGTTCACTTTTGTAGACTGAAATCCCCAAAAAGCGAATATCCTTGAACCTTGAACAGCTGCCGTAACGGCAGCTGTTTTGCTTTTTGGGAATTATATATTTTTTTTGTGTTTTGCGTAGCAATGTAAATGAAAGCCGGAATCAAGGCAAAAGCATGGCTTCGGCTCGTGTTTTCCGGCAGATGCTACCCCCAAAAAACTATAATTACAGAAAGGACCTAAGCCAATGGGAAAATTTATTGAAAAGGACCTGCTCGAAATCAACAAGATGATCGAGGACAAGGTTCTCCTCTGGGGCGAGGTGCAGCGTGTCGCAAGCAGCGGCGGCCGCGGTCGCTATCTGATCGTCACGCCTCAGGATGCAATGGCTGCTGCGAACTATACATGCGTCATCCAGCGTGATGAGGCGGACGCCTTCTTCGAGAAGGACGCGCTCTCCTATCTGGTGGGCTACCGCATCCCGTTCATTCTGATCGGCGTGGATGAGGAATCCGGTCAGGTCATCGGCTCGCGTAAACGCGCGCAGGAGATGATTCGCGAGTCCATGCGCAAGGACCTCGAAGGTAAGAAGGTTCTGAACGGTACTGTTTTCGGTTTCGTGGATTACGGCGCCTTCATCGAAGTCGGCGGCCTGGTCGGGCTCCTGAAAAAGACGGATTTCTCGACCGACTACAGCAATGTCTCCGAGTACATGAAGGAAGGCGACCAGATCAAAGTCCGCTGCAAGGCTATTGAGCCGAACGGCAAGATCTCCTGGGAGGCCAAGACCAAGGTGCATCGCACGGTGCCCTTCAAGTGCGATCTTGAGGTCGGTATGACCGTCGTTGGCACTGTTATCGGCATCGGCTCGTTCACTTCCGGCTACGGAATCTTCGTGAAAGTCTCCGAAGGCGTTGACGCTCTTTGCTCTATCGGCCCCGATATGGACATCGACGTCGGCAGCCGTGTGACCGTCTACCTCTCGAAGGTCGAGCCCTCCAAGAACCCCACGCAGCCTCCGCGTGTCCGCGGGCGCATTCGCCGCGTGCTTTAATGATGGAGGTGTGTGATATATGGCAGGTGCGTATGTCACTAAAGCCGATGGTCTGATTCTGAAGGCGGATCCCCGTGCGGTTCAGTCGTTTCATCATCGGTTCGCCTCTGATCGCACGCACAACGAGTCGTTTACGATTCGCTGGTTCTGTGACCTGTCTCCTGAAAAGAAGGACTGGTACACCGAAGTCATGATCCTTCTCTCGCGTTTTACCTTTGCGACAAAGGAGAACATCCTCGAATTCATGCGCATTCGCGGCTACGATGTCGCTGATGCGGACGAGTACCTTGATGAGCTCCTCGTTCGCCGCTGTCTGAACAGCTTCTATATGAGTGAAACGCAGGATGAAGAGACGAGTGAAGGCAAGAACTTCCCCGAAGACGCGTATGTCGTTTACTGCCTGGACCTCTGTGCGCGGCAGGTGCTTGTGCGGTTCTTCCGCGAGGATATGATCTACTGGCGGCTGACGGACTGCTACCGGAATACCGGTCAGATCATGAAGTATCTGTCTACCTGTCAGTTCTATCTCGCGCTGCTTGACGTGAAGCGTGATCGGCTGCGTCGTTTTGACGCACCCTATGATGCGCTTATCGGTCGGCGCACTTCGCGGTATTCCGCATTTCTTGAGGTGTCCGACGGCGATCCGGCGCCTCGGAATTTCGTCCTTGAGTCCGTTCGCAAGGCGGATATTCCCACCTACTGGGAAAAGAAGGTCATGGAGCAGATGATCCCGTACGTTGACCGCGGTTATTGGCGGCAGTCGTTTGTCGATGCCCCGTATTTCGTGCTTCTTGCAGAGGATATGGAAGTGGCTACCGCAGCTGCGGAAGCGCTGTCTCGCCGGCTCCCCAAACTCCGCTATTGCGTCACGACGGATAAGGAGCTGCTCAAAGGGCTCGCAAATGCGACGTTTTACCGGTTTGCGTATCCGGATGTCAGCGATCCCAACGAGATCACTCCCGAGAGCAACGGCGAGTTGATGCCTGTGAAGGCGTCGATTTTCACGAAGTACGGGAAGTCCTAAATCCAAACAACCACAAGAAAATCGC
>Ga0310695_10009654_pt1 | contig 14421 bp, 7 predicted proteins | sample RumenRJG_04DNA_FD_203882 | JGI IMG/M metagenome (GOLD analysis project Ga0310695, IMG submission 203882) | Bovine rumen microbial communities from Lethbridge, Alberta, Canada - RJG_04 (v2) (version 2) | ecosystem: Host-associated > Mammals > Digestive system > Stomach > Rumen | place: Canada... | reverse complement strand
AATAACGGGATTATCCTCTGTTTCATACTACTATTATCAAAAGAATGTTATAACAAGTAGTCCTGATTTACAAGAACTTACATCGGAATACAACGTACTACTTTTGATTACCTTTTAGTTGTGAATACTCTGCTTATCAAAAGATTGTGATTAACGGAATACAGCGACCTGCAGCCCCGATGAAACAGCATCCCCGAGATTCCGCAAGGAGCCTCGGGGATGACTGTTTATGTTTGGCAACAACTTTTTTTACTAAATGTTTTGTTACTTTGCTTTTTAATTTGTACCTTTGCGCCATATTTCTAAATAGAAAACATGCGTAAGTTCTTTCTTTTAACCATCATCGTCATAGCAGCGATGCTTGTCTCGTGTGCAGGAGGCAATGCAAAATACCGTATCGGCGTGTCGCAGTGCTCCGCCGACATCTGGCGCGACAAGCAGAATGCTGAACTGAAGATGGGGGCTTACTTCCATGAAAACGTAGAGATGAAGTTCGCCGCTGCCTACGACAGCGATGAGCGGCAGGTGCAGCAGATAGACAGTCTCGTGGATGATGGCATCGACTTGCTGATTGTGGCACCGAATCAGGTGCAGACCATCTCGCCCGCCATCGACCGCGCCTACGACAAAGGCATCCCTGTCATCGTGTTTGAGCGGAAGACCAGTTCGCAGAAATACACGGCTTTCATCAGTGCCGACAACTATGAGATGGGGCGTGTGATGGGAGAGTACATCATCTCTCGGCTTCACGGAGAGGGCACCGTGCTGGAGATTAAGGGACTGGAAGGGTCGTCGCCATCCATCGAGCGCCACAACGGTTTTATGGATGCCATCAAGAATGCACCCGGCATCAAGGTCGTTGCCTCGTTACAGGGCGACTGGACAGAGCAGACGGCTTACGAGAGTACTCAGCAATGGTTCCTTAATAATAAAGATGTACGCGTGGACCTGGTGTTTGGCGCCAACGACCGTACGGCGATGGGAGCGAGGAAGGCGCTTGGTGAAGACGTGCTATACTGCGGCATCGACGGTCTGCCAGGCGAAAGCGGCGGAATACAACTGGTACGCGATTCGTTGCTCGACGCTTCGTATATCTATCCCACACATGGTGACCAGATCATCGAGTTGGCTGTCAATATCCTCGAAGGAAGGCCCTACGAGAAGGAGACGTTGCTGATGTCGGCCCTGGTCACCCGCGACAATGCCAAGGTGCTGCTGATGGAGAGTGAGGAAATCATGCGCCAGGCTAACCAACTGGAGTCCTTGCATAAGAAGGCCAACAACTACCTGCATGAACTTGACACGCAGCGCATCATCAACTGGCTGGCTATCAGTATCATTGTGCTATTGATCGTGGTGTTCGTTCTCTTCTACCTTTACCACCTCCGCAAGATTGCCTTCCAGAGGGAGCGTGTGGTCAATACGCTATGGCATCTCAAGCCAGAAGTTAGCACTGCTCCCGCTGATGCCGGTGTTGATTCGGATTTGAAATCCGTATCTCATGAGTCGGACATTTCAACTCCCCACCAGCCTCAATCCGAAAGTTCCTCTGTTGCCGAGGAGGACGAGCCGGAAACGGTGTCGCTGTTTATCACCCGCTTCAAGGAGGTCATCGAGGCTCGCCTGGAGAACAGCAACGTCAGTGTAGAGGACCTTGCAGCCGACATGAACCTGAGCCGTGTGCAACTCTATCGCAAGGTGAAGGCCGTCACAGGCTCGTCGCCCGTGGAACTGCTGCGCACCGCCCGCCTGAATCGCGCCTACCAGATGCTGCTGACCACCGACAAGAGCGTCTCTGAGGTGGCCTACGCCGTAGGCTTTACCGCGCCCTCATATTTCACCAAGTGCTTTAAGGAAGAATACGGCAAGGTGCCGGGCGACGTGAGGAGATAGCGACGCGCAGTCTGTGAAATATCGTTCATTCCATCGCAAAAATGTTACATCGCAACATTAATTGCACGGGATGAACGATATTTTTATGCTTTCGTGCCATTTAGTTCATACTTTTGCGACACATTTCTAACCAAAGTATTAACTAAAAACAAAAGCAAATGAAACAAATGAAGCGATTCATTCTTGCTCAGGCGAGCGTCTCGAAGAGACGGTTGCTGGGTTTCCTCTCGCTGATGCTGTGTACCGTGATGTACGCGCAGACAGAGATTACGGGAACGGTGGTCGATGAAACCGGCGAAGGGATCATCGGTGCTACCGTGATGGAGAAGGGGACGTCGAACGGTACGTTGACCGATTTCGACGGCAACTTCAAGTTAAAGGTGCAGGCCGGCAAGACGCTGGTCTTCTCGTACATCGGCTATCTGACACAAGAACTGCCTGCCCAGAAGGGCATGAAGGTGACACTGCAGGAGGATGCCCTGTCGCTGAACGAGGTGGTGGTGACGGGTTATACCACCCAGCGTAAGGCCGACCTGACCGGTGCCGTATCGGTAGTCAGCGTCAGCGAACTTGCCAAGCAGAACGAGAACAACCCGATGAAGGCCATGCAGGGTCGTGTGCCCGGCATGAACATCTCTGCCGACGGTTCGCCCTCGGGTTCGGCAACGGTGCGTATCCGTGGTGTCGGCACGCTGAACAACAACGACCCTCTGTACATCATCGATGGTGTTCCCACAAAGGCCAGTATGCATGAGTTGAACGGTAACGACATCGAGAGCATCCAGGTGCTGAAGGATGCCGCCTCGGCCTCTATCTACGGTTCGCGTGCCGCCAACGGTGTGATCATCATCACCACCAAGAAAGGAAAGGAAGGCAAGATCAAGATTGACTTCGACGCCAGTTTGTCAGTGCAGACCTACGCCCACAAGATGGAGGTGCTCAATGCCAAGGAGTACGGCCAGGTGCTGTGGGGCGCTTACGTGAACGACGGCCTGGACCCCAACCGCAACAGTTTGGGCTATAACTTCGACTGGGGCTATGACGCACAGGGCCATCCCGTGCTGAACAACGTAGGCCTGGACAAGTATCTGGATGCCGCCGGCACCACCCCAGCCGCTGACACCGACTGGTTCAAGGAGACCACCCGCACAGGTTTGATTCAGCAGTACAACGTATCGCTGAGCAATGGTTCAGAGAAGGGCTCTTCTTTCTTCTCGCTGGGCTATTATAAGAATAAAGGCATTATCAAGAATTCCGACTTCGAGCGTTTCTCGGCCCGTATGAATACCGAGTACAAACTGCTGAAGATGAAGGATCTGGACGTGCTGACCGTTGGTGAGCACTTCACCCTGAACCGCACCAGCGAGGTGCAGGCTCCTGGAGGATTCCTGCAGAACGTGCTGCAGTTCAACCCCTCGCTGCCGGTATATACCACGAAGGGCGAGTTTGCCGGTCCTGTAGACGGCTATCCTGACCGCGAGAACCCCGTGGCCCGTCTGGAGCGTAACAAAGACAACCGCTACACCTACTGGCGCCTGTTTGGCGATGCCTATCTGGACATCAACCCCATGAAGGATTTCCATATCCGTTCGACCTTCGGTCTGGACTATGCCCAGAAGGAGCAGCGCATCTTCACCTATCCTGTCACCGAGGGTACGGTTGCCAACAAGACGAATGCCGTGGAGCCCAAGCAGGAGCACTGGGTGAAGTGGATGTGGAACGCCATTGCCACCTACAATTTAGAGATTGGCAAGCATCGTGGTGACGCCATGATTGGTATGGAGTTGAACCGCGAGGACGACCGCTACTTCAGCGGCAAGCGTTACGACTTTGCCGTGTTGGATCCCGACTACATGTGGCCTAACGCCGGTGTTGGCGAGACAGAGGCTTACGGTGGTGGCGAAGGCTTCACGCTGACCTCTTTCTTCGGCAAACTCAACTATACTTACGACGAGAAATACATGGCCAGTTTCACGCTGCGTCGTGACGGTTCGAGCCGTTTCGGTAGGAACAACCGCTATGGTACGTTCCCCTCGGTCAGTGCCGGCTGGCGCATCAGCGAGGAAGGCTTCATGAAGGAAATGACCTGGCTCGACAACCTGAAACTCCGTGCTTCATGGGGTCAGACGGGTAACCAGGAGATTCCCGTCATTGCCCGCTACACACTCTACGAGAGCAACTACGGCGAAGCACAGTTCGGCGGACAGAGTTATGGCACCAGTTACGACATCGAGGGCACGAACGGCGGCAAGCAACTGCCCAGCGGTTTCCGTCGCACCCGTCTCGGCAACGACGACCTGAAGTGGGAGACCACCACGCAGACCAACCTCGGCTTGGACTTCGGCCTGTTCCATAACGCCCTGTACGGTTCGTTCGAATGGTACTACAAGAAGACCACCGACATTCTCGTGGATATGCCCGCCATCGGTGTGATGGGCGAGGGTGCTTCACAGTGGATCAATGCCGGCGAGGTGAAGAACAAGGGTGTTGAGTTCAACATCGGCTATCGTGGTGAAATCGACAAGTTCTCCTACGACATCACCGGCAACATCGGCACTTATCGCAACGAGGTGACGAAGTTGCCCGAGACCGTGGCATCCAATGGAACCTTCGGCGGCAACGGCGTGAAGAGCGTGGTGGGACATCCCATGGGAGCCCAGGTGGGCTACATCTACGACGGTATCTTCTGCAACCAGCAGGAGGTGGATAACCACGCCGTACAGAACGGTGCCGGTGTAGGCCGCATCCGTTGGAAGGACCTCAATAACGACGGCGTCATCAACGAGTCAGACCAGGACTGGATCTACTCTCCCGTTCCCGACTTCACCTGGGGTCTTAACATCTACCTGCAGTATAAGGACTTCGACTTCACCATGTTCTGGCAGGGTGCGCAGGGTGTTGACGTCATCACCGACCTGAAGCGCGAGACCGACCTTTGGCAGGGCCTTAACATTTCTAACCTGAACAAGGGCCAGCGCCTGCTCGACGCATGGACACCCGCCAATGCCGGCTCTACCATCCCCGCACTGAGCACGATGGACAACAACAACGAGAAGCGCGTGTCGAGTTATTTCGTAGAGAACGGCTCATACGCCAAACTGCGCACCGTGCAGTTGGGCTACAACCTGCCCAAGAGCCTGGCGGAGAAGATCTACATGACACGTGTCCGTTTCTATCTGTCAGCCCAGAACCTGCTGACCATCAAGAGCAAGAAGTTTACGGGTGTTGATCCGGAGAATGCCAACTTCGGCTATCCTATTCCTCTGAACGTAACCTTCGGTCTCAATGTTTCATTTTAATTAGATATTAGTAATTATGATTACCAAGACATATAGAAGACTTCTGATAGGTGCAGCATTTATCGTTTGTCATTTATCATTTAGTATAGCACTCACCAGTTGCGAGAGTTTCCTTGACGAGCATGTGCCGCAGGGAACGCTGAGCGACGAACAGGTGAAGACGGAGGAGAATGCAGAGGCCATGGTGGTGTCAGCGTATGCCATCTTTACCACGGCTGAAGATATTAACTCTTCGTTCTCGATGTGGAACTTTGAGGTGCGTTCCGACGATGCCTACAAGGGCGGCTCAGGCCCTGGCGACGGCGACGTGTTCCATCAACTGGAGATCCAGCAAGGTGTGCTCACCACCAACTGGAACATCAACGACATGTGGGTGCGACTGTACAATAGCCTGTCGCGTGTGAACAGTGCCATTGCCCTGCTGAATGCCAGCGACTACGACATGAAGCAGCAGCGCCTGGCCGAGATGAAGTTCCTGCGCGCATACGGTCACTTCCTGCTGAAGCGCCTGTATAAGCATATTCCGTTTGTTACCAACGAGAACCTGACTTACGACGAGTACAACAACCTGTCGAACCATGAATATACCAACGACGAGGGTTGGCAGCAGATTATCAACGACCTTGAGGAGGCATACAAGGTGCTGCCTGAGAAGCAGGCCGACAAGGGCCGTCCCACAAAGGCTGCCGCTGCCGCTTTCCTGGCAAAGGTCTATCTCTACAAGGCTTATCATCAGGACGATGAGAACAACAACCAGGTGACCAGCATCAACCAGGATGAGTTGCAGAAGGTCATTGAATACACCAATCCCGCACTGTATGCCAACTATGGCCTGGAGGCTGACATCCACAACAACTTCCGTCCCGAGGAGCAGTTTGAGAACGGCATTGAGAGCATCTGGGCTATCCAGTATTCTCGCAACGATGGTTCTACGTTTGGTAACCTGAACTGGAGTTACGGACTGATTCCTCCCAACATCCCTGGCGCTACCGATGGCGGTACCGACTTCTTCAAGCCTTCACAGAATCTGGTGAACGCTTTCCGTACCGGTGCCGACGGTCTGCCCCTGCTTGACACATTCAATCAGAAGGACTACGATATGGCTGTCGACAATGCAGACCCACGTCTGTTCCTGACAGTAGGTATGCCTGGCCTGCCTTATATGTTCAACAAGAACTTCATGATGGACAAGACCAGCGTGTGGAGCCGTTCTGGTGGCGTCTACGGCTACTATGTATCGCTGAAGCAGAATATCGATCCTGCACTCATCGGCGAGTACCTTATCAAAGGTTCCTACTGGGCTTCTCCAATGAACCGAATCGTGTTCCGCTATGCCGACGTGCTGCTGATGCGTGCCGAGGCGTATGCACAGTTGGGCAACAGCGAGCAGGCCATCAATCTGGTGAACCAGATTCGCCAGCGTGCCGCCGGCAGCACCCAGATGATAGGCAGTTATCAGAACACGTATGGCGTGAAGATGTATGTCACCCCGTATAAGGGTGCTTACAGCAAAGAGGAGACGGTGAAGATCGTGAAGATGGAGCGCCGCCTGGAGATGGCTATGGAGTCTGAGCGCTTCTTCGACCTTGTTCGCTGGGGCGATGCTGCCAACGTGCTGAACAAGTACTATGCTGAAGAGATTGACAACTGCGCACTGTACAGCGATGCCCATTTCACTGCCAACAAGGGTGAATACCTGCCCATACCGTTCGTGCAGATGTCAGCATCGCGCGGCAACTACATTCAAAATTGCGGCAACTGGTAAATAAAAATGAGAAATGATTAATGAGAAATGAGGAATGAATTTCTGATCGTTTCTGAATTATGAATAATGCATTATAAATTATGAATTATATGAAAAAGATATTCAATATATTCTGTGCCCTCTGCCTGGCCCTTGGCTTGTGGTCATGCTCTAGCGACCATGTGAGCGACCTTAGGCTTTCCGGCGACTGCATGGTGGAAGCATTATCGCTCGACGCCTACGAGGGTAATATCGACCTGGCCTCCCGCAGCATCGTGGTTCGCTTGCCGGAGGTGTATGAGACCTCTGCCATGACGGTCAGCAAGTTGTTGCTCTCCGCCGGTGCTACGTGTAATGTGAAGCAGGGTGAGACCCTCGACATGGACAATGCCAAGTCGCTGATTGTTCGCAATGGCGACGTGTCGCTGGAGTGGACACTCTATGTGATGCACGACGAGGCACGTATCTACAGTTTTGTTATCAACGACATCTACACGGGTTCTATCGATGAGTCGAAAAAGACCATTACTGTCTATCTGCCCGGCGGCATGGACCTGAGCAACCTGGTGCCCACCATTTCCTACAGTGCCAATGCCACACTGTCGCCTGCAACGGGTGTCGCCCAGGACTTCACCAATCCTGTGAAGTATAAGGTGACCAACAATTCCGCTGAGAGCGAATATACCGTCACGGTGATCTCCATCGACAAGCCTTCAGCCCTCTTCCTGGGCACGGCTCCCACGATGGAAGACCTCGACCCCGAGGCCAAGGCTGCCTGCCAGTGGATGCTGGGCAATGTTCCCAAGACCCTCTATGCTTCGTTTGCCGACCTTCGTGCCGGAACCATCGACCTCTCTGAGTGCAAGGTGATGTGGTGGCACTTCCACTACGACGGTGGCGTTGACGGTCACGACCAGTTCGTGGCTAAGGCTCCTGAGGCTATGAACACGCTCAACGCGCTTCGTTCGTTCTACGAGAATGGCGGTTCGTTCTTCTTCACACGCTATGCTACGAATGTTCCTTCGTTCATCGGTGTTACTGGCGACGACGAGTGGACCACACCAAACAACTGCTGGGGTCAGAACGAGTTCGAGGCAGAGACCTGCGGCGGTCCTTGGGACTTCCAGATGTACGATGGACAGCAGGGGCATCCGCTCTGGCAGGGCATCATTGCCGGCGACGATCCTAACCGCGTGTATTGCACCGATGCCGGTTATCACATCACCAACTCTACCGCTCAGTATCACATTGGAACAGACTGGGGTGGCTATGACAACCACGCTGCATGGGAGGCCCGCACGGGTGGCACCATCCTTGGTGTCGGCGGCGACGGTGCCGTGGTAGCATGGGAGTATCCTGCCCACGAAGGCAAGGGTCACGTCATCTGTATCGGTTCTGGCTGCTACGACTGGTTCTCCTACACCTACGAGGCTGGCTACACCGAGAAGTTCCACAAGAACATCGAGATAATTACCTCGAATGCTTTCAACATTTTAACGAAATAATGCATTATGAAAAAGATGTTTAATATATTCTATACCGGTCTGGTGGGCTGCGCCTTGTGCGCAGCAAGCACCGGCTGCAGTGACGACACATATAGTCCTGATCCCGACAAGAACTGGGATGGTACGACGGAGTTTTTCACCCCCACAGAGCCTAACGCACAGCAGACGTACTACAACCCGCAGATTGGCCGCTGTGGCGACCCCATGCCCTTCTACGATGCAAACACCGGCGACTTCAAAGTGCTCTACCTGCAGGAGTACGTCAACAACGGCCCTACCTATCACCCCTTCTGGGCGGTGAGCACCAATGACGGCGCCAACTACGAGTCGCTGGGCGAAATCATCCCCACCGGTTCTTCTGTGATGGATGCCGATGCCGCTCTGGGTACGGGTTGTGCCGTCTATAGCGAGGCCGAAAAGCAGTACTACATCTATTATACTGGCCACAGTTTCCAGGCTGGCAGCGTGCACGAGGTGGTGATGCGTGCCACGTCGCCCGACTTCAAGACATGGACCAAGGACTACCAGTGGACGCTGAAGGGTTCCGACTATAACACTACCACCGACTTCCGCGATCCTCAGGTGTTCAAGGCCGACGACGGAATGTGGCACATGGTCATTGCCGGCAAGTTGAAGTTCCTTGACTTCAAGTCTGCCGACCTGAAGAACTGGGAATATGTAGATCAGTTCAACATGGTATGGGACCGCATGTGCGAGTGCCCCGACATCTTCAAGATGGGCGACTGGTGGTACTTCATCTACAGCGAGGGCTACCGTACCGACTGGAGCCGTAAGGTGAAGTATATGATGGCCAAGAGTTTCCAGGGCCTGAAGGAATGCTTCGGCGACCCGGGCGCCCACTGGCCTCAGGACGGCAAGGAGGGCGTGCTCGACACGCGAGCCTTCTATGCCGGCAAGACAGCCTCCAACGGCACCGACCGCTACATTTGGGGATGGTGCCCCATCCGCGAGGGAGCCACACTCTTCGACAAGAACATCAACGTGGGTGCTGACAGCGAGCCCGCATGGGCCGGTGCACTGGTATGCCACAAAGTCATCCAGCATGCCGACGGTACGCTGACCCTCGGCGCCGTGCCCGCCATTGCCGACAAATACACCAAGAGCCAGTCGCTGAACGTCATGGACAGCAAAGGCTATAACAACGGCACACTCACTGGCGACGATGCCTACGTGCTCTACAACCGACTGGGTGCCTGCAACCACATCTCGTTCACCGTCAAGACTGCCGGCAACTCCGACAAGTTCGGCATCTCCGTAGTACGCAGCACAGACCCTGAGTACTACTACACCATGGTCGTCAATCCCGAGAACGACAACTGGCGCAAGGTGAACTTCGAGGAAGAGGGATTCCGTATCGAGGAAGAGTTCGACGGTACCGAGAAAAAGATCAAAAAGATCTACGGCAAGGGATTCATCCGCGGTATCGACGGCTACGGATTTGCCCGTCCTGCTGACAACACCTACAAGGTGGACATCTACACCGACAACTCCGTGCTCGTCATGTACATCAACGATAACGTATGCTACACCAACCGCATCTACGGTATCACCAAGAACTGCTGGAGCATCAACAACTACGGCGGTACTATCACCGTTAGCGACGTGAAAGTGAAAGCACAATAAAATGTAAGAAGTGAGAAGTAAGAGGTAAGAAGAGGTGAGGCTGGTATTACACATCATCCATCTTACCTCTTACATCACATATCATCCATTACACATTATTAATAACTATTCATTCTAAAAATTCAAGCGTATGAGAAAATTATTTTTACTCGGAATGCTGTTCGCAGCAACAACAAGTTTTTCACAAGTCATCCTTTGGAATGGCGATGACAAGGAAGCAGGCAGTGACGGTGGCTTCTGGAACCGTGCAGAGCCCACCGTAGTAGAAGAAGATGGCAACAAGTGCATGAAGTTCACGCTGAAGGCTAACCCCGGCGGCTGGGCCGACGAGCACCACAATGCCGCACTGCCCGTAGGCGATGTTGATTTCAAGGCCCTGCGCCGCTTGACAATGCGTCTGAAGATGGCCGATGCCCACAATGTGCTGGTACAGCTAGAAGGCAAGGACGGAGCCTACAATGCAGAGCGTATCGCATGGTACGACGGTGGTAACGGATGGCAGGTATTGGTTTACGAGTTCGCTGCTGGTCCCGAGTTCAATAAGATTACTGACAGCGGCAACAATGTACTGGCTATCTGGCCTTTTGAAAAGACAGCAGATGGCGAGGGTAAGACTTTCTATGTTGACGACATCAAGCTAGAGGGTCCCATGGTCAATGACAAGGGTATTCTGGCCTGTGCCGATAACTCGCTGACTGGCGAAGTCAAGGTGACTGGCACCATTGGCAAGGGAACCTACCAGTGTACTTGGGACGGCGACTGGCATCCATTGCCCTACGACGACTATGCCCTGCTCGCCTCAAAGCTGGCACCTGAAGCCACCGTGCTCAACGTGAGCGAAGCCGCTCGTTGGGATGAGGACTGGAACGTCATCAAGGCTAAGTGCCCCAACATCACCATCGTCACTTCCGACGACCCCACCGGCATTCAACAGCTTAAGAATACCGACAACCATGCCGACAATAAGGTTTATACCCTCTCCGGCCAACTCTGCACCAACACCAGTGCCAAGGGTATTTACATTGTCAACGGCAAGAAGGTCATCAAGAAGTAATCCATCTACTGGTTAGTAGAAAGAGGTTATAGACAGCCTCGCCCCAAGGAGAGGCGTCCAAATTAACTACAACAGATTTCACGGATTATACGGATTTTCTAAGTTACTGCTTATCAGTAGTGCTTAAATCCATATAATCCGTGAAATCTATTTCCCGTGTTGTTGCCCAAAATACAATAAATAATGCGTTTGTTTGGTCATTTTCCAATTTTTGTTTATCTTTGCCTACCGAAATATAGATAATACTAACCCAGCATGAAACAAACCACCTTATTTATTATATTACTCGCGGCTTTACTGCTGACAGCCTGTTCGCAAAAGGAAAAGACGTATAAGATAGCCGTGTCTCAATGTTCCGTCGGAAACTGGCGATTTAAGCTGAACGATGAACTACTGGCAGCCCAATACCTGTACGACCAGAACGTGAAGGTGGAAATCATCAACTGCTACGACCGTTCGGACGTGCAGGTGCGCCAGATTGACAGCCTGTCGCTAAGCGATATCGACCTGCTGGTCGTAGCCCCCAACGAATATGCAGAAGTGGCTCCCGCATTGCGACGTGCCAAGGAGCGCGGTGTGCCCGTCATCCTGTTTGACCGTAAGGCCGATACCGACGACTACACCGCATTCATTGGCGGCGACAACGTGGCAGTGGGAAGAATGGCAGCAGAATACGCCATGCAGCTCGTGGCGCAATCCACAGGAAAACACATCCTGGAGGTGACCGCACTGCAAAGCACATCGCCGTCGCTGGACCGCCATCGCGGGTTCGAGAAAGTAATGCGGAACCATCCCCAGATGGACTATCAGTGCATCTTCGGCAACTGGGACGACCATCATACCCACGACATCGTCAAGGAGCAGCTGGAGCAAGGCAAGCGCCCCGACGTTATCTTCTGTCATAGCGACTTCATGGCACGCGGTGCCTACTGGGCCATCAGGGATGCCGGACTGGAAGGTCAGGTGAAGGTGATTGGCGTTGACGGACTGCCTGGTGCCGACGAAGGCATAGAACACGTGCAGAAGGGACATTTCGCTGCCACCTGCGTCTATCCCACCCACGGCGAACAGATAGTGAAACTGGCCTTGGACATCTTGACAGGACAACCCTACAAGCGCATCAACTACCTGAACAGCATGATGATTACACCCGAGAATGTCGATATGGTGTCGCTCTACGGCAACGAGCTGCAGCAACAAAATGCCGACATTGTGGCTATACAGGACAAGTTGGAGGAATATTTCGGACTGTATAACGTCCAGACCAAAGTCATCTGGGGAGGTGCCGTAGCCATTGCACTGCTCATCATAGCCGTGCTGCTCACTTGGCGCGGTGTGGTACAGATTCGCAAGGCGCACCGCCGACAGAAAACCATGAACCGCGAACAGACTCAGTTCTACACCAATGCCAGCCACCAGTTGAAAACACCATTGACACTGATTGCAGGTCCCGTCAAACAGTTGCTGGACCGCAACGTGCTGAAAGGGGACGACCGCGAACTGCTGGAAATCGTGGAGCGCAATGTTTCACAACTGGAAGCTCTTGTTTCCAACGTACTCAACTTCCGCCATGAGGTACAGAACACCGTCAGCGACGATACCGCAGAAAGCGCAATCAGCACCCTTGTGCCCAAGGACATCGTGCAGGAAGGTCATCTGGAAATGCTGAACCAAGAAGACACCGACGAACTGCCCAACATACTCATTGTCGAGGACAACGAAGACATGCGCCGCTATCTGCGCACTCTGCTTGCCAACCGCTTCTACGTCCTTGAGGCCAGTGACGGACAGAGCGGACTCAAGCTGGCACGCGAGAGTGTGCCCGACCTCATCATCAGCGACGTCATGATGCCCGTTATGGATGGACTGCAGCTATGCAAGCATCTCAAGGAAGACTTCATCACCAGTCACATCCCCGTCATCCTGCTTACGGCACGCAGTGAGGAACACCAGCAGATGGAAGGATACGAGAGCGGAGCAGATGCCTACCTGACAAAGCCCTTCAGCGCAACCCTCCTGATAAGCCGCATCGATAACCTGTTGGCCACACGCCGCCAACTGCGCCAGCTTTTCGACACGAACAAGCAGGAAAACGTGTCCGTTGATGTCAAACTGACCACGCAGGACAGCCTCTTCATCGAACAGTTAAAAGAAGCCATCAGCAGCAACATGTCCAATCCTAACCTGAAGATGGACGATCTGGGCGAACAACTCGGCATCAGCCGCGTACAGCTATACCGAAAAGTGAAGACCCTTACCGGACTCTCGCCCGTGGAACTGCTACGGCAGATGAGACTGCAAAAAGGAAAAATACTGCTCAATACAACCACCAAGACGGTGGCAGAGATAGCCTACGAGGTAGGGTTCAACTCAGCAAGCTATTTTGCCAATTGTTTCAAGAAGCAATTCGGCAAATTGCCGATGGAATTGCGCGAATAGCCCTGGAAAGCCTATTGCCACTACGATAACAAATATCATAAAAAGCATCACAAAATAGTTACATGTAACATTTTTACTGATGGTTTGAACGTTTTTTTATAGCGTTCAGACCATATTCGTTCGTACTTTTGCGCCAGAGATTTGCACAATTTAGTACTAACTTAAAAAAAAAGTAAATGAAAAAGACGAAAACATTCATTCTTGCTCTGGCAAGCGTTTCAAAGAGACGTTTGATGAGTTTTCTGGCGCTCACATTATGTATGGTAGTGTATGCGCAACAGGAAATTACAGGTACGGTGACGGACGCCATGGGACCTGTCATCGGGGCTACCGTAATGGAGAAGGGAACGTCGAACGGTACGGTGACCGATTTCGACGGAAACTTCAAGTTAAAGGTGCAGGCCGGTAAGACGCTGGTATTCTCCTACATCGGCTACAAAAGCCAGGAATTACCCGCCAAGGACGGCATGCAAGTGTCAATGGAAGAAAATGCCAAGGAACTGGCCGAGGTAGTGGTAACTGGTTATACCACCCAGCGTAAGGCCGACTTGACGGGTGCCGTTGCCGTGGTACAGACCAAGGAGTTGAAGACCAGTGCCGACACCGACCCTATGCGTGCTCTGCAGGGTAAGGTTCCCGGTATGACCATTACCAGCGATGGTTCTCCTGTAGGTGCCGGTACGGTACGTATCCGTGGTATCGGCTCGTTCAACTCATCACAGGATCCCTTGTTTATCATTGATGGTGTGCCCACCACGACTAACCTGAACACGCTGAACATGAACGATATCGAGTCCATGCAGGTGCTGAAGGATGCCGCCTCGGCCTCTATCTACGGTTCGC
>Ga0310695_10009652_pt1 | contig 14422 bp, 12 predicted proteins | sample RumenRJG_04DNA_FD_203882 | JGI IMG/M metagenome (GOLD analysis project Ga0310695, IMG submission 203882) | Bovine rumen microbial communities from Lethbridge, Alberta, Canada - RJG_04 (v2) (version 2) | ecosystem: Host-associated > Mammals > Digestive system > Stomach > Rumen | place: Canada... | reverse complement strand
TTCATAGGTTATCGTAAATATGTCGCAAATATAAGGTTTTTATTGATAACTTCCAAATAAATAAGGTATAAAACTGCAAAAAAACTTTGTTATTTCGTTGAAATGCACTAACTTTGCACCGATTTTTAGAAAAATAGTTTATGAATAGAAAGATTGCTTTTGGCTTTTGGCTTCTGGCCTTCGGTTTCTTGCCGGCAGGCGCCCAGCGGGTGCTCTCGTTAGACAGTTGCCGCCAGATGGCCTTGCGCAACAACAAACAGATGAGCGTCTCGAAGGTGAAACAGGACGTGGCTGCCAACCTCAGGAAGTCGGCACGCACGAAGTACCTGCCCCATGTGAGTGCCATCGGCACCTACCAGTACACCAGTGAGCCCATCTCGATACTGAGTGAGACTCAGAAGACTGAGTTTAGCAATTTAGGAACCACGATAGGAACAGGCCTGGTACAAAGTATGGCCGAGCTGATGGTACAACATCCTGCACTCGCACAAGTGATGGCAAAGGTAGGACCTGTCTCTGAGGAGATGCTGAATGGTCTCGGACAGAAAATCGTCGATGCCTTCGATACCGACACCCGTCATCTGTTTGTCGGTTCTGTGATGTTCACCCAGCCCTTGTTTATGGGTGGTAGCATCATCGCCATGAACAAGATGGCGGATATCAACGAGAAGATGGCGGCCAACTCGATGGAAGCCCGCCGACAGGCGACGATCTACAAACTGGATCAGGCCTACTGGCAGGTGGTGTCGCTCTGTCATAAGCAGAAATTGGCAGAGAGTTACCTCGACCTGGTGAAGAAACTTGATACCGATGTCTATAAGATGATCGAGGAAGGTGTGGCTACGAAGAGCGACGGTCTGAGTGTGGATGTGAAGGTGAACGAGGCTGAGATGACCCTCACGAAGGTGAACGACGGACTCGTGCTCTCACGGATGCTCTTGAACCAACTCTGCGGACTGCCCCTCGACGAAGAGGTGATCCTGGCCGACGAGCAGAAGGATCAGATCGCCGTTGTGGAACTGACCCCAGCACTCAACGTGGATGCTGCCGTATCGAACCGTCCTGAACTGAAGATGCTGCAGAATGCGGTGGACCTCTCGAAACAGACCACCAATATCCTCAAGGCAGGTAACCTGCCTCAGTTGCTGTTGACAGGTGGCTATGCTGCCAGCAATCCGAATATGCTGAATGGCTTTGAGCGGAAGTTCCGCGGTTTCTGGAATGTGGGCGTATCACTGCGTGTGCCCATCTGGAACTGGGGCGACGTGATGTATAAGGTACGTGCCTCGAAGGGCGCCACCTCGATCGCCAGTCTCGAACTCGCTGAGGCACGGGAACTGATTGAACTGCAGGTGAACCAGAGCACCTTTAAGGTGGATGAGGCCAACAAGAAACTGACGATGGCGATGAAGAACATCCAGCGTGCAGACGAGAACCTGCGTACGGCCAACCTCGGTTTCCACGAAGGTGTGATCACACCGACCACGGTGATGGAGGCGCAGACGGCCTGGCTCCAGGCTCAGTCGCAGAAGATTGATGCCGAGATCGACGTCAAGATGTCGCAGGTAGATCTGCAGAAAGCACTTGGAACTTTAGAATAATAATCAAATAACGCAATAATATTATGTCAGCAAAAAGTCAACATAAGAACATTTTACTAGCCGTGATGGGATTTGCGGCAGTAGTGGTGATCGTAGCATTGATCGGTCTCATCGCCCTCGACCGTGATCCGGATATCATCCAGGGCCAGGTGGAGGTGAGTGAGTACCGTGTGTCAAGTAAGGTACCTGGACGTATCCTCGAAATCCGTGTGAAGGAGGGCGACTACGTGAAGGCAGGTGATACCCTTGCCATCCTCGATGCACCTGAGGTGCGTGCCAAGATGGAACAGGCCCAGAGTGCAGAGAGTGCAGCCGCCGCCTTGGAACTGAAGGCGAAGAACGGTGCCCGTAAGGAGCAGATCCAGGGTGCTTTTTCCGTGCTGCAGCAGGCGAAGGCAGGTTTTGAGATCGCCGAGAAGTCTTACAACCGTGTGCAGCGTCTCTTCGACGAGGGTGTGATGAGTGCCCAGAAACGAGATGAGGCTTTTGCCAGTTACAAGGCGATGGAGGCTCAGATGAAGGCTGCCCAGAGTCAGTATGACATGGCTGTCAACGGTGCACGTATGGAGGATAAACTGGCTGCTTCTGCCCAGGTGGGTCGTGCCAGGGGTGCCGTACAGGAGGTGAACTCCTATATCCATGAGACTGTTCAGATTGCCCAGAAAGAGGGTGAGGTCACCGATATCTATCCGAAGGTTGGTGAACTGGTGGGTACAGGTTCTCCCATCATGTCGATTGCAATGATGGATGATATGTGGGGCACCTTCAACGTGCGTGAGGATCAGTTGAACGACATGCACGTGGGTACTGAATTTACGGTCTTCGTGCCAGCCTTCAACAAAGACGTGAAGATGAAGGTCTATCATCTGAAGGATCAAGGCTCGTTTGCCGTCTGGAAGGCCACCAAGGCCAACGGTCAGTATGACCTGAAGACCTTTGAGGTAAAGGCCCGTCCTGTGGAGAAGTTGGAAGGCCTGCGCCCAGGTATGTCGTTGGTAATTAAGAAGTAGTCATTAAGCATTAAGAGACTTTGAAGTATCTCAATAACATATGGGAAGTAGCCAAGCGTGAGTGCAAGATCCTCTATGTGAATCGCATTTACGCCTACTGTATGGTGGTGTTTCCCCTGTTGGCGATGCTGTTCTTCACCTCGTTGATGGACGACGGTCTGCCACAGGAGATGCCAGTGGGCATTGTCGATCTCGACAATACCACGATGACCCGTGCCTTAGGTCGTAAACTCGACGGATTCCAGAACTCACGGGTGGTGGCTCACTATCCCTCTGTGGCGGATGCGCGCAAGGCTATGCAGGAAAACGAGATCTACGGATTCCTCTACCTGCCGAAAGGTACGACGGACAATCTGCTTGCCAGTCGTCGCCCCACCATTTCGTACTATTATAGCCAGACCTCGTTGACGGCTGGTTCGATGATCATGAAGGATCTGAAGACCACTGCCACCCTCGCTGCGATGGGAGTGGGACAGGCCACGATGCGTGCCAAGGGCTTGACGAATCAGCAGATGGCCACCCTGATACAGCCCATCCGTATCGACCTTCACCAGGTGGTGAATCCCTGGGGAAACTATAATATGTATCTCTCCACGGTCTTTGTACCTGGTGTGATGATGCTCTTCATATTCCTGATATCCGCCTATTCGTTGGGTATGGAACTGAAGTTCGGACGTGGAAAGGAGTGGTTGGGTATGGCCGACAATAACATGGTGGTTGCCATCCTCGGCAAGTATCTGCCTCAGGCACTGATCTTCTCATCGATCATCTTCTTCTATGAGTTCTATATCTACGGCATCCTCCACTTCCCCCATGAAGGCGATATATGGGATATGCTGTTGCTGATGCTGCTGGAGATATTCAGTTCAATCGGTTTCGGCATCTTTATCTTTGGTCTGATGCCGTCGCTCCGTATGTCGATGAGTATCTGTTCGCTGTGGGCTGTGCTCAGTTTCTCGCTGGCAGGATCGGCGTTCCCCATGATGGGCATGGACGCCTCGTTGCAGGCGATCACCTGGCTCTTCCCCCTGCGACATTATTATATGCTCTATCAGATCACGGTGTTCAATGGTTATCCGCTCGTCGATGCCTGGTTCCACCTGGTGGCGATGTTGGCCTTCACGCTGACACCGTGGTTTGTGCTTAGTAAGGTTAAAAACGCAATGCTCAACTATGTCTATATTCCGTAAGATAATCAATTGGCTCGATGATGCTGCCTACGTCTGGCGGCAGGAGTTGAAGCATGTGTTTCGCGATGAGGGCGTGCTGATGTTCTGCATTGTGGTGCCCTTGGGCTACCCCTTGCTCTATTCGTGGATCTATAACAACGAGACGGTTCATGAGGTGCCTGTGGTTGTGGTGGACCAGTCCAACTCACAACTGTCGCGCCAGTTCATCCGGATGTGTGATGCCTCGCCAGATGTGCAGGTGGCCTGCTATGCTGTGGATCTCGACGATGCGAAGTCGCTTGTCAGTCGTCAGGTGGTGAAGGGCATCTATTATATCCCTGAGGATTTCGCCACCCGACTGAACCGTATGGAACAGAGTACCATCAGCGTGTATTGCGACATGGCGCTGATGCTCACCTATAAGGCGATCTATCAGACGGCGCTGGCTGTCACCACCCAGATGGGTGCGGCTATCAAACGCAGTATCTCAGGCAACTATACCGCCCGTGATGATCTGGTCTCGTCGAGTCCGCTCAATGTCGAGGAGGTATCCATCTTCAATCCTGCGGGTGGTTATGGCTCGTCGGTGATTCCTGCGGTGCTGATGCTGATCATCCAACAGACGTTGGCACTGGGTGTGGGTATGGCAGCAGGAACGTCACGTGAGCGGAGCCGCTACAGTGATCTCGTGCCCATCAACAAGTGCTACTCCAGTGTGGGGCGTATCATCTGTGGTAAGTCGTTGTGCTATCTCATGATCTATGCGGTTATGAGTACGTATCTGGTGATAGTCGTCCCCCGGATGTTTAACTACATCCATATGGCGCCCTGGGTGAATCTGCTGGTGCTGATGATTCCATATCTGTTGGCCTGCGTGTTCTTCGCCCAGACGGTCTGCTGTCTGGTACACTATCGTGAGAATGTGATCCTGCTGATGGTGTTCATCTCAATGATCCTGATGTTCCTCAGTGGTGTGTCCTGGCCCCAGACGTCCATCCCCAGTTATTGGCAGGGTGTGTCGTGGCTCTTCCCCAGTACCTTTGGTATCAGGGCGTATATCCGTCTGAACTCGATGGGTGCCACGTTGTCGGATGTATCCAACGAGTTACTGTGCCTGTGGGGCTTGGTGATCTTCTATTTCGCCATGGCCTGTATCGTCTATGGTGTGGAGATGGGTTTGGCGAAACAACATACGACGGAGCGCCTGGAGGTGCTGCGAAAGAAACGTGCCGTCCGTCTGCAGATGAAAGAAAAGAAAAAAGGATCCGAGTAGTTCGGATCCCTTTTTTTTGATGATAGGTTCTTTAGGAGTTCATCCCTACGATCTTCGTCTCTGGCTGCTCTTTGTTACGGCGATTGGTAACGGTAACCACAGCCTGTGCCAGATTGATGAAGGCCAGTCCTGTAGCCGTCTCACTGCTGAGGGCGACAGGGGTACCAGCATCACCATTGTCGCAGATGCTCTGTACGAGTGGGATCTGAGCCAACAGGGGAACCCGCATCTCTTCAGCCAGTTGCTTGCACCCTTCCTTACCGAAGATATAATAACGGTTCTCAGGCAGTTCGGCTGGTGTGAACCACGCCATGTTCTCGATCAGTCCGAGGATGGGCACATTCACCTTCTCGTTGCGATACATGTCGATTCCCTTGCGGGCATCAGCCAGCGCCACCTGCTGTGGGGTTGATACGATGACAGCTCCTGTGATGGGCAGGGTCTGGAGCAGGGTCAGATGGATATCACTCGTACCAGGAGGTGTGTCGAGGATAAAGTAATCCAGTTCGCCCCAGTCTGCATCAGCAATCAGTTGTTTCAGGGCACTGGTAGCCATACCACCGCGCCAGAGGGTAGCCGTGGTGGGCGATACGAAGAAGCCGATGGAGAGCAGTTTCACACCATACTGTTCGATGGGCACAATCAGGTCGCGCCCGTCTTTCTTGATGGCATACGGACGCTCATCTTCCACGTTAAACATCTTCGGCATCGAAGGTCCGAAGATATCCGTGTCGAGCAGGCCCACCTTATAACCTAAGCGGGCGAGGGCGATGGCGAGATTGGCAGAGACGGTACTCTTACCCACACCACCTTTACCAGAACTGACGGCAATGATATTCTTCACACCAGGGAGCATCTGTCCCACCTCAGGACGAGGCGCCGTCTTGAATTCCGTCTCGATGGTCACCTCCACGTCTTGTCCGCAGTGGTATTTGATGGCGGCTTCAGTCGCCTTGACGGTTGATTTCAGGAAAGGATCCGTGTCGCGTGGGAAGGTCAGTACCACTTTCACCTTCCAGGGGTCGCCCTCCTTGGCAGGGGCTGCCACCGCTGGGGTGTCAGCCACCATCTCACTCTCTATGAGGTTCTTCTTCGTGCCGGCATACGTCACCGTCGCCAGCGCCTCCATTACCATCTTAGGATATAATACCATATTATTTACTTTTTTCGAGCGAACTGCGCTTGGAGCGGTGATAGGAGCGATAGTCATCGAGTTCGATTTCCACCTCGGGCTCCTCAAGTGCCTTGGCTCGTGGCAGTCGCCATTTCATATATCTGATGTTCAGACCTCGGGCAATCCACATACTCTCATAGTAGGTCTGGATCGCGAGGATCTGCTTCGTGTCATCGTCGATGCGATCGTCGTGATACAGGTCTTCTGTCCTGAAGAGCACGGGCAACTGGTTCTTCTCCACCATATAAGTAGTATAGGTGAAGAGGAAGTTGGAGTCGGTCTTCAGGTGAATGATACCGCCATCCACGAGGAACTGACGATAACGCGCCATGAAGTAGGTCGATGTCAGACGCTTCCTGGGGTTCTTCATCTGCGGATCACTGAAGGTGAGCCAGATCTCCTGCACCTCGTCTTCTGCGAAGAACCGTTCGATGATCTCGATGTTCGTACGGAGAAAGGCCACGTTCTTCAACCCCTCGTTGAGGGCCTGAGTCGCCCCTGTCCACATACGGGCGCCTTTGATATCCACGCCGATGAAGTTCATCTGGGGATAGAGCTTCGCCAGTTCAACGGTATATTCTCCCTTGCCGCACCCGAGTTCGAGTACGATTGGGTTCTGGTTCTTGAAATACTGCTCGTGCCAGTGGCCTTTCATCTCAAAAGGCACGTGTTCCACTACCGAATAGGGGTACTGGAACACGTTCTCATATTTCTCCATGTCGGCGAACTTCGCCAGCTTGCCTTTGCTCATTCAATCACAACGGTAGTCCAACCATGCTTATCTTCGATCTCACCATACTGGATGCCACGCAGGGTGTCGAACAGACGCTTTGACTGAGGACCAGGCTTGTCGCCGAAGCTGTAGCGCTTGCCCGTGTCGAGGTCGTCGATATAAGAAATAGGTGAAATCACGGCTGCAGTACCACAGGCACCAGCCTCCTCGAAGGTCTCGAGTTCCTCCTCAGGGATGGGGCGACGCTCCACCTTCATACCCAGATCCTCAGCCACCTGCATCAGACTCTTATTGGTGATAGAGGGCAGGATAGAGGTGGACTCAGGGGTCACATAGGTGTTGTTCTTGATTCCGAAGAAGTTGGCAGCACCACACTCGTCGATATATTTCTTCTCCTTGGCGTCGAGATAGAACTCACAGGCATAACCCTTCTCGTGAGCCAAGTTGTTGGCAAAGAGCGAAGCGGCATAGTTACCACCCACCTTATATTTACCAGTACCGAGCGGAGCCGAACGGTCGTAGTCGCGAACGATCACATAAGGATTGCTGGAGAATCCACCCTTGAAGTACGGACCTACGGGGGTCACGAAGATCAGGAAGCAGTACTCCTTAGAGGGATGCACACCCACCTGAGCACTCGTACCGATGAGCAACGGACGGATATAGAGCGTAGCACCACTCTCGTAGGTGGGGATCCACTCCTGGTTCAGGCGAACCACCTTCTTCACCATCTCTGTGAAGAGTTCAGTGCTCACCTCAGGCATCATAATACCACGACAGGTGCTCTGCAGGCGCTTGGCGTTCTCATCCACACGGAAGATACGCACCTTACCGTCAGGACAGCGATAGGCCTTCAGACCCTCGAAAGCCTCCTGACCATAGTGCAGACAGGTGGCTGCCATATGCAGGTTCAGATACTCGTCGGAGCAGACTTCGATCTCGCCCCATTTGCCGTCGCGATAGTAGCAACGTACGTTGTAGTCGGTCTTCATGTAACCGAACGACAAACTTGCCCAATCCAGATTTTTCATTGTCACAATCTTGTTAAAGTTTCGAATTGCTTGCAAAAGTACACATTTTGTGTTAATTTGCAAAGAAATTAAGGCAAAACTTACGAATCAGCCAAAATTTTCTTGATTTCCTCGTCCGTCTTTGTCAGTTTGTCCTTGCAGAGTTTGATCAGTTCCTGCGCACGTTTCAGTTGTTCCGCCATCTGGTCGATGTCGAGTTCGTCGTTCTCCATTTGGCGTACGATGGTCTGCAGTTCCGCATACGCTTTTTCATACTTCATTTCTTGATTCATTGGATGATAGATTTGATGGTTCCTTTTTCTACACGGGTCTCTATTTCGTCGCCAGCCTTTAGCGACAGGGGGTCGCGCACCGCCTTGCCTTTATGGAGGGTGATGCTGTAGCCGCGTTTTAGTAGCAGTTGGGGGTCGAGGGCTTTCAGTTTCTCCTCCATCAGTTGCAGCCGATGGTGCTCAGCCAGTAATCGTCGCTCTAAAAGCATGGGGATGCGCTGCTGGAGCGCATCGATCTTGGCTTCTTGTCGAGTCTTGACAACAGAGAACAGCCGCGTAATCATGCTCTGGGCCCCTTCGATGGTTTCGAGTACGCCTTTCAGGTGATCGATGAGGAGGGCAGCAGCGGCTGTTGGGGTCTTCACCCTTGTGTGACTCACCATATCGAGGATACACTCGTCGCGATCATGTCCGATACCCGTAATAATAGGTATAGGGAAATTGGCGACATGCTCTGCTAAGGCCAACGTGTCGAACCCCGATAGATCGCTGATCGCGCCACCACCTCGGATGATGGCCACACAGTCAAAAGGAGCCTCATAGATGCGCCCAAGCGCATCTATGAGGCTCCTTTCCACCCCTTCTCCCTGCATGATGGCAGGGAAGAGGTGGGTCTCGAACTGGAAACCGTAGGGGTTGTTGCTCAGTTGGTTACAGAAGTCACCATAGCCAGCAGCCGTCTCACTGGAGATGACGGCGATGCGCTGACAGAAGAGCGGAAGTGTCAGCTCTTTTTGCAGGTCGAACACCCCCTCCGCTTTCAACTGCCGGATAATCTCCTGACGCTTGCGGGCCATATCCCCTAGCGTGTAGGTGGGGTCGATGTCTGTGACGATCCAGGAAAAGCCAAACGCCTCGTGAAATTGGGGATAGACCTTCAAAAGTACCTTCATGCCAGCTACCAACCGCTGTCCGGTGGCGCGTTCGAAATACGGACGGACCATCGCCCATTTCGAAGCCCAACAAGTGGCTCGTGCCTTCGCAATCGGCGTGGCGGTTTGTTCATCCTTTTCTATCAGTTCCAGATAACAATGCCCTCTCGACTCGCGACATTCCGACAGTTCCGCCTCCACCCAATATTCATCAGGCATCTCGCATTCAATCGTCTCCCTCACGATCCGATTCAGCTCATACAATGAAAACCTTTTAGAAATCATAATTGTCAATTATCAATTGTCAATTTTCAACTTCCCCACCATATACGCCCTCCAGAAGTTGGGCATGCCATAACCGTAAATATTATCCGGATGCTGGTAGTTGTTGCTGGCTTGACGCACCAGTTGGATAATCTCCAGCGCCGTCTTCTGGGGAAGGGCTTGCCAGAGACAAGCCACGAGACCTGCGACTACAGGCGTCGAGAACGAGGTACCCATGTCTCTGACGATGGTCCCACGCCCAGAGATCAGTGCCGTCGGACTCCCCAGTGCCATGACATCTGGTTTTACCCGTCCGTCCTGGGTGGGGCCTACGCCACTGAAGGGGGCGTTCTTCTTCTCAGTGTTCAGGGCACCCACCGTCAGGATGTTGTCAGCATCGGCAGGAAAGGTAATCTTCTTCCAGGGGCCCATGCCGGAGTTGCCGGCAGAGTTCACGAGGATCATCCCTTTCTGTGCCAGCATCGAGGCGGTGTGACTGATCAGGGCGGTGTGCCCGTCAAGGTCGCGTTGGTGGTAATAATCAGGGAAATCATCATAGTCATTGTACCCCAGACTCGAACTGATGATGTCCGCCCCCAGCGAGTCGGCAAATTCCGCCGCCATCGCCCAGTAGTCTTCTTCTACAGGCTGTTCCGATTGCTGGTCTTCGCAGCGCAGCAGCCAGTAGCGGGCCTCAGGCGCCGTACCCACCAGCACCTGAGGCTCATTGGCGCCCAGGGCCGAGAGCACCTTCGTGCCGTGATCAGTCTCTTGATAGAAATAGGTACTGTTGGGAAACACGAAATCCTTCGTGCCGGCGATGTTGATGTGCTGCAGGGCAGGGATGGCGTCGGCATTCTGGAAACCGCCGTCGAGAATGGCAATGGTCATCCCCTTACCCTTCATGCCGATGTTGTGGAGCCGCTGGCCCAGCAGCATCTCAATCTGCTCCTTACCACATCCGTAAAACTCCCCCTTCAGGCTGTCCCAGGGGTTGAAGGAGTCGTGGGCTTTCTGGCGGATCATCCTTGGGATGCTGTCGGGCGACGTCCACACATGCTCTGCTTTTCGCATACAGGCCAAGGTTGCAAGCCTTTGGAGCAGGGTGGTATCGTTGGCGCGCACCAGCACGGTGTTGTTCCAACGGGAAGTCCCGATGATGGCCCACTCCGTAGAACGTTTCTTTTGTTCGCGGACGGTTTCAGCCGATGTTTTCTCGATCAGCCGTAGATAACGGTTGCTCACAGGCAGGTCGGTGGAGTCTAGGGACAGTCCCTGGCGCTTTCGGCGCTCGATGCTCCGATGCGAGAGAAAACGGCCTGGATGCTCAATGGAGTAGGGCGAGCCCTGCTTGTCCTTGAGAGTAAAACGCCAGATATAGTATCTCCCACCAGGGTATTTGAGCTTCTGACTCGTGCCTGCCAGCACTGATAAAGGCACTACCAATGCCAGCATCAGGCCAATGATGAGCCAATTATGGTATTTGTTGTGATTCATAGGTGCAAAGGTAGCAATAAAAACCGTTTAAACCAAAGATTTTGGTCTTTTTATTTGTTTTATTAATAAATATGTCGTACCTTTGCAGCGGAAAAAGGAAATCGATTTCAAATAACCACTCCTTTTTGCTATATTTTTTAATTCGTTTGTTTTCTAACGCGTTGAGTCTGAGAGAGATATTCTTACACGTCGGGAAGATTGACATGTCTTTTATTGAAAAAATGTTTTGTTTATGAATAAGATAGAAGCATTTATCAAAAGAACCCTCAGATGGTATTTTACGAAGAATGCACTGCCCTATTGGTGTATGCTGTTGATGGATAGCGCCATCATCGTGGGGGCAGGCTTATGCATTTATTGGATCCTGCACCGCACGCAGAGCATCTTTGACAACAGAATCGAGGTGCTTTACTCCCTGTTGGTCTATACATTGGTCAGCTGGATCGGGGCGCGCCTCTTCCACACCTACCAGGGGGTGGTCCGCTATGCCTCTTTCATCGATCTGATGCATCTGGCCTATGCCAATGGCCTCTCGCTCCTCCTCTCGCTGGGGTTGTCAGAGCTGTTCGAATCCTATCAGATCGCGATGTTTACGGGTCTGAACCAGACCGAGATTGTCCTGACCTTCTTCTTTGCCACCCTCGCCATGTGGGGAGTCAGAATCTTGGTGAAGACGGTCTATGATGTGGTCTCCTCCGATAACCGCACGCGACGGGTGCTCATCTATGGTGCCCTGTCCGATGGTGTCGGCCTGGCGAAACTCATTCGCACCCAGCGCCCGATCCGATTCAACCTGTGTGGTTTCATTTCTCCGGATGATTTTGTGAGGAACATGATGCTGTTGGGCAAGCCGATTTATGGGCTCGATGCCAATTTCAAGGCGATCATCGAGAAGCACAACATACAGGCCGTCCTGGTATCCCCTTCACGCTTGAATGACTTCCGCCGCAATCAGCAGCTGCAGGATCTCTTCATAGATTATGGCGTCTCGATCTTTATGGCGCAGCAGGCCAAGGAGGCCCAGTTGAAGGATGGCACGTTGAATATGGATGAGTCCAATGGTGTGAGCATCCAAGAAGTGTCCGTGGAAGACCTGTTGCCGCGTGATGAGATCCGTGTGGATATGAAGTCGGTGGGTGAATTGTTGACAGGCACCACCGTGATGATTACAGGCGCTGCCGGCAGTATCGGCTCGGAGATTGTGCGCCAGGTGGCGAGCTATAAGCCTGCCTGCATGATTCTGATCGACCAGGCAGAGACCCCGGAGCATGACATCCGGCTGATGATGGCGCGCGACTATCCCGATGTGCCAGCCTTGACCATCGTGACGAGCATCAGTCGAAAGACGCGTATGGATACCCTCTTCAGGAAATATCATCCCGACTATGTGTTCCATGCTGCAGCCTATAAGCATGTACCGATGATGGAGGACAATCCTTCGGAGGCGGTGCTCAACAATATCTACGGCACGAAGGTCATTGCCGACCTCAGTGTGAAGTATGGTGTCAGGAAGTTCGTGATGATCTCCACCGACAAGGCGGTGAACCCCACCAACGTGATGGGCTGTTCGAAGCGCATCTGTGAGATCTATGTGCAGAGTCTCAACAACACACAGACCGGCACGCAGTTCATCACCACCCGCTTTGGCAATGTGCTGGGCAGTAATGGTTCTGTGATCCCCCTGTTTAAGGAGCAGATCAAACGTGGAGGCCCTGTGACGGTCACCGACGAAAATATCGTTCGTTATTTCATGCTGATCCCCGAGGCCTGTAAGCTGGTGCTGGAGGCAGGTACCAAGGGCAATGGCGGCGAGATCTTCGTCTTTGATATGGGTCAGCCTGTGAAGATTGTCGATCTGGCGCAGCGCATGATTCGACTCTCAGGCGCCAAGAATGTGGAAATCAAGTTCACAGGTCTGCGCCCGGGTGAGAAACTCTATGAAGAGGTGCTTTACGATCTGGAGGGCACGAAGCCCACCTTCCATGAGAAGATCCGCGTGGCAGAGGTCCGTGCTGCTGACTTTGAAAAAGTAAGCAAGGACATCGACGAACTGGTACAGATCTCCAAGCAGTATGACAATATGGCTACGGTAAAGAAGATGAAAGAGATTGTGCCGGAGTATAAGAGTAAGAACTCTGAATACGAGGTACTGGATGTAAAATGACAATTAAAACAATTAAAAATATGGCAGAAGAAAAGAAACTAACCTTAGAGGAAATCGATGAACTGCTCGAAAAAGAGGAGTCATCATTCAATTTTCGTGAACTTTACACCATGCTGATCCTGAACTGGCAGTGGTTTGCGATCTCGCTGGTAGCATGTCTCATCGTCGCATTTATCTATCTGCGCTATGCCAGTCCGGTGTATCAGGTATCCAGTAAGATGCTGATCAAGGACGACACGAATAGTCGTCGTCGTTCTACGGACATGCTGGCCAACATGCAGGATTTGGGCTTCATCTCCAATTCGGCAGGTATTGAGAACGAGGTGGAGGTGCTCCAGTCGCATATCCTGGCTCGTGAGGCGGTGAAGAACCTGAAGCTCTACACCACTTACAAGCTCGATGGCATCTTTAAGGACGATCTGATCTACAAGGACCAGCCTGTCAGTGTCGATCTCGATCCCGAGCATCTGAGCTGGTTTGATGAGGAGTTCCTCAATGTGGTTCACAGCATTCGTCTGACCGTCAAGAAGAATGCGGAGGGTTATGTGGTCAAAGGCACATTGTATAATGGCAGTAGCAATGCAGGTGATTTTGAGCATGCTTTCAAGTCGTTGCCGGCAGCAGTCAAGACCGAATTCGGAACCCTCACCTTTACGCAGAATACAGCAGCCAAGAAATGGGTGAAGGAAGCCTTCCAGAATGGTCGTGCCTTGAACATCACGATTGTGCCGCCTGTGGTCACGGCTTCCAGTTATGTGAGTAAGTTGTCGGTGGCGCCCACTTCGAAACTGACTTCTATTGCAGAACTGACGCTTCAGGACAACAATGTGCGTCGTGCCATCGATTACCTCGATGCATTGGTAGCTGCCTATAATGGTCAGGCAAATGCCGATAAGAACGAGATAGCCTTGAAGACTGAGGAGTTTATCAATGGCCGTTTGGAAAAGATTGATGCGGAACTCGGTACCACCGAGGGCGCCCTTGAGAGCTATAAGAAGCGTAATCGGGTGACAGAGTTGAGTCTGGATGCCTCACAGACAGTGGCGCAGGCCAGCCAGTATTCTTCCAAACTCTCTGAAGCCAACTCTCAGATCCAGTTGATCGACTACCTCCGTGAGTTTGTGGATAATCCTTCAAACAAATACGAGATCATTCCCTCGAATGTCGGTCTCACCGATCAGGCCTCTGTTCATCTGATTAGCCAGTTCAATCAGAACGTGCTCGACCGTAATCGTCTGTTGAAGAGCGTCAGCGAGCAGGCCCCTCAGGTACAGACCATCACTGGTACCCTGGATGAGATCCGCTCTTCCATCCGTACCGCCTTGTTGCAGGCGCGTCGTGCAGCTGACATCATGCGTCAGG
>Ga0310695_10009651_pt1 | contig 14422 bp, 6 predicted proteins | sample RumenRJG_04DNA_FD_203882 | JGI IMG/M metagenome (GOLD analysis project Ga0310695, IMG submission 203882) | Bovine rumen microbial communities from Lethbridge, Alberta, Canada - RJG_04 (v2) (version 2) | ecosystem: Host-associated > Mammals > Digestive system > Stomach > Rumen | place: Canada... | reverse complement strand
GAATCATCAGGAGCAGACCCTGAGAAGCGGTGAAGGTGGTGGTGAGGGCACCAGCCTGCAGTGAACCGTGCACTGCACCGGCAGCACCAGCCTCAGACTGCATTTCCTGAACACTGACGGTCTGGCCCCAGAGGTTCTTACGACCACGGGCAGCCCACTCGTCAACATGCTCCGCCATAGGCGAAGACGGGGTGATGGGGTAGATAGCAGCTACCTCCGAGAACATATAGCTCACGTGAGCAGCAGCCTCGTTACCATCACAGGTGATAAATTTCTTTTCTTTAGCCATTTGTTTAGAATAGATAAAATGTTAAAACTATAATCTAATTATCAATTTTCAATTATCAATTATCAATTATCAATTAGTACAGGAACCCCAACAACCACAGGGGTATCTGGTTATCCTTACCAATCTCCGTATTATATCGTGCATAAATCGTATCGGGCATATACCTTATTTTATTAGTAGAGGTAGCGTCGCAGATACGGAACTTCTGATGCCCGTCGACGATGTAATAGTTGTCGTGTCCGTTTTGGTTCACCTTATGGTCTTTCCACAGGCTGTTCACGAAGAAGGTCTCCATGGCCGTCTGTTTCTCCACATGAATGGGATAGATGGCGTAGAGCAGGTTCGAATTGTGAAGCATTACCTTCGACGGCTTCTTGGGGAAGTCCTCGCCAACGGGATAGATCATGTTCAGCAGACGGGCATCGGTCAGGTACTTGATGTAATTCATGACCGTAGCGCGACTGGTCTCGATATCCTGAGCCAGCTTGCTGACGTTAGGAGCCTTGGGGCCTCCCTCGGCCAACTGGTAGAACAGTTTCTTAATCTTCGTCAGATACTTCAGTTCAATCTGCTTAATCAGCAGGATGTCCACCTCAGTCATCATGTTCATCGTCTTCAGCAGGTTCTCGCTATAGTTGCGCTGCTCCTGGAAGAAGGGGTAGAAGCCGTGATGGATGTAGTCCTGGAAGTAGCGGTTGGGTTGCACCTTGGGCAGTATCTGCTTGATGATACGCTCGTGGTCGTGCAGAATCTCTTCCAACGAGTAAGGACGGAACGTGTTGCCCGTCAGCAGGTTCAGAAACTCGCGGAACGAGAACCCGCGCAGGTTATACGACTTAACGATGCCGTTCAGCTCGGGGTTCTCTTCCTTCAGGCGCATCACGCTTGAACCAGTAAACACAATCTTCAGACTGGGGTAGGAGTCGTAGCATTTACGCAGCTCCTGCGACCAGTCGGACTGTTTATACGCTTGGTCAATCAGTAATACGCGACCGCCGCGCCTGCAGAATTCTCCTGCAAACTCGGCGATACCGTGTCCCTGAAAATAGAAGTTGTTCATGTTGACATACAGACACTGACGGTCGTTGATGTCAAACCTCTCTTTGGCGTATTGAAGCAGGAAAGTCGTTTTTCCGATGCCACGTGTTCCCTTGATGCCAATCATACGGTCGTTCCAGTTAATCTCATCCATCAGGGTGCGACGAACGGGCGCATTGACATGTTCAACGAGGTAGCGATGTGTACGAAAGAATGCTTCCATCAAATCAGATTTGTTTCAAAACGCCTGCAAAGGTACTAAATAATTCCCAAATTGCAAAGCCGAGATAGCAAAATCTTTGTTCAACTTCTATTTTTATACTTTATTAACTAAACAGAACCGTCAGACCAGCCATTACGATACTGACCATCGACATCAGTTTGATGAGGATGTTGAGCGACGGACCGGATGTATCCTTGAAGGGATCACCTACGGTGTCACCAACGATACAGGCCTTGTGGGCAAAGCTTCCCTTACCGCCGAAGTTGCCTTCCTCGATATTCTTCTTGGCATTGTCCCAGGCACCACCGGCATTGGCCATGAACACAGCCAGCGTGAAGCCGCCAGCCAGACCGCCAACGAGCAGACCGAGTACACCAGCCACACCGAGAACGACACCTACCACGATGGGGATGAGGATAGCGAGCACAGAGGGAATGACCATCTCGTGCTGGGCAGCACGGGTGGAGATTTCCACACAACGACCGTAGTCAGGTGTGCCTGTGCCTTCCAGAATACCTGCAATCTCGCGGAACTGACGACGAACCTCTTGTACCATTTTCTCGGCAGCACGGCCTACAGCCTCCATCGTCATACCGCAGAACAGGAAGGCAGCCATTGCACCGATGAAGGCGCCAACGATGACCTTCGGGTTCATCAGGTTCACCTGGAAGTAGTTCATGAAGTCAGGAATGGTGGCGTCGGTAGCACTGATGACGTCGCCAGAGACGTTCGTAATGGTCTGACCAGCACGGGCCATTGCAATCTTAATCTCTTCAATGTATGATGCCAGCAGGGCCAGAGCCGTGAGGGCAGCAGAACCAATGGCGAAGCCCTTACCTGTAGCAGCTGTGGTGTTGCCCAGCGCGTCGAGGGCGTCAGTGCGGTGACGAACTTCTTCGCCCAGATTGCTCATCTCGGCGTTACCGCCCGCATTGTCGGCAATAGGTCCGTAAGCGTCGGTAGCCAGCGTGATACCCAGTGTTGACAGCATACCGACAGCAGCAATACCGATACCGTAGAGACCGTGAGCCAGTGAGGTTGACGACATGGAGAGGTCGAAACCGTTGGCGCAGAGATAGCTCAGCATGATGGCTACACCAATCGTGATGACAGGGATACAGGTTGAAATCATACCTGTACCGATACCTTTAATAATAACGGTAGCGGCACCAGTCTGTCCTGCCTCTGAAATCTTCTGTGTCGGCTTGTATGAGTGCGAGGTGTAGTATTCGGTAGCTTGTCCGATGATGACACCAGCAGCCAGTCCGGAGATGACCGAGAAGGAGAGTCCCAGCCAGTTCTCAATACCCAGCAGGTAGAGGATGGCGAAGGTGGCACCGGCGATAAGAACGGCAGACACGTTCGTTCCGAGCGAGAGTGAACGCAGTAGGTCTTTCATTGTAGCGCCTTCCTTGGTACGAACGAGGAAAATGCCTAACAGCGAGAGGAATACGCCTGTGGCAGCAATCAGCATTGGGGCGATGACGGCCTTCAGCTGGATATCCAGTCCTGCAACGCCAAAGGCGGCAGCACCAAGGGCAGCGGTACTGAGCACGGAACCGCAATAGCTCTCGTACAGGTCGGCACCCATACCGGCTACGTCGCCTACGTTGTCGCCTACGTTATCAGCAATGGTAGCGGGGTTGCGTGGGTCGTCCTCGGGAATGTCGGCCTCTACCTTACCCACAATGTCGGCACCTACGTCGGCAGCCTTCGTGTAGATACCGCCACCCACACGGGCAAACAGCGCCTGTGTCGAAGCACCCATACCGAAGGTCAGCATGGTGGTCGTGATGGATATCAGGCCGTCATGGTCGAAGTAGTTCAGTACGACAAACCAGATGGCAATGTCGAGCAGTCCGAGACCTACGACGGTGAGACCCATCACAGCACCCGAACGGAAAGCAATCTTCAGACCTGCATCCAGACTCTCACGGGCAGCGTTAGCTGTACGTGCTGAAGCGTAGGTGGCGGTCTTCATGCCGAAGAAACCTGCCAGTCCGGAGAAGAAACCTCCAGTGAGGAATGCAAATGGCACCCAGGGATTCTGTACGTTCAGGCCGTATGCCATGAAGGCAAAGAGGGCACAGAGGATGACAAACACAATCAGCACGACCTTATACTGCTGTTTCAGATAGGCCATAGCGCCATTGCGCACATAGAGTGCAATTTCTTTCATACGCGGCGTACCTTCGTCAGCCTTCATCATGTTGCGGAAGAAGAAGTACGCCATTCCAAGTGCCACCAATGATGCGATGGGCACCAACCAAAATACTGGAGGAATGTTCATAGTGATAACGATTTTTGATAGATGTTATTTACTGAATTGTTTAGCTTTCTCATATCCTGCAAAGGTACGACATTTTTTGCTTTTACGTTAACATTTTCGTTGCTTTAACTCCCTTTAACGGCATTGCCCGATAAAAACTCGATAATTATTCGTACTTTTGCACGAAATTAACACGAACAGACGCATGACATTACATATTTTCAATCCGGAACACGACATTGCGCTGGCTGCCAATCTCAGTAATTTTACGGCGCCGCATGCGGGTCGCCAGCTGCGCAACGACCTCGGTTTCCTGCCTGCCTTGTGGACTCAGGAGGGCGACCGCGTACTGGTGCAGCATGAGGAGTCGGCCCTCAAGGCCTACCGTCGCGTGTGCCACCGCTTGGTAAAGCTGGGCATTAGAGCAGTGGACAATGGAGAATGGATAGTAGATAATTATGACAAGTCCATTTTCAGCGCTCCATTCTCCATTCTCCATTCTCCATTCTCCATTGCCCCCTGGGGCTGGGATAGGGCCATTCGTCGCGAACTGGAACGTATGGGCATGACAGCATCGCTATTGCCTACTGCCGAACAGATAGAGCAGATTCGCCAGTTGTCACACCGTCGGACGTCTGCACAATTGTTACCTCAGCTACAGATGGAAGGCACTGTTGGCGAGGCCTTCGAGTGTACCACCATTGAGAAGGTTGAGGAACTGTACCAGCGTTACAGCCGTCTGGTGCTGAAGGCTCCTTGGTCGTCGAGTGGGCGAGGGGTGCGGTTTTGCGACGCTGCGCGTCTAGTGAATAATGAAGAGTTAATAATGAATAATTGGGTGCGCAATGTCATCAAGACGCAGGGCAGCATCATGGCCGAGCCATATTATAATAAGGTAAAGGATTTCGGCATGGAGTTCGAGGCTGACGCTGAAGGTCATATCCGCTACTTAGGACTGTCGCTGTTCCATACCGTTAACGGTGCTTACGAGGGCAATATCTTGGCAACTGAAAGCGTGAAGCAAGAAATGATAAGCCGCTATATACCAGCCTGTTTGCTTTATTCTGTTAAGCAAACAATAGCGGAACGGCTGACCCTTAACGGCTACGTTGGTCCCTTTGGCATTGATATGATGATCGTCAAACCCGGAGAAGGTAATCATAATTCTCAATTGTCAATTGTCAATTCTCAATTATTACTCCACCCTTGCGTCGAAATCAACCTACGTCGCACCATGGGTCATGTTGCCCTGAATATTTCGCCCACAGATGATGACATCCGGGCAGTGATGCGCGTCATATATGATGGAAATCATTACAAACTTAAGATAAACAAACTACGATGAAGAAAACTTTTCTAATGGTATTGGCTGCTGTCACGTTGACGGCAAACGCTCAATACAAGTCGCTGGTGTGGAGCCCTGACAATGGCGACGGCACCTACACCAATCCCGTAATTAATGCCGACTACAGCGACCCCGATGTCTGCGTGGGGCCTTCAGGCGAAGACTATTACATGACGGCCTCGTCGTTTCAGACCACTCCCGGTTTGCCCATTCTTCATTCTCGCGATTTGGTTAACTGGGAGATAGTGGGCTATGCCCTGAAGTCGCTCTATACGGGCTTCAAACCGTTGGAGGAACACTTCTCGACACCTCAGCACGGCGCAGGTGTGTGGGCACCCTCCATCCGCTATCATAATGGCGAATACTACATCTATTGGGGCGACCCCGACTTTGGCGTGTTTATGGTTAAGACGCGCGGTGGCAATCCTGCAGGTCAGTGGGAGAATCCCGTCTGCGTCATCGAGGGCAAGGGCATGATTGATACCACACCGCTATGGGACGAGGACGGACGCTGCTACATGGTGAACGGATGGGCCAATTCGCGTGGTAAGTTTGCCTCTGTGCTCTGCGTCCGCGAACTGTCTGCCGACGGTATGCGTGCCATCAGCGACCCCGTCATCGTGTTCGACGGCAACGGCACCGAGAACCGTACCTGCGAGGGTCCGAAGTTCTACAAGCGCGAGGGTTGGTACTGGATTATGTGTCCTGCGGGCGGTGTCCCTGAGGGTTTCCAGCTGGCCATGCGCTCTAAGTCGCCATACGGTCCCTACGAGCACAAAATCGTGCTACAGCAGGGCAAGACCAACATCAACGGCCCGCATCAGGGCGGTTGGGTGCATACCAAGTATGGTGAGGACTGGTTCCTGCACTTTCAGGATAAGGAGGCCTACGGTCGTGTGGTACACCTGAATCCCGTCGACTGGTCGACTGGTTGGCCCGTTATGGGTAAGAAGGGCGAACCCGTGACGCGCTTTCGTAAACCGAAAGCTAGTGAAGAGTTAAAAGTGAATAGTGAGAAGTTTATCGTCAATCCTGTTGAGAGCGACGAGTTCAATACGCCCGTATTAGGCAAACAATGGCAATGGCACGCCAACTACCACCAGTTCTTCGGTATGCCTACCGCCTTCGGCACCATGCGCATCTATACACACAAGCTGTCTGAGGGTTGGAAGAATCTGTGGGAAGTGCCTAACCTGCTGTTGCAGAAGACCCCTGCCGACGAGTTTATGGCTACTGCCAAGCTGCGCTTCACGTCGAAGGCCGACGGACAGTTTGGCGGAATCATCATGATGGGCCACAACTATCAGGCCTTGGTGGTGCGCCGCGAGGGTAGGGCGTTCAAGCTGCTCGTCATTACGTGTCAGGATGCCGACAGGGGCAAACCGCAGCAGGAAGAGCTGATAGCCACGCTGAAGCCTACTGCCGAGGATAAGATTGACTACAAGCCCGGCATTCACGAGGACATCTATCTGCGCCTGAAGGTCACCAACACCGAGGCTGGTGCGGCACATGGTGGCAAACCGCTGGTCAGCTTTGCCTGGAGCCAGAATGGCAAGAAGTTTACTGACTGCGGTGGTCAGTATCAGATGAAGGAAGGCAAGTGGATTGGTGCCAAGTTCGGCTTTGTGGCCGCTGAGACCAATCCGAAGGTCGATAAAGGCTGGGTGGATGCCGACTGGATTAGAATCGAACCCCTAACGCAGCGTTGACATACCAGTCGGTCAGTTGCAACTCGTTACCGTCAGCCTGATTGTTATAGCGGTTATATTGTCCGCTGGCGGTCAGGAAGAAACGGTCGAACTGATAAGTAATCGAGGCACGGGCGTCCATACTGAGCGATGGGCGTCCGTAGTTGATTTCCGTACCCGACTCCCTGAGCGTGATGTCTTCTGTCCACGATATGTCGTAAGGGTCCGAAGGAACAGACTTCTTGCCTTTGTCCGACACATCGGTTTCGTCCATGAAGATATCGTAGTTCGACTCGTAATAGTACAGTTTCGTGCGGTTATAGACGGTCAGCATGGGCAGCACCATCACGTTCACCAGCAGATTGCGCACCGGCACCCAGTTGTAGGCATAGCCCACGCCAATGCTGGCCTTGTGAATCTTGAAACGGCCCACGTCGCCCAGATACTGTATCAGCAATCCGTTCAGGGGTTTCGAATAGTCTACCGATGTCTGAAACCACTTCACGCCTACCATCAGCGAACCTGCCGAGCGTATCTGGTTCATACTCTGGTCGTAGGCAGCGGCATACGAGAAACGCTTGCCGTTCAGGAAATAGAAGGCATCGAAGATGGTTGACTTCACCTGGATGTCGTCCCATGTGTTGACATTGTTATCCTCTACATCTACATTGTCCACCTCGCTGTGACCCCAATAGTGGTACGATATTTCGTCGGTGCTGAAGCTGCGGATGCGAAGGTTGAAACCGTAGTTGGCACCAGTGGCACCAATCTGGAAGTTGCGCCCCTTCGAGCGCTGCAGCGAATAGCTATAGCCCAGACCGTAGCCACGATAGCCTATCCAGGCACCTATTGACACCTCTCGCTTGGGCTCCATCTTCGTTTCGAAATTCAACTCTCCTGTCACGTTGTGCGCTGCCAGTTGGTCTTCCGACATGTACGTCGTCGAGCGCAGATCCATGTCGTTGGCATTAGACTTCAACATTACCGCCCACGGCTTCTCAGGCACTTCCAGATAACGCGTGTCAATGCCCTTCACGGCCGACGAGTCAATATATGTCTTCACCGCGTTCAGTGCCCTCAACAACCACGGTTTCTGCTTCTGGGCCTGCAGCTGCATGCTGCCCGCAAGTAGCAGTGCTATGATGATATGTATCTTTTTTGTTGTTCTCATTTTCGTCTATAGTCCTTTCGGATTTTGAGTGCAAAGGTACAAAATATTCCCGAAAAATGGTATGACTTTCAGAAAACAATTGTATCGATTTTACACATTGTCACATAATTTCGTATATTTGTAATTGATGGTTAACTAACACTTCCTGCCGATTTTCTGACGGATTTTTTGCGCGCTGGGCAGGCCGTAAAATTTGTCAGGCCTAAAAACAATTTCTGGCTGGCCAAGGCGAATTCTTCCATCTTTATTTCGACTCTGCAAAGGTACGAATTTTTCAGCAATTCTCCAAATGTTTTCCCATTTTTTTATTATTTTATTTGCTTTAAAAGGTGGTCATGAGTGTCATATGTCATGAGTGTCATTAAGCATTTCTGGCCAAAAATCACTTATAATAATATAAAATTATAATTTTATATTATTATAATGAAAAAATCAGCCCCCGAATCCAAAAACCTTAATGACACTCTTGACATCATGACCTTAATGACACACTGTCGTTAAATTGTGATGATTGGCTAGCCAATCTGACTGGAAACTTACGAATATACGAGGAAATAACATGATAATCGTAAAATTAACACGAAAAACTTGCATAATCCGATTTTTCTTTGTACCTTTGCGGCATGAAAACATTTATAATGTTTGCGTGCACCTTTACCAGAGGCATTTTAAAGTCAACGAGATAAAATTTACGATAAAAATATTAGTTATGATGATTGAAAGACTTTTTAAACCATTGAGAATCGGCAAGAGCCTACTGAGCCTTCTTGCTATGTTCGTAATGCTGTTGGCGCCGCAAGGGGCGTGGGCAACGGTGTACACCACTGGTACACTCAGTGAGGGAAGTGATGGTCCAAAGTACATATGGGCTGTGAGTGGTACTCTAAACGATTTTAAGGTATACGCAAGTTCTACGGATGCAGGAAGCGTTACGGAAAGCTCTGGCAGTCTAATTGTTAACCAGAATGGCTGTGAAATAAGCGCATCAGGCCCTAGCTCTGTAAGTGATTATTTTATTAAAATCTTCAAAGTGAAGATATTTGGAACAAATCTCGCTAATAATAAAATCGCTGTAAAGGTTAAGCATTATAGTGGCGATGTGACTTTCACTGCTTCTTCAACTCCTGGCGAATTTTATTTAACTACACCAGAAGGGTGGGATAGTTACGGTGATGAGTTGTCAATTGAAGTTAATGGTGCTTGCACTATTACGGGTATAGAGATTCATTCAACTCAGTTTAGTTCGTCTGATAGCTATGGTTGGGCTGATACGCCTATTGATGGCGTGAACGCTATTAATGGCGCCAAGCAGAATGATGGCTCACTCTCCGTAAATATGAAGGAACACTCACAGTACACTTATTCTTTCTCTTATACAACTAAACAGATTTCTATTTCAAGCATTTCGTATAGTAGTTCTAATACGTCTGTTGCTACTGTTGCTGATGGCGGTGTTGTGACGTTGGTAGGTGCTGGTACGGCAGTGATTTTTGCTACAGTCCCTCTTGATGATAGTAATAGCATAACCTTCGGCTATAATCTGACAGTTACGAATAATGCGATATCTTACGGTCTGACGGTAGCTGGTGTTGAGGTGACAAGCGATAATTTCTCTGCAATCACTGGCGAATACATTCAAGGGACTGTATCGTTCACACCTGCTGAAGGAAATGATCCTGCTACCCTGACATTGAATAATGCTACGATTGTGGTTGAACAAGGTGATGAGCCAAATGAGTTTCCATGTATCTCCTATTCTGGTTCTAACAACTTAACTATTAAATTGATAGGTGATAATACAGTTGAAAACAAAGTCGGTGTTTCTGCTATTCGTTGTTATTCAGAAGAACCTGGCTCCTTGACTTTCACTAAAGGTAATGCACAGCCATGTTCATTGGAATTATCTTCGGAAGAAGAGACTATCATAGAGGGCTTCAAAATTGTTGATGGTGTTAATGGCATTAATAGTGTAAAGGGTAATTTCCTGATGCTCACCAATGACGATAATATAGAGGCACATTATTATTATTTCAATGATAATGATAATGAGAAATACGGTTTGTTCACGACTGATGATGAGGACGGGGAGATTGTGTCTCATGCAACGATAACATCTGGCTATGGTATTTTAGTAACGGAGAAGTTGGTGTATGAGGGCAATGCAGATAATGTTTTGGGTGATGAATTAGAGAATCACATGGTAAAGTTTAATGCTACAAATAACATACTGACGCTGAACGATGCTAATCTTGCTGATGGAAGTATTAATTATTCTGGTACAGAAGATTTGACGATTGCCATTGACGGCAATAGCAAGTTATTCTCTATCAATTATGTGAATGATGAAGTGAACGATATTCCAGAACTGACCATTACAAAGGCATCAGGAGCAAACGATTGCTCGTTAGCGTTGAATTCTAACGGAGAAGGTAGTGTGATTAGTGGTTTCTCTGCACTCAATTATGGAACGTTCAACACTGTATCATCAGCTCCCATAAGTTATGGCAAGATTGATCCAGCAGAGAATAATGTTTGCTTATTTGATGCTGTAACGAATGTATGGATGTCCGATGTTACCTTTACCACTGCTACTACATATCCTTTGTGGGTTGGGGGCAACCAAGTGACAGGTGTGAATGCAGATGATTTGTTTGATGACGGTGGTAATGAACAAACTCCAACAGTATCGTTTACCCCTGCAAATACAACTACTACCCAAGCAACCCCTGCTACGTTGACGCTGAATGGTGTCAACTATTCGCCAGAGGATGGTGATGTTACTCCGTTAGTTGTAAGCAGTTTGGATAATCTGACGGTGAAATTGGCGGGTAGTAACTCTGTTTACGTATCATCTCAAGCTGAAGTCTTTCCAGAAGCAGCATTCGTCAGCACCAATTCTGATGCTGTGCTGACCTTTACTACTAATGAATCTACCAATCTGCAGCTACTGAATACCAATACCATAGAATTGGCCAGCGGCTTTAGCAGCATTGCCTTCACGGGCTATCTGTATAGAGATCAGAATATGGTGAAGAATCTGCTGGCTCCGACACCGAGCATGGATAACAATTATTTACAGATCGGTCGTGCTGGTTATGAACCTGATGCCACCACGTTCAACTACGTAATTGAATATGAGGACGAGTCTCAAAGTGTCAATGGAACTTACGATATGTCTAAGACGGCAAGTGAAAACAATATTGTCTTGGATAAACCTTGCACCGTAACAGTATTTGCTCAGTATGGAACTCTTAAGAGTGCAGAGAAGGTGGGTAAGTTGTTCGGCTTTGCCCAAAACGAGGTTAGTGGCTTGCCTGGCAGTATGGTTGATATTCCTGCTATCGTTCCTACAATTATTAATTCTGATGGAATAGAAATTGGTCATGAAGGTGTTGATGTCAATGAAACTATTACAAAAATCGACCTGACTGAGGCATCTTATGGCAAAACTATTCTTTATCTATACTTCACTGCTGGAGAAACTACTCCTTACGTAATATTGAACAAATCTGCTGAACTTAGAGTCAATGTCATTCCAGCTGCTCCTACAATTGCATTTGATGAGACGAAAACTTATCTGAATAGTGATAAGGTGACCATTTCGTTACCCACGTCGCTGACAGGGAATCAGAATGCAACCATCAAGTACAGCTGGGATGAGAGTTGTGAGCCAGGCAACGGCTACGACTATACTGACGACGGTGTTACGCTGAATGCTGGTACTAACACGCTGTATGCATGGGTAAGATACAACGGAGCGACAGCTGACGATGCTGTCTATAGCGAAAGGGTGTCACAGGTTTTCACAGTCAAAACTGATATTGATCAGTTTGCGGTGAAGGATATGATTGCCACAGATTCCACCTACACGGGTTCAGCGATTGAGCCAACCTTTACACTGTACGATGCAAAGGAGCCAACAAATACGCTCAGTGCCGAGAACTACGATGTCAGAATTGAAAAGTATGTGGATGAAACAACAGACTATTCTGTCGTGACGTCTGTTTTAGATGCCGGTACTTATAAGGTCTATGCAGTAGGTAAAGGTGACACCTACGGTGGTGAGAAATTGATTTATGAAGAACTCGTGGTGAATAAGGCCAATATTCAAGGACTTCCTACTGTTGCAGCTGATGATTTGGAATACAATGGTAAAGAACAGGTGCTACTGCCAATCACAGTTCCTGATGAGGTTACAGTTGAGTACTTCTTTACGTCTATTACTAAAGAGGATTATAATAATGGTAGTTACGATCCAAACTGTGCAGGTGAAGTTACTTATAGTACAAATATACCAAAAGCAACAAACGCTGGATACTTTGCCATCATTTATAAAGTGAATGGAGGTAATAATTACAACAACATATTACCTTCTGGAACCATAAAGGTTGCCATCTTACCTGCAGCGATTACAGAGGTAACCCTATCTGAGAATACCAAGGAATATAATGGTCAGGCACAGACGGTGACCATTGAGAGCGTGAAGGCAGATAATTTGGTGCTGTCAGCTGAAAAAGGAGATTACAGCGTAAGCTACGAAAAAGTTGAAGCTCAGGGAACAACTCCCGTTGATGCGCCTCTTGAGGTTGGCAATTATAACGTGATTGTAACTGGTGAAGGCAACTTTACAGGTTCTGCAGATGCAACGTTCACAATTTCCGACCGTACGCTGGTTGTCAGCGACGTCACGTTCCATAATGGTTGGACAACATACTATAGTGCTGATGGCAATGTGTTACTACCTGCAAATTCGAACGTAGGTGCATTTGTGGCCAGTGGTGTAGGGGAGAACTCTGTTACTGTGACGCAGATAAGCAATATTCCTGAAGGTGTGGCTGTGCTGCTGAACAATGCAACAGAGACAACGACAACAAACGTCTATGGTACTGATGTGAAGGGCAACTTGCTGGTACACGCAACAAGCAATAAGCAGGTAGATCCAACAGAAGGCGACTTCTATGGCCTGTATAACGGCGTCTTTATGCGTGTGACGGATATGTTCCCTGCTGGTAAGAACTATCTGTTAATACCAAATGCAGTAAATGTTAATACTGGCGCTCCCAAGCTGAACATCGTATTCGACAATGAGGCTAACATGACGGGAATTGATGAGGTAAGAAGTAAGATGGAAGATGTAAGAGGTGACGTCTACGACTTGCAGGGCCGTAAGGTACAGAAGCCTTCGAAGAAGGGCCTTTACATCAATAAGGGACATAAAGTGGTTATTAATAAATAATAAGGAGGGATACGCAATATGAAACACAATATGAATCGAGTTTTATCCATTGTTGCCCTGCTGATGTTGACTATCGGCGCGTGGGCAGATGCTGAGAGGGTAAACATAACTACGACGGGTGGTGGAGAGCTGAAATATAACATCAGCGGTACTACTTGTACGCTGACAGCTACGCCTGCCTCAGGTTACTATCTGACGGTAGAGAATCTGACGGCTGTGAAGGTGATATCCGGTAGCGTCGTGCAGGCTCCTGCCCGCAGAAGTATTGAAATCGACGAGAACGTGACGATTACGGCCACAAATGCTTCGGCTGACCCCAGCGGCGTAACGACATATACGTTCACAATGCCCACGGACGAGAATATCAGTGTAAACGTGACTGCCGAGTTCCAGACAAGGACTTCTATTACGGGTGCTATCATCACGTTGGCTACGACATCATTCACTTATGACGGCACTGCGAAGGAACCCGCCGTCAGCAGCGTGGTGTTAAGTGGGACAACCCTGAATGCTGCTGACTACGAGGTAAGTTACAGCGACAATGTAGATGCTGGTACGAACGCTACAGTGACTGTGACAGGTAAGCGCACCTATACAGGTACGGCCAGTACGACGTTTACTATCGAAATAGCAAGCTTTACACCGACGGTGACACTTGCGGGCTGGACGTTTGGTGAAACAGCCAACACTCCTTCTGTTCGGGACAATGTCAGTGAAGGTGAGGTGAGCTTCACCTATGCTACAAAGGGTTCGACTGAGTTCTCTTCGACTGTTCCTACCGATGCAGGAGAATATACTGTCAAGGCAACGATAGCCGCAAAAGGTAACTATGCTGCTGCTGAAGCAACAGCCGACTTCACTATCAGCAAGGCAAGCTTTACGCCGACAGTAACGCTTGCGGGCTGGACATTTGGTGAAACAGCCAACACTCCTTCTGTTCAGGACAATGTCAGTGAAGGTGAGGTGAGCTTCACCTATGCTACAAAGGGTTCGACTGAGTTCTCTTCGACTGTTCCTACCGATGCAGGGGAATATACTGTCAAGGCAACGATAGCCGCAAAAGGTAACTATTCTGCCGCTGAAGCAACAGCCGACTTCACTATCAGCAAGGCAAGCTTTATGCCAACAGTAACGCTTGCGGGCTGGACGTTTGGTGAAACAGC
>Ga0310695_10009649_pt1 | contig 14426 bp, 13 predicted proteins | sample RumenRJG_04DNA_FD_203882 | JGI IMG/M metagenome (GOLD analysis project Ga0310695, IMG submission 203882) | Bovine rumen microbial communities from Lethbridge, Alberta, Canada - RJG_04 (v2) (version 2) | ecosystem: Host-associated > Mammals > Digestive system > Stomach > Rumen | place: Canada... | reverse complement strand
TAAGAAATGAAATAGAAATAAATTTAATGTTAAAACATCCAAAAATAGTAAATTTATATTCAAATTACGATTTAAATGAGTATGTAATGTTATTTATGGAATATCTTGATAATGGTGATTTAAAAAACTTTATAAAAAATTTTCGAAATAAAAAAGGACAAAGTAATTTATCAGAATTACTATGTGGTCATTTTATGATACAATTATTAGAAGCATTATATTATTTAAAAATGAAAAATATTATTCATAGAGATATTAAACCAGATAATATAATGTTAACTTCAAATTTTGATGCAAAATTAGGTGATTTTTCCTTATCGAAAATTATTCCTGAAAATTCAAAATATACTACTTCCAGAAGTGGAACTTTACCTTATTTAGCTCCTGAATGTGTTACTAGGAAAAATATTTTATCTTATCAATCAAGTTTTAAAGCTGATATCTTTTCTTTGGGAATTGTTATGTATTTTTTTTTATTTAATTCACATCCATTTCAATATAAAGTAAGTTTTTTATTTTTTTAATATTTTTTTTTTATCTTTTTTTTTATTTATAGAATTCTATGAGTGCTGGCGAATATTCTAATCAATTACGTAAAGAAGAACCTAGTTATAAAGGGAATGAAATTACAAAATGTTGTAAAGATTTTTTAAAAGGATTACTTGCTAAAAAAATAAAAAAAAGATTATCTATTGTTGAAGCTATTAATCATAATTGGATATTAAAAATTAAAGATATTGTTTATAATGTTCAAGAAAAATATAAAAGTGATCCTGAAAAAATGATATTAATTATGAATAATTATAAGTTAGATGATTCAGTTTTTGAAAATGATAAAAATAGTGTTGGATATGTTACTACAAATACAAGTGAAAATTTTGATGATAATAATTTAAATGATAAAATTTTATCCAAAAAAAGATATAGACATCCAAAAATATAATATAAAAGAATAATAATAAAAATGGAATTTAAATAATAATTTATTTTTTAATATTAAAACAATTAATTGATTTATTTGATTTTCATAAATTAAAAAAAATAAAAATATAAAATAAAAAAATACTAAAAAAAAACAAAAAAAATGGGATGTACATCATCAAGAATAAAAGAAGAATCAAAAACCAGAAAAGGCAATAATCATAATAAATTATTTCCAAATTACCAATATGAATATGACCTAAAAAAATTTCCAGATATGGAAGAAACAACAAGTACAATAAAAAAAAATTAAAAAAATTAGATAATAAAACAATAGGAAAAGGAATAAAGGAAATACCATCATATAAATGTGATTTACCATATGATAAATTAAATGAATTAAGAGAAAAATTTTGGGAAAGTAGAAAGTCAAATAAAACATTATGGAAAATAATAAAAGAATGTTGTGAAACTGATTCTGAAACTGCAGTACTTTTATTAGAAGCTGCTGGAATGGCTTGTCATAAAAATTTAAGAAATGTTTTTTTATTACATACACCTGATTTTATTTTTAGAGTTCCAAATTATTGTATTTGTGATCCTTTATTTGAAAGAGATTATGATATTTTGAAAAATAAATTTAAAGATGTTAATGAAAATAAAATTGTTATTGTTTTATCTTATTTAGATAAAAATAAAAATGTTAAATTAAATGTTACTAATAAAATGAAAGTTAAGGATGTTAAAAAAATGTTTGCTGAAAATATTGGAATTGATGATGAAAAATGTAAAATTAGATTTCTTTTTAAAGGACAAGAGTTAATTGATGATAATTTATTATGTTATAATAATGTTGAAAATATGAGTAAAATTCATGTTATGGTTAATCAAATTGAATAAAACTAATTTTTTTTATATATTATTTTATTAATTTTTGATTTAAAGTATAATATAAAGATAATATATTTTATTTTTTATTTTTTTAAAAATAAATTCTTTAAAAAAAAGCAAAGTAACAAATTCAAAATTATTAAAAATATGTCTTTAAATTTAGATGATAATATTAAAAAGTATTTTTTAATAAAAATATTAAAAGAAAGAAATAATTCTGCAAAAAAAATTCAACAGTCATGGAAATGTAAGCTATTTAATAATATATAAACCTAATTACAATAGATTATAATTTTAAAAAGTCAAGAAAAAAATTTGAAATTGTGAAAAAAATTTTAGAAAAAAGATTAAAATCTCAAAAAATTTTATCATTACATATAAAAACTTTTTTATATAGAAAAAAAGTTATTGGGTTAATTAAAAAATTAAAATTATATTATACAATAATACCAAGTATTCAAACTTCAGAAGAAATAAAAATTACAATTATTTTTTCAAATTCTCAAAAGAGAACTTTTCCTCTTTATTTTTGTCCAATAAGAAAACAATATTTAATTGATATAGACAGATATTTAATTAAAAAATTAAAATATAAGTTTTATTTTATTATGGATGGTATAAAATTAGTTGATACAAAATATAAAATAATTTATCAATTAGGAAATTACTATAATATAATTAATTTTAAAGATATTCAAGATAATGAATATAAATTAGAAAAAGTATATGATAAAGAAATCGAAAATTATTATAATTCTTTATTATCTGATTCTGAATCAAATATTACTAATGTAAGTTCTAGAGATGATTTAACGGAAAAAAAAATTGCCTCATCTCATTGTAGTTCTTTAATTAATGGTTTAACAAAATATAATGAACAATTTGTTTCTACTAGTTCTGTAAAATCAATTTTGAAAGAAAGAAAGTTTTATAGAGAAAAGTCTTTTAAAAAAGTTTCTTTTGGAAAAGTTGAATATCATTCAGAATATTAATATTATTATTTATTTTATGAAAATGTGTAAAATATTTTAATCAATATTTAAAATCAAAATTAAAATATAATTTTATAGATAATGAAAAAGAAATTTTTGGAAAATTCTGTTTTTAAATTTCTTTATACATAAATAAAATAGTATAATATATAATGTATTATTAATTATAATAATTAATAAAAAAAATTTTGATATTCAGATTTTAAATATTTTTAATTATTTTTTTTAGATATTTTTTAAAAATAATAAAATGAATAAAACATTAAAAATTAAAAAAACATTGATTTAAAATTTTAATTATTTTTTATTTTAAAATAGTAAAAATTTAAAAATTTATTTTTATTAATTTATAAATATCTTTATTTAACTTTTTTATTATCTTTTGAATTTATTTTTTATATTTTTTCTAATTCTTCATTTTGAAAATTTTATAATTACATAATATTTATTTTATATTTATATTTTTATTATAATAACTTTAAAAATTTTAATTTTTGAATAAAAAGAAATAAAGTTTATTTATAATAAATGAGAGGTAACCAAAATTTTTTTCAGTATAATCAAACTTCACCTATTAAAGATGAAAAAATAAGTTTAATAGATGAAAAAGAATTTCAAAAACCAAGAATGAATCATTTTATGAATAAAAATCCATTCATAAATGAGAATAATAGTTTTTTCAATAATAATAATTTTAATAATGGAGGAAATAACTTCAATAATATAATCCCAATAAGAAATGAATCACCTCAATTTTATAATGAAAATAATAATATAAATAATCAATTAAATGATACATTAAAATATAAAAATGAAGAATTATCCAAAAAAAATGAATCTTTAATTTTAGAAAAAGAAGATTTAACAAAAAAAAATGATGATTTAATAGTTAAAATTGAATCTAAAGATTTAGAATTTAAAAAATTAAATGATTTATTTGACCAATTAAGTGAAGAATATTCAAAATTAAATTCAAAACATAATACATTAATGGTTTATGCTTCAAATTTACAAAAAAAAGTTGATATATTAAATATTGAATTGGCTGATGAAAAAAAATTATCAGAAAAAAATAAAGATGTTAATAAAATTATTTCTGAAAAAGATTCTATTATTGAAATTCTTCAAAATGAAATTAATTATTATAAAAACCAATTTCAAAAGGAAAAAATGAATAGTAATTATCAACAATTTCCCTTACAATTTCAAATTCCTTTTCAACAAAATGATAATGTATTAAATAAAAAATTAGATTTGCTTTTAGAAAATTATTCAAAAGAAAATAAGAAATTAAAAGAAAAAATAAATAAATTAAAAAAACAATTAAAAGATAATTTTAATAATAAAAATAATTTTGAAACTCAAATTAATATTCAAATAGATAATTTTAATAATATAATATCAGATTATAATGAAAAATTAAATAATGCATTATCTCAAATTCCAGAATTATTTAATCAAGATAATAAAGAAGGTGCTGCAAAATATTTAGTATCACAAGTTAATGATTTTATGTCACAAAATCAAAAATTAATAGAAGAAAATACAAGATTATTAAATCAAAATAATCAATTAGAAAATGAATTACAATATTATAAAAATTTACCTTATGAAAATAATGAAGAATTTGAAATTGAAAATAATAAAGATGAAAGTAAATCAATTATTGATTTAAATCAAAGAGTTGAAGATTTAGAAAATATAATAGAAAAATTAAGAAATGAAAATAATTATAATCAAATGATTAATATTCAAGATAATATTCTAAATAATAATGATGAAAATGGAATGAAAGATGCATTAATGAATACTATGAATGAATTAAGAGAAAAAGAACAAATTATTGAAAATTTAAAAAATCAATTAAAACAAACTTTGTCTAATCAAAAAATGAGTTTTGATGATAAAGAAATTGTTTCTTCAATGAGTCAAAAATTAAAAGAAAAAGATTCAATGATTCAAAATTTACAAAAACAAATTCACGGTGAAGATTATCAAATTAAAAATAAATATGAAGAAATCTTAAAAAGTAAAAATGATTTTTTATCATCTAATGAAAAGTAATTTAATTATATTTTTTTTTATGTTTAAATTGAATTATTATTAATTAATATTTTTTAAAGATTTACAATTATATTGCTATTATATTTAAAATATAAAATTCAATCTTCCCCATCATTATTGTTTAAAAAATTATTCATTTTTCATATATTTTTCAAATTTTTAATCTCTTTTTAATTATTTGATATTCAATATTTTTTTCCTTAATAAATTTTTTAATTCATATTTTTTAATTTTTCAATACCATGATGTTGAAATTGAACTATTAGGATAAGATATTATATTTTTATTTTCTTTATTCATATTTTTTTCTTTTTTTGAAACTTCTTTTTTTTCTTCATCTCTTTTATAAAGAATTGTTTCTTTTCCATTTTCTATTATCCTTTTTATTTTTCTTTGTGTAATTTTTGAAATTCCTTTTTCTTTATTTAATTTATGAGTTTGAATTTTAATTTTTTTTCTTAAAAATTTTTTATTTTTTTTTTTTATATCTATTTCAAATAATTTTTTATCTTTTATTTCATTCTTTATATTTTTTTCTAATTGTCTATTTAAATTTAATCTGCAAATAATAAATTCACTCTCGAAAATATTATTTATTAATTTTGAACAAATACATATTAATTCTTCATTATTTTTTAATTGATTAGATAATAAAAAGATTTTATTTGATTTTAATAAAGATAAAAAATTAAAAACTGAATTTGATGGATAAATAATTTTTGATATAGAAAATCCAGAAATTGCAAAATTAAAATTAGTATTTTTAATATTATTATTTAAATCTGATATAACAATTTTTTTTTCATGGTAAGTTAAAAATCTATTTATTTCTATTCTAGGAAAAGAAATTGATTCGAAAAGATAATTAACAGAAAATATATACTTTTCTTTATTATGTGAAATAATTAAATTATTTTGTATATTTGTTAAAAAAGTAATTTTTGGATTTAAAAATTGATTTAAAAAATATTCGTTTATTATTTTAATTTTCTCAATTTCATTATTTGGCTTTTCAAAAAGATGAAACTGAGGTTTTTCAAAAATATTTATTAATTTCTTATATTCTTCACTTAATTCATCTTTTATCTCTGAATTTAATTTTTTATTTTTTACTTTTTTTTTATCCATTATTTTTCAGTTAATTTATTTATTTAAGTTAAATAATTATAATTAAATAATATTATTTAATTTTTATTTATTATTAAAAAAATAATAATAACAAATAATTAAACTATATTATAAAATTAGTAAAATTATTATATTATATTTATTGATTTATTTAATTGTTTATTAATAATAATTAAATTATGGATCAATTTCTTTAATTTGCAACATTGCATTAGGAAATAAGTCTTCTTCTTCTAAAGTTTTTTCTTTATTTTCATATTTTTTGAAAGGAAAAGTTTGAATTAGGATAAATTTATTAATATATGGTTCAGTATAAATTTCTCTTCCAATACTTTCAATAAAATTATATAAAATTTGAATTTTATCACTTTTTAAAAATTTTCTTTCGGCATTTTTACTTCCATCAGGATATCTAAAAACAATAATACATTTATTAGGATTTGAATCATCAGGTTCAGGTGGAAGTGAATTTTTTAACATAATTGACTTTTCTTTTAAAATCTTTTCTTCTTCTATTTTTTTTTTTTTTTCTTCTTCAATTCTTTTTTCTTCTCTTTTTTTTTCTTCTAATAATTTCCTTTCTTTTTCTTTTTTTTCTCTTTCTTTTCTTTCTAATTCTTCTAAATCTCTTTTTTGTTGTTGAATAACATCTCCATTACTTATAAAACAATAATCATCAAAATTAGAATTATTATTTGTAATTTGTGAATTTGGATATGGTGTATTTGATATTTTTTTATTATTTGTTTTTACAATATTTTCTGCACTTTGAATTGCTTCTTTGAGTGAATCTAATGTTAAATAACCTGGTTTTGTCTTTTTTATAATCACAAAAGAAGTTTGATTTTTGTATTTACAAATTAACATTATTGGAAATTTTGTAATGTGAATATTTGATAAAATATCTTTACCAATTTCACTTAAATTAAATAAAGGAAAAACTGTTTTATTATTAAATAAATTTAATAAAGATAAATTATTAATTATTCCATTAATAACTGTATTCATTGATAATATTGATTTTTCATCATAAATAAAAAATATTCCAAGTTTATTATTTTTTAAATTTGAAATAAATAATTCATAATTTGAAGCATAACCCTTAATTTTATTAAAATTAGAAACACCATATTCATTAGGATAATTTTTAGGACCAAATAAACTAAAAAATGCACTAAATAATGATTGTTTTTGTGGAATGTTAATAGGACAATGTTCATATTTTGAAAAGTCAAAATTACTAATTTTAACTTTTGGAACATTGTAATTATTTGAATAATTATAATTTAAATTTGGAGTTGAAATATTTGTATTATAATATTGAGGATTTGATAAATTTTCATTATTATAAAGTCTCACTGCTTTTACTTCATCCCAATTTGCTTTTTGTAAATACTTTAATGCTATATCATCATTATTATTTTCAATCATTAATTTAAATGTTTCTATTTTTTCAGCATAGTTCAATTCAATATTTTCTTTTTTTTCATCTATTTGATTTTCATCTTCCATTTTCATTTTTTATATTTAAAATATTTTAATTGAAAAAAATATAATATCAATATTTTAAGTTTTATTATATATACTATTTAATTGGAAATATTTTAATTTTTTTTAATTTAATAACCTTCATTTGACCAAGTAATATTAAAATCAGGATAAAATTTTTTTAATATTTCAACAGTTTTTTCATGTTGACCTTCATATCTTCCATAAGCATTTGAATATCCATATACAAAAATATTCTTTTCTTCAGGTTCAAATTTTATTCTTCCTCCTCCTAAACATTTTGTTTTAGGTTTTTGAATTCCTGTTTTTTCTATTTCTTTTATAAAATTATGATATATTCCTTTATGATATTTACATTTTTTTATTCCTCTTATATAAATTTGATTATTATAATTTATTTGTACATATTTATATACTCCTTTTGGTTCAATAAAACAAATAGGGATTTCTGTTTTGTTTGATTCATTTTTTTTTTCCATTTAAATATTTTTAATTTTAAATATTTTTATATTAAAAAATTTTCTTTTAATTATTATTTATTCAATAATATCTAAATCTTCATTTAAACCTAAATTATAATCTCCTTTTAAATCTAAATATTTCATTTTGTTTAATTTACTATTTTTCTTTCTTTTTTCTCTTGAGTATATTCCAACAACATTTCTTTTTAATAAATTTTCCCATCTTTGAGAAAGAGGATTAACAGAATGATTTAAATTTCTTAATGGAATATTATTATTTTTAATCTTAAAATCTTCTAATAAATCTTGATCATCAATTATTCCTTTTTTTAATTGATTATATTTTATTTTTTCAATTTGTTCTTTTTCTTTTTTTTCTTCTTCTTCTTTTTTTTCATATTCTTTTCTTTCTTTTAATAATTTTTTTAATCCTTTCATATTTCCAATTTCTAATTTTAATTTTTTATTTTCAATATTTTGTTTATCAATTAATTTATTTACTTTTTTTTTTTCTTTAATTCTTTTTTCTTTTTTAGTTAATCTATTTAAATCTGAAACAGGTTCATTATTTGAAATTTTAATTAAACTTATATTAATTTCTTCTTCATTTTCATCATCACTTTTGAAAATATTAGTTTTATTAATTTCTTTTTTTTTATATTTTTTTTCTTCTTTATTATAAATATTTTTATTTAATTCCACAACTTTTTTTAATAAATGATTTAAATCTTTTTTATTTGGATTATATGATTGACCAGGATGAGGAAGTGGAACAACAGGATATGATATATTTTTATTTAATATATTATTTTTATTATTTTCTTCATTTCCCCACATATCATATATTTCTTCTTTTTTTTCATTTTCATTTTTTTTTAATAATATTTTTTCTTTTTCATTTTCTATTATTCTTTTTATTTTTCTTTGTTCCATTTTTGATAATTTTTTTTTCTTTTTGTCTTTTTCTTCTTTCTTTTTTATTTTTTTTCCTATGAATTCTTTTTTTTTTGTATCTAATTCAAATAATTCTTCATCTTTCATTTGATGAATTTTATTTTTGTCTAATTTATCTTGATTTCTTAAATTTTCTATTTTTTCAATATCTGTCACATCAATATTTTTTCTCCAATTTTTTTTTCCATGTTTTGATTTTTTACTTTTTTTTTGATTATCCATTAAATTATTGGAATGATAAATAATATAAAAATTAAAAAATAAAACAAAATTTTAATAAAATTTAATTTTTAAAATTCTACATTTTAAATAAACCAAAAAAACCCAAAAAAAGAAAATAAAAAAAAACAAAAAAAATCAAAATTAAATACTAAATACTAGAAGGTACACCTAATTTAATAAGAATAAAAGGATAAAAATCTTCACTTTCTTTTAACTCTTCCTTAGTCCCATACCATCCTTCATCATTAGTATCATTAAAAGTTTTAATCATAGTAGAAACACATTTTTGTTCTCTTCCTTGACTAGTAAAAACAATACAAGAATAATAATCAGAAGTTCCATATTTTAAACTAGACTCAACATACAATCTCAAAAATTTCAAATGTAAAAGTCCATAATAAACTTCAGAATAGCCTGAAGTGGAATTTCTAATTAAAGTAATTTTTTTTTCTTTAATACTAACACTTAATTTTTCAATTTCTTTTTCTTCTTGAGGTTTTCTTTTAATTTCTTCTGGATCATAATCTCTACTTTGAATTCTTAAATTACTTTGTAAATTTTGTTTAAATTTATCTTTGATATGTTTCATGACAACAACTCTAAATAAACTCATTTTTTCATCTTCTTTTAAATCAATTCTCTGAGCTGATAAAGGAAGAACATATCCATCACCATAACCCATATAATTTTTTAAAAAATTATCAATTGATGATACTGGTACAAAACATAATATTGTGCATAAATAATCTGTAGTTATCATTTTATCTTCTGATTTTGATACTATTTCTCTATAATCTATTTTCATTAATGATAATGCATCACTTTCTCCTTTTTTTTTTAATTGAAGTTTTTTGACTTCGTTTGTATATTCTTCTGTTTTTGCTTTTAAATTTTGAAATGTTGCATTGAATTTTTCATTTATTTTATTTAAGATATCTGGGATTGTTTTTTGGTTTTTTGGATAACGACTTTCATCCCATGAAAATTGGGATATTCCTTCTTCTATTTTTACTATTGTTCCTTTTATATTTACACTTAATTCTTGTTTTGGGTCTAATTCATAAATTTTTTTTTCTAAATTTTTTAAGAATGATTCTATTTCTAAATCATTTTTTATTAATTCATCATTTATTTTTAATAATGAATCTAAATTATCTGTTACTAAATCTTTCATTATTCCTAATTCTAATGGAATTACTTTTTTTTGATCTATTCCACTTAATACTGTTCCTTTTAAGTAATCTGCAAATTCTCTTGTTGAATATGTTAATTTTTGTTTACTTAAAGTAAAAAATAAAACAACCATCTTTAAGATTTTATATTTATTTTAGTGAATAATTAATTTTTTTTATTGATATTTTAATAAAGTTGTAATTTCAAATAAGTAATTTTAAATTTGTTAATTTGAAAATAATATAAAAAATGTAAAAAAAGAAAATATAATTTACACAAAAAAAAATAAATTAAATATTTTCTTCTAAACAAATTTTGTCTAAAATAGTCCCATTTGTATTTCCATCATTTTCATAATATGGTTGTGTTGAAAATAAATTTACACATTCTGAAAATGTAATTTGCTTATTATTATTAGGGTCAATTAAAGTTAATAAAGTAACTACATTTTCTTTTAATTTATTTCCAAAAATATTCATATTATAAAGCATATTTATAAATTCTTCTTCATTTATTATTCCATTATTATCTGTATCAAATTTTTTAAAAATTATCACAAAATTTTTTAAATATTTTTCTCTTAATTTAATTTGAAATTCATGTAAAATTTTTATTAAGTCTTTAAAAGGAATATTAAATTCATCTTTAGTTTTACTTAAATTAATAATTTCTTCTCTTGTTAATTTTTTTTCTGTATCAAATTTATTTTTATAATACTTTTTTTTAATCAAATCATAAATTTTATTCTCTAAAATTTTGGCATCTGGTTCTTCATATAAATATGAAATAATTTTTTTCCATTCTTCTTCAAATATAAAACCATTTATTCTTTGATTAATCATAGAATTTATATCTTCAATTGGTTTTAATGGAAATTTATTTTTAAAAAAAAAATTTAAAATATCAATTACACTTTGTTTTAATTTTCCAAAAACAAATCTTGAATTTTCTTCTAATTCATTTCTTAAAATTTTTCCAAATAAACAAATTTCAGAATCTTCTGATGAAAAAATCTTAATACCATTTATAATATTAGAAGCCCATTCAATAATAATAGATTTTAAACCATATTTTTGATTTAAATATGTATACATATGTTGTTCTAAAGTTTCTCTTGGTAATTTATTTTCATCTGATTTTTTATCAAATTCTTCTTTTGATTTATAAATTTCATTAATCATTTCTTTCATCATTTTAATTGTAAAAACTCTATTACAAACTGGAGAATTATAATATGGATTTATGTTATTATTATTTATTGGTTGTCTATTTACTTGATAAATATTTTGAGAAGGAGTTTTTATTATATTATTATTTATCATATTTACATTGTTATTAATTATATTTATATTTCCTCCACTATTATTTCTTGTTAATTTATCTTTTGATTTTTTTCTTGATAATTGATTATTTATATTATTATTATTTACATATGTATTATTGAATTTTAAATTTAAATCTTCATTTTTTTTATTATTTATTTTATTATTTGTTATAATATCATTGGCATTTTTTAAAAATTTCTCAGTCATTATTTTATTTTCATTTTCTAATTGATTAATTTTAACTTGTAAAAAATTAATTTGATCTTTACATTGAGTAATAATTAAATCTTTTTCACGAGTCATTTGTTTCATTTTATCATCATAACCATTTAAATTATAATTAACATTTTGATTTAATTTTAAAGCTTCTTCTAATTGATTTTTTAATTTTTCAATTTTTTCAGTAATAATAGGGTATAATTTAAATATAATTTTAATTAAAAGTAAATAAGATTTTGTCATATTATCATTTATTATTTTTTCTAATTTTGCTGCTTCAGGATCTTTATATTCTAAATATAATAAAAACTTCTCATTAAAAAAAGAATAAAGTGCTAATTGAGATTCTAATACATTAGCAGAATATATATAATTTGGTACTGTTTCATAATTTGAATTTATTTTACTTATTTCATTTTTTATTAAAGTTTGAAATTCTTCTTTAAAATTTTGTTTTAAATTTACAAGTTTTAATTTTTCTGAAACTTTTTTATAAACATCATTAAAACTTTGAATTTCATTCTGTAAAGAAATATTTTTTATTTCATCATCATTAATATCAACAATAGCCATTTAAAATTTAAATTAAATATATATTTTTATTTATTACTAATAAATATATTTTTAATTAAATTATAAAATATAAATGTTAACACAATAAGTTTATAATCTATATAAAGTAAATTTTTTTAGGAATTTTGATTTTTAAAAAATAAAATTATTGTTATTCCAAATGTAATAATTAAACAATTCATAAATAATAAATATTTAATTGGTTTTAAATAAGGTATATCATTATATTTTATTATTACATATGCTTTATCAAATAATGAGAAAAGTGAAATTAAATTTAAATCTTTGTAAAAAGTAATCATATATTTTTTCATAAAATAATATCCTAAAATCCATTGATTTTTAATTTTTAAATCAGTAATCATTATAAAAATTAATTTATTACTTTCAATTTCAAATAACTGAGATGGCTTAAAAATTGAAACTACATCATTAAAAACTAAATTAATTCTTTCAATATTTTTTAATATTTTTTCAATATAATATAACTCACATTCAAACCTATAAATTTCATCATTATATTTTTTTAGTTGACAATAATTTTTAAAATAATTAATTTTATTTAAATATTCTAAAAATGATAAAGGACAAATAATATATTTAGATAAATTAGAAATTATTGCAGATAAATTAATTTTGATAATATTATTCCTTATTATATATTGAATTTTTGGAAAATCTATATTTGGAATTTTTTCTTTAGATAATTCACCAAAAAAAATATGTGTTAAATTAATTCTCCATTTTTCATCTCTTTCTTCTATTTTAATATAAGAAACATATTCATGAAATTGTAATAAATTCTCATGATAAAATCCAATAAATAACATTCCTTTTCCTAATTTATAATATGTAATTGAAAATAAATTATTTTTAATCTTTTTTTGCTTATATAACTGAAAAATAAAATCTTCTTTTTCATCATCAAATTTTTTTCCTAAAGCAAAAATACCATCAAATGGAATTTTAATTTTTTCATTTTTATTAATAATATAAAATTTAAAATTTGTTAAAGTACAATTTTTAATATTATTTTGATTATTTCCTAATATAAATTTTTCATTATATGGATTAATATAAATTTCACAATTCAATGGATAAAATAATTTGATTTTCTCTTTTCGATTACTTAATTTTTCAGGTATAATTTTAATTAAATTTTCATATAACCAAGTTTTTTTTGATGTTAAATCAATGATTTGATAAATATATAATTGATTATCACTTATTCTATTTTGAATTTGGAGAAACTCATTTTCATTAGTTGATATATTGAAAAAAATATCATAAATATTTTTTTGAGAAATTGTTTTATTTAAAAGTAAGATATATATTATCAAAAATAAATAAGACATAGAATTGATTTATAAAAAAAAATATAATAATTCAAAAATTATTAAAATAGTATTAAGTTTGAAAAAGAATAGAAATTTTATAAAAGATATAATATTTTTTGATATAAAAACAAATAAAAATTTTTTTAATGTATATTGGAAATAGATTTTAAAAAACAAATTTTTTTATGAAAGAAAATTAACAAAATTATTTATAATAGTTTTAATAATAAAAATATTTTAAAAATAGATTTTTTGTAAATAAAAGAAAAATGAATTAATGATAGAATATTTAATAGAATAAAGAAAAAGTAATGTTAATAAAAAAAAAGAAATAAAATACATAAAATAATTATTACAAAATAAAAAATTTGACAATATTGACATAATGTAATATAAAAAAGGAGGAAAAAAAATTAAAAAAAATATAATAGCAAAAAAAAGAATTTTGTAGAGATAAATAAAAAAAAATAAAAATATAAAAAAATATAAAATCCTATTTTTCATAAATAAAAAATTATTTTTATTAAAAATGTGTGACCGAGACTTATAAATTTATAACACATAAAATAAAAAATAATATATATTAACACATTTGTAAATCTATTCTCTAAAAAATATTTTTTTAATGTATTTAAATATCTAAAAACCAAATTTATC
>Ga0310695_10009645_pt1 | contig 14430 bp, 35 predicted proteins | sample RumenRJG_04DNA_FD_203882 | JGI IMG/M metagenome (GOLD analysis project Ga0310695, IMG submission 203882) | Bovine rumen microbial communities from Lethbridge, Alberta, Canada - RJG_04 (v2) (version 2) | ecosystem: Host-associated > Mammals > Digestive system > Stomach > Rumen | place: Canada... | reverse complement strand
GGGTATGGCGACTGTGAAGAAGGCGACGCCCTGGCCGCCGCCGCTTCTGACGGCGCGACTATTGAAGTGGCGCTGAACGGAGACGTCGGCATAGCCGGCGGCAGGCTCCGTCTGGACACCGACCGGCCAAAAATGCTGCATGACGGCTCAGTGCTGGTCCCGGCCAAAAGAGTATAAAAACCGCAATTAAGGAAACTCGCGTTATAAAGAAGACATACACGAAGAGACAGAAGGCCGGGTTCGTCCGGCCTTTTTTATTTCCTAAAAGTCCCAGGATCGATTCTAGAGAATTCGGACAGAACCGGAGTATCTGCGACAGGCACCATAATCGGATTCTCTAGAATCGATATTTCGCCTTATAATATAAATGGTAGAATCTAGGCGAACATGGAAACAGAATCCAGAGTATCGTATGAGGACATGAAGGGGCTGGTCGAGGCGATGTCCGAAGTCGCCGGGCGGCTCGTCCCCGGCATGTCGCTCTTCTACCGGGAATGCCTGCTCCAGCGCGGCTCCTGGGACAGCTTCGACTCGAAAGAGATCGCCGTCGTGAAGACATGCCCCGACGGGGACGGCGTCCCGGTCAGGGGCGCGATCATAGAGATCGGCAACGAGCCTTTCGGCAGGAAGAAGCTGCTGCGGCGCCTGGCAGGCGACGGCTGGCCTACGGCGTCGTCCGGCGAGGAGATGAAGCTCAGGCTCGCCGCGGCCGGGGACGGCGCCTTCGAGGGCGTCTGCCGCAGGTACGGGGAGTACGACCCGCCGAGGGAGGCCGCGCCGTGACCGCCCCGGACGAGGAGAAGTGCCGGGAGCTGCTGCGGAAGCTGGTCCGGAACTGCGGCTGGCACGCCAGGGTCTGGACGCTCGAGGACGACGGTTTCGTCCGCAAGCGAGTGCAGTCGGAAAACTGGTTCCTGGCCTGGGACGGCAAGACCTGGACGGACGTGTGGCGCAGGTTGCTCATGGACCTGAATTACGCCAGGACCGGACCGGTCGTGGATTCGGATCCGCCGGTCCAGTGGTTCAGGGACGCGCTGCCGGCGTGGGTCGTCGGGTGCGGATCCGAAGAGGAGCTGGTCCTCAGGACCGAGGTGCTGCCGTGACCGCCCTGGACGAGGAGAGGTGCCGGACCCTGGTCGAAAGGCTGTGCGCCGGCCTGGGATGGAGCGTGCGCCCGGTCCCGGGCGTCCGCAAGGTCCTGTTCACGGGCGAAGACAGGTGGGTCGCCTTCGGGTGGACCTGGTCCGACGTGTTCGCCTGCTTCTACGACAACGTCCGCGTTTTCGCGACGTCGCCTGACATTCCGGCCTGGACGCGCCCGTGCGGATCCCCGGAGGAGCTCGCGCTGAAAATCGAGGTGGCGCTGTGAACGGGGTGTCGAGAGAGGACATGCTCGGCGTCCTCCGGGCCTACGGCGCGCTGTTCGACTCGCTGGGGTTCGACGTCAGCCTGAAGCCGGACGAGTGGGTGTCGCCGTTCATGCCCGGGTCCGGCGGGTACGTCTGCGCCGTGACGGCGCGCCACGCGGACAGCCCGACGAGCAGGCTGCTGTGGCGGGGGTCCGGCCCGACGCAGCAGGAGGCGAGGGAGGACATGCTCCGGCTGGCGCATTCGGGGTCCGGCATGCCGCTCGCGTTCTCGGAGGCGGAGGCGAAGATGCGGATCGCCCTCGCCGGCGAGGACGCCTTCCGGCAGGCGTGCAGGGACGTCGAGATGTTCGCCGGCGCGTTCGAGGGGAGGTGGTGACCGTGGACGGGGGAGTCTCAAGGGAGGATTTCGACGGGGCGGTCCGGGCGGTGTCCGGCGTCGTGTCGAGGTTCTGCACGGGATCCAGGCTGCGGACGGTAGAGCGGACGTACCGGGCGTGGAAGTCGTGCGAACCGGCCCTGATCTGCGAAATCGAGGCCGACCCCGGCGCCAGGCTGATGTGGAGGGGCGTCGTCCCGGAGTCCGCCGGACGGGGCGAGGCCAGGAAGCGCGCGCTCGAGGACATGTCCCGCCGCGGAGGGTGGCCGGCCGCCGGGTCCGGAGAGGAGATGTCGCTGCTGCTGTCGCTGCGCCCGGAAAACGAACTCAGGGAGCTGAGCCGGCGCTGCGCCGTCCCGGGGCTGCCGATGCTGAAGACCGCGCCGGCCGAGGTTTAATCTAAGGAGAGGAAAGAGACATGACCATATACGAAGTGCTGAACGAGACGGCCGAGGACGACCTGTTCTCGACGCCGGAGGACATCAGGCCGGAGGTCGAGCTGGCGCTGCAGGACCAGTTCGCGGAAGACGCGTCGCAGTGGGACGACGTGAAGGCGAAGTTCGGATCCTGGAAGGCGTTCGTCGACCGGGCGATCGACGAGCTGGTTAAGACAGACTGCGACGAGTCCTGGCTGGACGGCGAGGCCTACACGAACATCGAGGGCGTCGGGCAGGACATCCTGGACGGCGAGCCCGTCGGGACGAGGCGGAAGCAGCTGGCCGAAATCATGGGGACAGACGGGAACGGCCGCCTGAACCGGACGGCGGGCTTCGAGATCGAGCTCGGCTGACGGGCGAAATCCCTAGAAGGTTTACCGTATAATAAAGGAGCAAGGAGAAAAGAAAATGTACGTAGTCAAGTACGTCGAGAACGGAGAAGAGAAGGAAAAGAAGATCGAAGACCGCGACGAGGCGTTCCTTTTCCAGTCGGGGCTGCTCGCCAAGAGGAAGCGGAAGGAAGACGGCACGTGGGACATCGACGTCAAGGGCGTCTGGAACACGAGCGCGGCCCGGTGACCCGCGATCCGGAGAAGACCGTCGGGAAGCTGCTGAAGGCGCTCAGGGCGGCCGACCCGTCCTGGAGCCTGTGCGGCGTCTCGGCGCCGGAGAACCCGCCGGATCCGCGCAGTCCCGAGTCCAAGACCTGGGGGCTGTCGCAGGGTATTCGCACTTTTTGCCTGGGACGCGACTTCTCCGGCCTGCTGCTCGACTTCGTCGAGGCGTGCCGGGGACGGTATCCTGCCGGGCAGGGATGGAAGATCCCGGGCGCGCTGCGCGACGCCGCCGACCCCGACGACCTCGCGTTCCGGCTGGAGGTGCTGACGTGATATCCCCCGAAATACTGGAATCGGCCGGGCCGGAGACCGTGAAGTCGCTGTGGCCCGGGATCTTCGACATCGGCGAGGCGCAGGACGGCGGCTGCCCCGGGCTCTGGAACCGGTATTTCCCGGGGGAGGATCCGGCGTCGATCCTGCATTGGTGCAGGTTTCTTCCCAACTGGGGGCTGTTCTGGAACAGGATCTGCCCGGCCGGACATCTGCGGTTCGTCGTGGCCGGCGCTTACGGAGAAGGCGAACGCTCGGGAGGGGAAACCGAAGAGGGGCAGGAATACGCGTCGGGCGAAGAAGGCGACTTCGTCGTCCGGGCGCTCGAGGAGGTCGTGAAAGGGCGGCTGGCGTCCGACGACCCGTCGTTCTTCCTCCGCGACGGCCCGGACCTGGTCCTGATCTGGCCGTTCAGGCAGGAGGCGGCGCCGTGACGGAAGCGCTCGCCAGGGCCGTCCTCGTCCGGGTGGCGGAGAAGCTGGGCGGAAGATGGCGGGCCGTCGACGGCCCGACGTCGGCGGCGTACGGGATCCGGGAGGACGTCCCGAGAAAGCGCTTCCGCCTGGAGTACGGCGGCGGCTGGTACGCGGCGGTTTTCTGCCACGGCGACACCTGGCGCCTGGCGCTGGACGACTACGTCAAGGCGTGCAGGCGGCCTCTCGGCGGAAACGACATTCCGGAGGATCTCAAGGCGGATTCGGCCGAGGAGCCGGCCCTGAAGCTGGCCGTGGCGGGCGAAATCCTAGAATCTCCCCGCGCATAATATAAGCGCAAGGAGAAAAAAACGAACAAGAAGATTTTGAATGTTTGCAAGGCCGTGGCCTGCGTTTCCGCCCTCGCGGGGCTCGTGTGCTCCGTCGCCTCGAGGAACTGGCTCTCCGCCTCGGTGAACCTGTACACGCTCGTGGCGGTAATTTGACGGGCGAAAACGCCGGCTAGGCGAAAACCGGGTTTCCGGCAAGTCATGAACGCCGTGTTCGCGGCTTCGGTTCGCCCGGAACGAAGCGAAAACCGGAAGGCGATTTCCATATAATAAAAAAGCAAGGAGGAAAACCAAATGAAGAAACTGATTATGATTTCGGCGCTCGCGCTCGGCGCGGCGTTCTTGGCGGGATGCGAAGGAGACTACTGGAGCTCCAACCGGTGCTCGCTCCTCGACCGCAACCATACGTTCACGAAGGCGACCGTCATGTACGGGAACACCAACGTGGTCTACGAAGTGGTCGCGTGGAAGGACTACGACAAGTCCGACGTCGTCCAGCTCTGGGTGAAGGACGGGTCGAGCCCGCGCGGGCACAAGGTCGTGCTGACCCACTACTCGCGCGTCGTGATGGAGAACCCGAACCCCAAGTACGACCCGAAGTACTGACGGCGGTTTCCGGAAAGCGGAAGAAGAAAGGCGAGGACGTCGAGTCCTCGCTTTTTTCGTTTTCCGCGCAGAGTGAGGGGAGGGGCCTCGGCGTTTCGTCTTTTCGCCTTCCGGACCCGGCAGGGGGCCTCAGCCTTTCCGGACGGCCATCTTCAGCCGGAGCTCCTCCGCGCTGCCCGCGGCGGGAGCCCGCGGCTCGGCATGGCCGTTCCGCCAGTTCTCGAGGATCTTCTCCAGGGCCTCGGCCTTCGTGCGCCCCTTGCCCGACACCAGCAAGACGTTCTCGTCCCGGGCCACGACTGCGGAATACCACATGTCGCCGTCGGAGCGGTCGAGGCGGATCTCCTCGACCAGCCACTCGCCCGGGAGGACCGACAGCATGTCGTCGATTTCCTTCCTGATGGCCTCGTACTTCACGAACGTCCTCCTATCGACATCTTCAGCCGCAGTTCTTCCAGGCTGCCGGCGCTCGGGACGTACGGGTTCCTGCGCCGGTGCGCCCAGTACCACAGGCAGTCCGCGCAGGCAGCCTCTTCCGTCCGGCCAGTCCCTATTCCCAGAATTATGACTTCTCCGTGATCGCCCACCACGGACAGTACCCGGGCCTGCCAGCTGCGCCTGAACCTCGACGTCCGAAATACGGTAAAAATCCCGAAACGGCTGACTTCGTCCGTCATCGACTTGAGTTCGCCTTTGCAGTCCATGCCTTCGATTATACCGGCGGTAGAATCTGAAAAAGATGAAAGACGCGTTGACGAACAAGATGCGCAGGCTGGCCCGGATCAGAAGCAGGTCGTCGTCGAACGAGGAGTTCCGGCTGAAAGCCGTAGCCGAAGGCGCGCTTCCGGGCTTCTGGACGACGGCGCTGTTCCGGCTGTGCCTGTTCCGGAACGAGCATCCGGGACTGGAGTGGCTGGAGATCGGCGCGTTCGGGCTCGGCGCGGCCGGCTTCTCGCTGTGGGGCGGGCTCGTCGGACCGGAGAATCCGCTCGGCGCCGTCGGAATTCTGCTGCTGGCGCTCGCGGTCCTCATCCCGCTGGAGCTTCTGTTCATGTCGTTCGAGGAACTGCGTCGGAGGGCGTTCGACGCGCCCAGGTAAAATCCCGGTCATGGAAACCAAGGCGAAAAAAGGCCCGGCAGAGCTGGAGACCGCCAGGATGGCGGCGGTGCTGAACGCGTCGTACCCGAAGGGATGGCGGTTCAGGGTCTCGTACTACCACGGCGCCGTCTTCGGCTACAGGGCGTACGCCCACATCGAGAGGTTCGACGGCGTCTACTGGAACGGCGCGAAGTCGATCTCGGGAGACTGGACCGCCGAGCGGGACGAGGCCTTCGCCGGCATGCTGGCGAGCTGGGCCGGGAAGAGCTCGTGGACGGAGACGGTCAGGAACACGACGCTGCCGTGGCCGCCCGCGTCGTCGACGGAGGAGCTGTGCCTGAAGCTGTCGCTGCTGTAGGGCACCGCTGGTTCGACGGGAAAAGGCTTCCGCCCGGGTAAATAAAAAAGATTAACAGAAAGGCCTAGATTTCATGGAGATAACGAACCCCAGCGTCAACGCGAGCCTGTCCGACAGTTCCAGGAACGACGACTCGTTCACCCAGTCCGGGACGACCGTCAACATCGGGCAGGGCGCGACGTACAACCAGAACTGCGGGAACGGGAAGGAGCTGACGAGGCGCAGGAGCATGTGGACGACGATCATCGTCTCGCTGGCGTGTGACGCCGTCCTGGCGTTCCTGCTGTTCTATCTGCACTGGCGGAACGCGGAGAAGGCCGCCGCGGTGGAGCGGACCGCCGCCGCCGAGATAGCGGCGGTCGTGAACGAATCGGCCCGCGTCCACGAGAAGATGATGAAGCAGGCCAAGGAGGGGACGATATGGCTGCTGCGCGACGACATCATGAAGTCGATCGACTTCCACGAGGCGACGCTCAAGATCACGCAGAAGCAGTACAAGCGGCTGAAGGACGAATACGAGTACTACGTGTCGATCGGCGGAAACCACGACGTCAAGGACAGGTTCGACATCTTCTTCGCCAAGATCTACGGGACAGGCGAGATCAAGATGGCGGCCGACGACGTAGAGAAAACGCGCTAAGCCGGCGAGAGACGCCGTACATGAAAGGCCGGGCGAAATGTCCGGCCTTCTTTCTTTCCCCGTCCGCCTCCGCCGCGGGCGAAAGCGCGGGCTGCCCCGGCGCATAATGCGGACGAGAGGAGAACGCGATGGACGAAGGGTTCACGAAAACCGAAACGGCCGTCCTGGCCGCGCTCGGCGCGCTGATGGCCGCCATGGCCGCCGCGTCGCTTTTCGCGTAGGCGGGCGAAAAGCCCGGCCGGCGCCAATGCATAATAGAAGCGCAAGGAGAAACAGCGGCATGAGAATAACCGAAGCGGTAAAGAAGGTCAACGAGAAGTACGGGAACCGCGTGTTCAAGCCCGGGTACCCGACGGCGAGGCTGGAGTACATGGTCGCCGGCGAAGGGAAGGTACAGAAGGCGGTCGCCGAGGAGTTCGCGCGGCTCGGGGTCGAGATGACGCGTTCGCCGTGCGGGCACGACCGGAACTACGGCGGCGACCTCTACCGCCTTCGCCCGGCGGAACGGACCGTCCGGGCGAAAAGCCGGAAGGGAAGCCCGCATAATCAGGACGCCAAGGAGATTTCGAAATGAGACACAGTTTCATAGAATGCGACGGATGCCACGAGGAAGTGCACGAAGACACCGTGCGGATCGTCGGAGACCAGGTCCTGTGCGACCGGTGCCGCAAGAAGATCCCCGCCGGGTCCGAACCCTGGAACGGAGACGCCGCCGGGAGGCCGTCATGCTGAAGAACGCGTGCAGGGCCGTGTCGCTCGTCTGGGCGGCGGGCGCGGTGATCGAAGGGCTGACCGCCGGGCAGTACGGGGCGGCGGCCGTCGGGGCGATCGTGATATGCGCGCTGTTCTGACATGAGGATTCACGAAGCTGGACCCGTCCCGCCCGCGAATCGACGCGGCCGGAGAACCGCCGGAAGGTCCAGGCTCCTTGCGCGGGCGGTTCCCGCCGGCCTCCGGGCCGGCTTTCTTTTTCCCGTTACAGGGCCTCGGCGTTTCGCGGGGCCTCGGTTTCCCGGGGCCTCGCCGTTTAGGCGAAAACGCCCGCCGGACCCGCGCATAATAAAGACGCAAGGAGAAAACGGTGGACGAAAAATACGTAGACGAAGCGGCGGAATATCTGGTCGGGCGGCTCAAGGCCGATCCCGGCTGGCTCGCCAAGGTCAAGGAGACGTACGACTTCAAGGCGGAGCACAACCCCGGCCACATCGCCCCGTTCGACGAGTGGATCAGGGACGTGTGGGCGGAACAGAACGCGAGGGAAGCCTCCCTCCTGACGGTGATCGGCCTTCCCGAGACCGCCGAGAAGGTCGCGAGGGTCGAGTACTACGGCGACGACGCGGTCAAGGAAATCCTCGCTTTCGACAGCGGAATCGAATGGATGGCCTACGTGTGCGAGGGCACGGTCAACTACCGCTTCGAGGTCGAAGACGGGAAGAACCGCCTCGCGGAGCGGATCAGGGAGATCCTCTCCGAGAAAGGGTGCGAAGACGCGGCCGTCGTCGGCGACTACGAGCCGGGCTTCCTCGAGATCGTCGGCACGAGGGCTTTCAGGACCTGAGGCGAAAAGCTGGAAATCCTCGCCGCATAATAAAGACGCAAGGAGGAAGACGAAATGAGGGCTGTGCAGATAAGCGGCCAATGGTACGTGGTGAGGGACGACCCCTCGAAGAAGATCGGGTTCGCCGTGCTGGACGGGCCCTACGCGGAGCAGCACTGGGCCGTCTCCGCTGCGAGGCTGAACGAAATCGAAGGAGGCTGACCATGAAGCGGTACTGGTGAAGCGCATTAGGCTGCGCGTTGAGGCCGGGGCGTTTTATCCCGGCCTTTTTTGCTACCTTCGGCCTTTTCGCCCGGTAGAATCGAAGAATGGAGACCGAACGCGAAAAAGCCCGAACTGCGCTGGACATGTTCTGCCGCGCCGCGGAGAAGGCGACAGGCGACTTCTGGGAAGTCCGGCGGACGGAAAACGGAAATCTCGCGGTAATCCAGACGTTCAAGGCCGCGAAGAAGACGCTGGACGACCCGAAAATCCCGGACGAGGAAAAGAAACTCATGATCACGGGCGTGCTGTTCTGCACGTCGTCCGGGGGCCTCGTCGATCTGGCGAAGTGCCTGGTGCTGACGTTTTCGCAGGGGCCTTTGGATTTCGCCGCCTCGTCCGCGCCGCTGCCTTTCCTGAACGGATGCGCTTCGGTCGAGGAAATGGTAGTTCGGCTCGCCGCCTGCGGCTGAACGCGATATAATATATAAAAATAGACTTCAGAGAAGAGAAAGGAATAAGAAACATGAAGAAACTGGTTTTGACCGCATTTGCCGCGCTTCTCGCGCTGTCGGTTCTCGCGCGCCCGGCGCCAGGAAGGGGGCATGGACTCGGCCCGTTCATGCACGCGCCGCATCACCATCATCGCATGCCGGGGCCATGGCGTCCCATCCCGCCTCCCCCTAGGTGGGAGCCGTTCGTCGTCGGCGTCGTCGGCGCCGCGCTGCTCGCGCCGCGCTACGTCTGGGTCGAAGGTCATTACGAGTCGCGCACGACGGCTCTCCCCGACGGGACGGTCGCGGTGACGTCGGTCTGGATCCCGGGCCGGTACGTCCTGGTCCGCTGAGGCGAATTCCCGGCGCGTCTTCGCGCAAAATAAGGCATGAAACTGAGCAGAAGAGGATTGGCAGTACGCGTATACGGCGAATCTAGAAAGCCGATCGCGACGTATTCGTTCGCCGGCGCGTTCGGAATCGAGATACTCGACGAAATCGAAATTCCCTGGCGCGGGGACTTCAGGCCGTGCATCGTCTGGCGCTGGAGCAACGAGCGGAACCACCCGCGCGTGTCCTGCGTCCGCGACATGGCGAATGACAACTCCGGTTTCCGCGCGAACCGCCAGTGGATCAGGCTGTCTGAGTGCGAGCGCGTCGACCAGTAGGGCGCTTACCGGAAAAAGCCCCTATAAAGGGCCCCTGCCGGGCCAGCCCCCTCAAAGAAGAAGACCTGGCCGAAAGCCTGGTCTCTTTCTTTTTGTTTCGCCTTGCGGTCAGTACATCCGGCGCAGCGTCTCGATCGCCTCGTTTACGACGCAGTCCGGAAGAAGCTCTTCCTTCTCCTCGATTTCGTCCTCTGACAGAAGATCGCCGAACTTGGATTTATAGTCTGTCTAGTCTGCTATCTTTTTCATAGACAGGCAGATGTTCCGCATGCTGTTAGGCATGCCCACTTCGGAAATTTCCAGGTCGCCGTCGGCGTCTATTATCCAGATTATCTCGCTGATTTTCTTTACGCCGGCTTCGCGGAGCTGCTCCAGAAAATCTTTTACGGTCAACGGCTGCATGCCTTTTCCGTTCCACTTTATGGCCAGAACGCCTTCGTCAAAGCTGTCGACGGCGAAATCGATTGCGAGCCGAGAAGATGCCGGATGCGCCATGAACACTTTAGACGTGCTCATTTCGCCGTTGTCAAGGGCATTTATCGCGTTTAGAAGCTGCTGGCCCGGGGTTTTGCCCGCATCGGTTTCACGTAGAATTTTCTTTTCGGCCACCTCGCTGGCCGCGGGGTCGCCGACGACGTTCTTCAGGGCGTCTACCACCTTCCGGTCGTCCCTGGACTTGGCCGCCGCGAGCAGCTCCTCCATCTCCTCGTATTTCATCGTCCGCCCGCCGAGCAGCCTGTTCTTCAGCTCCTCGTACCTGTCGCCCTCGGCGTCGAATTCCTCTTCGGACTCCGCAGCGATTCCCCTGTCTATCAGAAATGCCATCTTGCGTCTCCTTGAATGCGTTTGGAATTATTTACTCCCGGGCGAAACGCAGGCCGTTCGACCGGCATAATATAGGCGCAAGGAGAAACAGCATGAAGAAAACCGGAACAGGAACGCGGTACTGCAGGGAGTTCGCGGCGGCGGTCGCTCGGGCGAAGCTGGCGGACAGGAAGAAGTTCAAGTTCAAGGGGAACGTATACCTCACGGCAGACCACGTCAAGGGAGTCCTCGCGGACGTCCGCGAAAAAAGGTATAGGCTGAAGATGGCCTGACGGGCGAAAACAGGCGGTTTCGCGCGGTATAATAAAAATGTAAGGAGAAAAAACAATGCTAGGAAAAAAGACAGCGCGCAGTTCGAGGTTCATCAAGATGCAGAAGCCTCTCATGTACGACGTGAAGTGCAGGAACAAGGTCGTCCTGCCCGCGGGCACCGAGGGAGTCTACATCAAGTTTCGGGGTTCGTGGCTTACGTACACCAATCCCGAGACGGGAAAGACCGAGCACATGAACGTCTACATGCACAAGGGAAAGTGCTATCACGGCTGGTAAGGCCAGCCGGTAGCTAGGGGGATTCGGACCGGGCTGAAAGAGGCCCCGGTCCGTTTTTTTTCGTCTACGCGCGGTTTCTGGGGTTTCGCCCCGAAAGGAACCCGGCCGGAGAGACGGACGCTCCGTCATCGGAACGCCCGAACCGCCGTCCCGGACGGTTTCCGGAGGAATTCCCGGCGCGGGTTTCTCCGGCCCGATGACGGATTGCCCGAGCGGGCTGTCCGCGAATCCCTCCTTCCGGAAAGGGCCGGACGTCGCCGGCGAGGGGCCTCGCGTTTCCGGGCGAAGACTTGGAAAATCCCCGAGCATAATTAAGGCGCAAGGAGAAAAACCATGAAGAAAATCTGGATAGCCACGTACGTGGACCGCGGGGAGACCTGCGACGGCAAGGCGCGCGTCCTGAAGGCGTGCGCGGCCGAGGAGGAAGCCCGGAACGAAGTCCGCGCCGACATCGAGAAATGGGCCGACGACCGCGCGGGCGAGAACGTCGAAGTCGACTTCGGCAGGATGTCCGCGTCCTGCAGGGACCGCGACGGCGGGTGCGACTGGAACGTCGAGGAGGTCGAAATCCCGGAGTGACCCTCCGGGCGAAAACCCCGAAAACGAAAACGCATAATAAAGGCACGTGAAACAAACAACAAGGAGAAAACAAATGGCAAAGACAACCAAGACCACGCAGACCAGCAAGGCGGCCGAGACGCGCGCCGCCGCGGAGAAGGCGATCGCCGAGAAGCGCAAGGCCGTCCGCGGCACGGCCCTCTACGGCAAGATCAAGGACGCGGTCGACAAGTCGATCGAGAAGGCCGCGTCCGAAGGCGCCGAGGGCGTCGTGTTCCCCAGGGCGGAGATCCCGGGCGAGCTCGGCTCCCCGTCCTCCACTGTCGGCGAGGCGATCGCCGAGTGCGAGAACCCGGCGCTCGTGGCCGAGACCCTGGTCGAGGACCTCGAGTCCGAGGGCTACAAGGTCCTCCGCCTGCTCGGCGTGCCGGTCGCGGTCGCGTGGCCCGGACCCGACGCGGAGTAACCCGAAGAGGGAAAACACGCGGGGTTCCCGGCGGCCTAGCGCCGGGGGCCTCGCGTTTCCGCCTATGGACGGCATAACGAAAAAAGTCGTAAAGGAGCTTCGCCCGCTCGTCGAGCTGGCGAAGTCCGCGCTGCGGTCGCACGTCCGCCCGCTCGCCGAGAAGGCCGCGGCGCTGCTGGACGAATGCTCCTCGGAGGACGAGTTCCGCCTGCGGTGCGCCGCCGCGAACGAAGACCCCGAAGAGGTGTTCAGGCCGTACGCCCAGTACGTGGCGCTCGCCCGCGGGATGACCGCGCTCGGAATCGCCGCGAAGTTCGGCCTCTCGGACTGGTGGGCGTTCGAGAAGATCCCCGGCGCGTCGAAACCCGATCCGTGGCTGTCGGGGTACGTCGACTCCCTCAGGTAAGGGCCTCGCGTTTCCGGGCGAAGCGCCCGGTCCTCACCTTGCATAATGAATGCGCAAGGAGGAAACGATGAAACTCGAACTGGAGATGAACTTGGACAACGCCGCCTTCCGCGACGAGGACGGGAACCTGGACATGGAGTCCGTGGCCCGGCACCTCGACCGGGTGGTCGACGCCATCCGGCGCGGCGCGACGTCGTCCAGCGCGCTCATGGACCTGAACGGGAACAAGTGCGGGCGTTATTCCATATCCGAAGACGAAGCCGAAGACGGCTGACGCGTCAGAGGCCGAAGTCGGTCACTATCAGGACCGGCCACCCCTCGCGGTAGATCTTGCCCCAGTTGTCTACGTGGTTGATGTCCTCGAGGCATTTCCCGCGCTCGTCGAACGTCGTGCGCTGGAACTGCATGAGGTCCCGCAGGATCTTCTCCTGCGGCGGATTGAGTTCGCCCGAATCGAGGAGCAGGCCGAGCCTGCCGGGTTCGGACCTGGCGTAGAGGGACAGCTGCGACGCCACCCAGTCGCAGTCCGCCCCGCCGAAGAGGTGGACGAAGTCGTTCTGGGCGGGCTTCTCCGCGACCTCGTACGCCATGGCGCAGCCGTCGGCGGAATGGCTGAACAGCCTGGGGAAGCACGACAGATGCCCCCACCGCAGCGCGTCGCGTATCTCGTTCAGCGACTGGCTGTTGAAGTCGTTGTACTCGAACTTGTAGCATACGTTCCGGTCCGATATGAAGCAGATCCGCGTCGTGCCTGCGCCGACGAACCTCATCTTCTCCCGGACTCCGTCCGGGAACATGCCGTAGAAGAGCTTGCGGAATCCTTGCGGGTCGTGGATCGCCATGCTAGCCAGGTCCGCCTGGCCGTACCCCCACCCGTCGCGGACCGACGCGTACTTGTCCTTGAAACCCTCGAACCACGCGGAGACGGGATCGCCCTCGTCTTCGTCGAGGCGCGGCTTGGCGAGCTTGATTCCCGCGGGCAGCTTGAATACCGGCATGTGATGCTTTTTCATGCCTGTATTTACCTCCGGGCGAAAACGCGTCCGTCCGCGCGGCACAATCTGCGCGGAACGAAAGGAACACGAACATGAAACCAGTAGATGAGATGAACGCGATGGAAGTCTGCGCGTATCTCGTCGCGAAGTCGGCGAGAGGCGAGCTCGGCGAGGGCGAGCTCGACCGCCTCTACGACATCCACTGCGCGAAGCTCAAGAAGGAGCTCGCCGAAAAGAACGTCGGGAAGGTTTCGGACGAATTCAGGAAAGAGCTCGCCGGGGGCGCCGGATGACCGAAGAGGACCTGGACAAGACCGCCGCGGCGCTTGCCCGCGGCCGCCGCCTGACGGAAACGGCCAGGAAGAGGTACGCCCCGGCCGTGTCGTTCCTGAAGTCGGACCCGGAAGCGCTCAAGCTGTTTTCCGAGCTCGCCGACGTTCTCCGCGACGTCGGCGACATGCGGCGGCTGCTCGGGACGGAGAACGAGATGTTCCAGGAGCTGGCCGTGCCGGCTACGAAGCGCGGGGCGGACGCGTTCAAGTCGCTGACGGCCAGGATCCGCGACAAGAACATCCTGATCGCCCTGTCGGACATCGCGATGTCGTACGCGAACCGCGGGCGAAAACCCGAAAGGCCGAAGCGCAAAATAAGGCATGAAGCTTGAAACCTACAGCTGCAAGATACCGACCTGGGCGCTGGACTACCTGGTCAACGCCGAGACCGAAGGCCTGACGGACGAAGACCTCGCGCTCGTCCGCGCGTGGGAGGGCAAGTGGGGCGGGCCGATCTCGATATCGGCGTCGGGTGATCCGTACTTCTCGAACTGCCCGGCGTTCGGCCTGCCTTGCGACGTGGAGGACTGCGAGGTCCTGGTGCGTAGAAAGAATGACATGGGCGAAAATCTATATTCTACCTGCGTATAATAAAAGCGTAAGTAAGGAGAAAACAACCATGTCGAACAACTCGAATCTGCACAAGGCCAAGAAAGCTCGCAATGATGAATTTTATACGATGCTTTCCGACATCGAGAACGAGCTCAGGCACTACCGCGACCACTTCAAGGGCAAGGTCGTGTACTGCAACTGCGACGACGCCCGCGAGTCGAACTTCTTCAAGTACTTCTCCATCAACTTCGAGTTCCTCGGCCTGAAGAAGCTGATAGCGACCGGCTACA
>Ga0310695_10009643_pt1 | contig 14430 bp, 11 predicted proteins | sample RumenRJG_04DNA_FD_203882 | JGI IMG/M metagenome (GOLD analysis project Ga0310695, IMG submission 203882) | Bovine rumen microbial communities from Lethbridge, Alberta, Canada - RJG_04 (v2) (version 2) | ecosystem: Host-associated > Mammals > Digestive system > Stomach > Rumen | place: Canada... | reverse complement strand
TGCATTATGCTTACCCTGCACATTTCCCTTGGGATCTGCTTCGTGTGATGCGTGAGAAGAAGAATGTCTGCAAATATCTGGACATCGCCCTCCAGCATATCTCCGACCATATGCTCTCACAGATGCAACGTCATGTTACCAAGGAAGAGACTTATGAACTGATCCGTCAATTGCGCGAAGAGGTGCCTGGTATCCATATCCGTACAACACTGATGGTGGGTTTCCCCGGAGAGACGGATGAGGACTTCGAAGAACTGAAGGAGTTTGTGAAGTGGGCTCGTTTCGAGCGCATGGGTGCCTTTGCCTATTCTGAAGAGGAAGGCACTTATTCAGAACAGCATTATGAAGACGATGTGCCTGAGGAGGTGAAACAGCAGCGTCTTGACAAACTGATGCGCATTCAGCAGCATATCAGTGCTGAACTTGAGGCAGAAAAGGTAGGGCAGACACTGAAGGTTATCATCGACCGTCGTGAAGGCGACTATTTTGTAGGTCGTACGGAATACTGTTCACCTGAGGTGGATCCCGAAGTGCTGATTCCCGTGTCGGAGCGTGAACTGACAATCGGCGAATTTTATGATGTGAGGATCAATGACTCGGAAGAGTTTGATATATATGGCTCAACAATCAATTAGTAGATATGACGAATAAAGACTTTATCTCAGAATTGGCGCAACGGACAGGTTATACGTCCGATGACACACAGAAGATGGTAAATGCCATCGTTGAGAAGATGGGAGACCATTTTCAGGATGATGACACAGTACTTATCCCAACTTTTGGTACCTTTGAGGTGCGGAAGAAACTGGAACGTATCATGGTGAATCCTTCAACGGGTCAGCGTATGCTCGTCCCACCCAAATTGGTGCTAACTTTCAAACCGAATGTAAGTTGGAAGGACCGTGTAAAGAATGGAGGGGCTGAATAATGGGAAAGATTTCAATTCAAGATCTGGCACAGGTGCTCGTAGAGCGTAAAGGCCTGAATAAGCGTGATGCTGTTATCTTCGTTAGTGCGATGTTTGATATCATCCAGACTAACTTAGAGAAAGATAGAGTCGTTAAAGTCAAGGGGTTAGGTACGTTTAAGATCATCGATGTTGACGATCGTGAAAGCGTGAATGTCAACACAGGAGAACGTGTCCTGATTGAAGGTCATAATAAGATCACCTTCACACCTGATGCACTGATGAAAGAACTCGTCAACAAGCCGTTCTCACAGTTTGAGACCGTTGTATTGAACGATGGTGTTGACTTTGATGATACTACGGAAGAAGATGATCCAAATGATCCTGCCAATATGCCGTTAGTGGATTTTGGTGCAGTTGAAGAGCATAAGTTAATCGACATTGCTGATGAGGATATCCCTGAATGGGTTATTGAACCTGTGGTAAAGAAGCCAAAGCGCCCTGCGGAAACAAAACCCGAGCCTGTCTATGAGCCCGAGCCTGAGTCAATCGATGACGAACCCTTTGTGGAGCCTGAGCCCATGATAGAGGAACCTGAACCTGAGCCCTTCGTGGAGCCGAAGTCAATGGTAGAGGAGCCTGAACCAGAACCCTTTGTAGAACCAGTACCCGAGCACATTTTTGAGCCTGCGCCCGAACCTATTATTGAGGAACCTGCGCCCGAACCTGCTCCAATAGTGGAACCAAAACATGTTGTGGAATCTAAATATATTGTGGAGGTAGAACCTGAGGTTGGTGCAGAACCTGTTATAGAAGATGATCTCGTTGCTGAGCCCGAGCCCCAGTCTTTTGTAGAATTGGAACCGGAACCCGATTTGGAAACAGAGCCAGTCTATGAGCCTACACCAATTGTAAAGCCTACAATGATAGTTGAGCCGGAACCAGAGCCTGTAGTTGAGCCAGAGCCAATAGTGGAACCCAAACCTGCACCCGTTGTAGAACCGGAACCAGAGCCTGAAGAGGATGAGTCTGAAGAAGAATATGAAGACGAGGAACTCGACGAAGAAGAGGAGATTGAAGAGCCTTCTTCAAACGGTGGACATAAGTGGCTTATAGCATTGCTTACTTGTCTCTTGGGACTTGCAGGAGGTTATGTACTTGGTAATCTTTTCCCCTGGTCACAATTCTCTCAGTCTCAGGATGTAAAGGTTGAGAAGGCAGTGCCTGCTTCAGATCTCGAATCTGTGGCTGAGCCTATAGACTCTGTTGTTCCTGCAGATACGATCACGCCTGCACCTGTAGCAGTTCCCGAAGAGAAACCTGCAGAAGCAAAACCTGTTGAACAACCTGCTGCCAAACCTGCAGAACCGAAGCCAGCACCTGCAACAAAGCCTGTAGAGCCAAAGCCCGCAGTAAAGCCTGCAGAGCCGAAACCTGCACCAGCAGCAAAGCCTGTAGAGAAGACCGAGCCCGTTGCCCAACTTGATAAGTATCAGAAGATGGATAATCGTGTTAAGTTTGGTGCCTATAAGATTGTCGGTACAGCATTGGAAGTAAAGGTGAAGGAAGGCGATAATCTCAAGAAGATAGCCAATCGTATCCTTGGCCCCGATATGGAGTGCTATCTCGAGGTCTATAACGGAATGAACAGCAAGACAGAGTTGAAAGTTGGTCAGACCATCAAGATTCCTAAACTTGAATGGAGGAAAAAGAAATCACAGAAGTAATCATTATTGAACGTATAAAGTATATTAATAAGAATTATGGCAGAAGCTATTGATATCCGTGAGTTGAACATCCGGATTGAACAACAAAGTGCATTTGTGACAAATCTCGTGGCCGGAATGGACCGCGTCATCGTAGGACAGAAGCATCTGGTAGATTCGTTGCTGATTGGATTATTGAGCGACGGTCATATCCTGTTGGAAGGTGTACCTGGTTTGGCTAAGACCTTGGCCATCAAGACACTTTCACAGTTGATAGATGCAGACTATAGTCGTATTCAATTTACGCCCGACCTCTTGCCTGCCGATGTTATCGGTACAATGATCTACTCTCAGAAAGATGAGAAGTTCCAGGTGAAACAAGGTCCTGTGTTTGCCAACTTTGTTTTGGCAGATGAAATCAACCGTGCTCCGGCGAAGGTACAGAGTGCCTTGCTTGAGGCCATGCAGGAGAAGCAGGTAACTATTGGCAGTGAGACATTCCCTCTGCCGAATCCGTTCCTGGTGATGGCTACGCAGAACCCCATCGAGCAGGAAGGTACCTATCCATTGCCTGAGGCCCAGGTTGACCGTTTCATGTTGAAAGTGGTGATTGGATATCCATCGTTGGATGAGGAGAAGAAGATTATCCGTGAGAACATCGCTGGCGAGATGCCTTCAGTGACACCTGTGACGACAGCCGAAGAGATCCTCAAGGCCCGTAGTGTGGTGCGTGAGGTGTATATCGACGAGAAGATCGAACAGTATATCGCCGACATCGTGTTTGCCACCCGTTATCCCGACCGTTATGGCATGAAGGATTTGAAGGATATGATCTCATTCGGAGGCTCTCCCCGTGCCAGTATCAATCTGGCAAAGGCAGCCCGCGCCTATGCTTTCATCAAGCGCCGTGGATATGTTGTGCCTGAGGATGTACGTGCTGTGGCTCATGATGTGCTCCGTCATCGTATCGGACTCACCTATGAGGCTGAGGCCAGCAACATCACCAGCGAGGAGATTGTTTCAAAGATCATTAATAAGGTAGAGGTTCCCTGATGGAAACGTCAGAAATCATAAAGAAAGTCCGAAAGATTGAGATCAAGACCCGAGGTCTGAGTTCAAACATCTTTGCAGGTCAGTATCACTCAGCCTTCAAGGGTAGGGGTATGGCCTTCAGCGAGGTGCGTGAGTATCAGTTCGGTGATGATGTCCGCGATATCGACTGGAATGTGACAGCCCGCTTCCATCGCCCTTATGTGAAGGTGTTCGAGGAGGAGCGTGAGTTGACGGTGATGTTGCTCATCGATGTCAGTGGCTCACTTGATTTTGGTACGCAGCGACAGATGAAACGTGATATGGTAACGGAGATTGCGGCTACGATCGCTTTCTCTGCCATCCAGAATAACGATAAGATCGGTGTGATCTTCTTCTCTGATAAGATTGAGAAGTATATCCCGCCGAAGAAGGGACGTAAGCACATCCTCTATATCATCCGTGAGATGCTGGATTTCCAGCCGGAGTCGAAGCGTACGGACGTGAAGCAGGCTGTCGAGTTCCTTTCCAGCGTCCAGAAACGTCGTACCACCGCTTTCATCCTCAGTGACTTCTACGTCCGTAATGATTTCCAGCAGTCTCTGCAGATCTGTAATCGCAAGCACGATGTGGTGGCTATACAGGTCTATGACATTCGTGCCAAGGAGTTGCCCGATGTAGGTCTGATGAAAGTCGTAGATGCTGAGACGGGCTTCGAACAATATGTCGATACAGGCTCCAGAAAGTTACGCCAGACCTACCAGCGATACTGGATGGGACGTCAGGCAGAACTGAGTGAGACCTTCAATAAGAGTAATGTTGATCATGTGAGTATAGCCACCAACGAAGACTTCGTGAAGTCGTTGTTGCTGTTGTTTAAACAAAGAAGTTAATGAAAAGAATTTGTGTTCTTATCATATTGGTTGCCAGTGTGTTGCGAATTGCTGCGCAGGAATCGGTGGAAGTATCTATCGACTCTATTCAGATGTTCGTAGGCCAGCAGGTTCACGTCACGCTGACAGCCCATGCTAAGGAGAATGCGAAGGTGGAGTTTCCTGTCTTCAAGCCCACACAATACATCACTCCTGGTGTCGAGGTGCTGGCTAGTCAGGAACAGACAAAGCAGACGGAGGACAATGGTTTTGTGGCCCGTTCCACTGTCTATACGCTGACCTCCTTCGACGATACCCTCTATTACCTGCCGCCTATGACGGTCAAGATCGACGGCAAGCCTTACAAAAGTAAGAGTCTGGCGCTGAAGGTGCTCACCATCGAGGTGGATACCACCCATGTCGATCAGTTCTTTGGTCCGAAGGATGTGCAGGATAATCCGTTCCAGTGGAGCGACTGGAGCCTGTCGTTCTGGCTCAGTGTACTGCTTCTCGTTTTTCTGGCTGTGACCTATTATCTTTACTTACGTCTGCGCGACAACAAGCCGATCATCAAGACCATCCGTATTGTGAAACGGCTGTTGCCTCATCAGAAGGCCATGCAGCAGATTGAGCAGATCAAGGCCGAGAAGATGGTGTCTGCCGAGAACTCGAAGGAGTATTACACCCGTCTGACGGATACCCTCCGCAAATATATTGAGGAGCGTTACGGCTTCAATGCGATGGAGATGACTAGTAGTGAGATCATCGAGAAACTGACGGCTACCCAGGATGAGAAGGCACTCAGTGAGTTGCGCCACTTGTTCCTGACTGCCGATCTCGTGAAGTTCGCCAAATACTCCACGCTGATTAATGAGAATGATATGAACCTCGTCAATGCCATTGCCTTCATCGACCAAACAAAGTTGGAGAATGTGCCCGTGGAGGAGACAATCAAACCGCAACTGACAGAGGAAGACCAGCGTTCACAGAAGGCACGTCGTGTGCTGAAGACGGTGATTACCCTTCTGGGTATCGCCAGCGCACTGCTCTTTGCCTACGTGGTCTATACGCTGTATCTGTTATTGTATTAAATGAAACGAAATGGAATTTGCCAATAAGGAATATCTGTTATTGCTCCTGCTCATCATACCGTATCTGATCTGGTATGTGCTGTACAGGAAGAAGACTGAGCCCACGATGCGGATGAGCGACACCTTCGTCTTCCGGTATGCGCCACGCAGTTGGAAGGTGACACTAATGCCGCTATCCATGCTGCTGAGGATCCTGGTGTTCACGATGGTGGTGCTGGTGCTGGCTCGTCCTCAGACGCACGACTCCTGGGCAAGCAAGACGATAGAAGGTATCGATATCATGCTGTCGATGGATGTCTCTACGAGTATGCTGGCAGAGGACTTGCGTCCTAACCGTATCGAGGCCGCCAAACAGGTAGCCGCTGAATTCATCATTGGCCGTCCTAATGATAATATAGGTCTAACCATCTTTGCCGGAGAGGCTTTCACACAGTGTCCGATGACCACCGATCATGCCACTTTGCTGAATATGCTCCAGAATGTGCGTACCGACATCGCGGCCCGTGGTCTCATTGAGGATGGTACGGCCATCGGTATGGGACTGGCTAATGCCGTCAGTCGTCTGAAGGAGTCGAAGGCCAAGAGCAAGGTGGTGATCCTGCTCACCGACGGTAGTAACAACCGTGGTGACATCTCTCCGATGACGGCTGCTGAGATTGCCAAGAGTCTGGGTATCCGTGTCTATACCATCGGTGTGGGCACGAATAAGGTGGCACCTTACCCGATGCCTGTGGCTGGTGGCGTGCAGTATGTGAACATCCCTGTGGAGATCGATACCAGGACACTCAGTGAGATTGCCGCAGCGACAGAAGGCGACTTCTATCGCGCAACGAATACGAAAGAACTGCGAAATATCTATAAGGAGATCGACCAGTTGGAGAAGAGCAAACTCGACGTGAAGACCTTCAGCAAGCGTTATGAGGCCTACCAGCCTTTCGCCCTCGCTGCCGTTATCGCCTTGTTGCTTGAGATCCTGTTGCGTATCACGATTTTCCGTCGCATCCCATAAAGAATAGAAATATGTTCAGATTTGAAGACCCCCTATACCTCTATCTGTTGGCGCTGATCCCTGTTTTGGCGCTCATCAGATTCATATCCTTCCGTAACCAGAAGAAACGGCTGCGCAAATTCGGCGATCCTGCCTTGTTGAAGGCGCTGATGCCCGATGTGTCGCGTGTCCGTCCCTCTGTGAAATTCTGGATCCTGCAGGCCGCCTTGGCGTTGCTCATCGTGATGCTGGCCCGTCCGCAGATGGGTACGAAGATCAACCACGAGAAGCGGGTAGGTATTGAGACCATCATCGCGATGGATATCAGTAACTCCATGCGGGCAGAGGATATCGTCCCCAGTCGTCTTGACCGTAGTAAGATGATGGTGGAGAATCTGATTGACCACTTCACGAATGATAAGATCGGTCTGATTGTCTTTGCAGGCGACGCCTTCGTGCAGTTGCCCATCACCAGCGACTATGTCTCAGCCAAGATGTTTCTCTCCAGTATCGACCCCTCGATGATCACGACACAGGGCACTGATATCGCCCGTGCCATCGATATGGCCTCTCATAGTTTCACGCAGGAGGAGGGTATCGGAAAGGCGATAGTTGTGATTACTGATGGTGAAGACCATGAGGGTGGGGCAGTGGAGTCTGCCAGCGCCGCCAAGGATCGTGGCATGCGTGTCTATGTGCTGGGCGTCGGATCCACACAGGGTTCACCCATCCCCATTGCCGGCACTGGTGAATACATGAAGGACAATACGGGCAATACGGTGATGTCGGCCCTCAATGAGGAGATGTGTAAGCAGATCGCCCAGGCTGGCGGTGGTGCCTATATCCATGTGCAGAACAACAGTGCCGCTCAGGAACAACTTGATCAGGAACTGGATAAGTTGGAGAAGAAAGAGACCTCTACGGCAGTCTATAGCGAGTTTGATGAGCAGTTCCGTGCCTTTGGTATCCTCGCCCTGCTGCTGTTGATTTTCGAGATCTGCATCTTCGACCGTCGCAGTCCTTTGCTGAAGCGTCTCTCGCTCTTCGGCAGTAAAAAACAGGCTGCCGTGATGCTGCTCCTTTTGGTAGCGACATCAGCCGCAGCCCAAAACGACCGTCAGTATATCCGTGAGGGTAACAAACTCTTCCATCGTGGCGACTATCCCAATGCGGAGGTGGCTTACCGTAAGGCCATTGAGAAGAACCCCAAGAATCCGCAGGCACCTTTCAACCTCGGCAACGCTTTGATGGCTCAGAAGAAAGACTCTGTCGCCATTGAGCAGTTCGAAGCCGCCTCGCGACTGGAGACCAACCCCTTGCGTAAGTCGAAGTCCTTCCATAACATCGGTGTCATCTGTCAGACACATAAGATGTACGGTGAGGCGATCGAGGCCTATAAGAACGCCCTCCGTCTGAACCCTGCCGACGATGAGACCCGTTATAACCTCGTGCTCTGCAAACATCAGAAACAGAAGCAGGATCAGCAGAAGCAGAACCAGCAGGGTGGTGGTCAGAACAACGACGACAAGAAAGATAAGAAAGACGATAAGAAGGATGAGCAGAATAAGGATCAGAACCAAGATCAGAACAAGGATCAGCAGAAAGAGCAGCCCAAGCCCCAGATGAGCAGGGAGAATGCCGAACAACTGTTGAATGCTGCCATCCAGAACGAGAAACAGACGCAGGACAAACTGCAGAAGGCACAGCAGCAGCCCCAGCGCCGCAACATTCAGAAGAACTGGTAGAAATGAAGAGACTATTTTCTATAGTGACTATGATGATGGTCGTGGCAACGACCATCGCTCAGACCCTCACGGGTTCTGCCCCTTCTCATGTGGCAGTAGGCGAACAGTTCCGCCTCACCTATACGGTGAACACGCAGAACGTGAGCGACTTCCGTGCGGGAGATATACCTGACGAGTTAGAGGTACTTATCGGTCCTAACCGTTCCATGCAGTCGAGTTATCAGATGATCAATGGTCACACCAGTTCTTCTGCCTCGATTACCTATACTTATATCGTCAGTGCAACGAAGAACGGTTCCTATACGATCTCTCCTGCCCATGTCGTGGTGGGAGGTAAGACGATTTCTTCCAATCCCATCACCATCAAGGTATCGGGATCCGCTTCCAGTGCCCGCCAACAGCGCCAGCAGCGCGACGACGAGGGAGCCGAACTGCGCGATGCAGGTAGCCGTATCTCTGGTTCCGACCTCTTCATCAAGGTCAGCGCCAACAAGAATCGCGTTCACGAACAGGAGCCGATCTTGCTCACCTATAAGGTCTATACGCTGGTATCACTCACCCAGTTGCGTGGCGATATGCCCGACCTTAAGAGTTTCTACACCCAGGAGGTGGATCTGCCGCAGCAGAAGAGCTTTTCTGTAGAAACCGTCAACGGGCGTCCTTACCGCACTTGCACGTGGAGCCAGTATGTGATGTTCCCCCAGATGACGGGTAAACTCCAGATTCCGAGCATCACCTTCGAGGGAATCGTGGTTCAGCAGAACCGTAATGTCGATCCCTTTGAGGCTTTCTTTAACGGCGGTTCCGGTTACATCGAGGTCAAGAAGAAGATCGTGGCCCCGAGCATCGATATCCAGGTGGATCCGCTGCCCCAGCGTCCGGCGAACTTCTCTGGTGGGGTAGGAAAGTTCACCATCTCTGCCCAGCTCGACAAGACCGAGACAAAAGCCAATGATCCCATCTCTATGCGTATTATCATCAGTGGTTCTGGTAACCTGAAACTGATGAAGCAGCCTGTGATCAATGTGCCGAAGGACTTCGACAAATATGAGCCGAAGGTCACCGACAAGACCAAACTCACCTCCAGTGGTATCGAGGGCTCGATGATCTACGATGTACTCATCGTGCCGCGTCATCAGGGCAAATACGAGATCCCCCCTGTGGAACTCACCTATTTCGATACCTCAGCGAATGCCTATAAGACTATCAAGAGCGAGGCGTTCACCCTCGATGTGGCCAAGGGCTCAGGTGCCGCTTCGGTCAGCGACTTCTCTGGTCAGGATCTGCAGGAACTCTCGAAGGATATCCGTTACATCAAACTCGGCGACACCCGTCAGCGCGCGCTTGACGACTTCTTCTTCGCTTCTACGGCCTACTGGATCTGTCTGGTGGTGCTGATGCTCATCTTCATCACGCTCTTCATCGTGTTCCGCCAGCGTGCCATCGACAATGCCAACGTTACGAAGATGCGTGGTAAGAAAGCTAACAAGGTGGCAACAAAGCGACTTAAACAGGCTGCTAAACTCATGACGGATGGTAAGGCCAGTGCCTTCTACGATGAGGTCCTGCGTGCCCTCTGGGGATATGTGGGCGACAAACTCAACATCCCTGTTGAGCAGCTCTCACACGACAATATCAGTCAGAAACTCTCCGAACGCTCTGTTGATGCCGACACCATCGCTCTGTTCATTGGTGCCCTCGATGAGTGTGAATTCGAGCGTTATGCCCCTGGCGATCCTAAAGGAAATATGAATAAGGTATATGATAAGGCGATGACGGCCATCTCACAGATCGAGGGATTGATGAAGCATCGTCGCTCTGCCAAGGCGTCGGCAGTGCTCTTGCTGCTCCTGATGTTGCCGCTCGGTGCTTCTGCTGTGACGAAGGCTGAGGCCGACAGTGCCTATGTGCGTGGCGAATACCAGCAGGCCATCACTGACTACGAGGCTTTGTTGAAACAAGGCGGCTCTGCCGAACTCTACTATAACCTCGGCAATGCCTACTACCGTACGGAGAACATCACGAAAGCCGTGCTCAACTACGAGCGGGCCCTGCTGCTCTCACCTGGCGATCGCGATATCCGTTTCAATCTGCAGATAGCCCGAAGCAAGACCATCGATAAGATCGTGCCAGAGTCGGAGATGTTCTTCATCACCTGGTATCGGGCCTTGGTGAATCTCATGAGTGTCGATGCCTGGGCGCGTGTGGCTTTGATCTCGCTGACGCTGGTCATCGTGCTGCTGCTCGTCTATCTCTTTGCCAGCCGCATCTGGCTGCGCAAGGTGGGCTTCTTCGGCGGCATCCTGCTCTTGGCGGTCTTCGTGTTCAGCAACCTCTTCGCATGGCAACAGAAGCAGAACCTCCTGTTCCGCAAGGGCGCCATCGTCGTGTCACCTTCTGTCACTGTGAAGAGCACGCCAGCCAAGAACGGCACCGATCTCTTCGTGCTCCACGAGGGTACGAAAGTCGATATCACCGACGCTTCCATGCGTGGCTGGCTTGGGATCCGCATTGCCGACGGAAAGGAAGGATGGGTAGAACGTAAACAATTGGAGGAAATTTAACATGGTAAACAGTGCATTACTCTTGGCCAGTGAGGGCTTTTTGGATTGGTTGCAGAACGTCGATCGTGCGGCATTGTTGGCTGTCAATGGCAGCGACTCGCTCTTCCTCGACTCCGTGGTTCATGTGCTCACCACCGCCATCACCTGGCTGCCGCTCTATCTCAGCCTGTTCTATCTGGTGGTGAAGAATCACAACAGCCTGCAGCGCATTGGCCTGATTGTGGGCTGTGCTGGACTCTGCATCCTCTTTGCCGGTGCGGTCGACGACCTCATCGTCAAGCCTCTCGTAGGCCGCTGGCGTCCCACCCATGATCCAGTCATCGGCACCCTTGTCGATGTCGTCAATGGCTATCGTGGTGGCAAGTTCGGTTTCTTCTCTGCCCATGCCTGCAACACGTTCAGCATCGCCATCTTCTTCTGTTGGCTGGTGCGTAGTTGGGCCCTCAGTTTCACCCTCATCATCTGGTCGCTCACCAACTGTTGGACGCGCCTCTATCTGGGTGTCCACTTCCCTGGCGATATCATGGTGGGTCTCACCTGGGGCTTCATCGTCGGCACCTCCGTCTATTTCCTCTATCGTCGCCTCACGCGCAACTGGCGGGCAGAAGGCCGACGTTACATCACAACCGAATATACTGATGGCGGCTTTGAGCGTCCCACCTGCGAGATTCCTGTCGCGGTGTTCTACTTCACGGTCATCTTCGCCCTCTTAATAGCAACTTATCAATGAGTCATATAGATCCCCGTCATATCCATATCAGCGACTACAACTATCCGCTGCCCGACGAGCGTATCGCCAAATTCCCCATCGCCCAGCGCGATCATTCCAAACTCCTCATCTACAACAAGGGTGAGGTGAGTTCCGATGTGTTCTACAACCTCCCTCAGTATCTGCCCAAGGGCGCTTTGATGGTGTTCAACAACACGAAGGTGATCCAGGCACGCATGCACTTCCGTAAGGAGACAGGTGCCCTCATCGAGGTGTTCCTGCTCGAACCCGCCGAGCCCTCCGACTATGAACTGATGTTCCAGACCACAGACCACTGCGCCTGGTACTGTCTGGTGGGCAACCTGAAGAAATGGAAGGAAGGCACCCTGCGTCGTGAGATCGAGATCCATGGCCAGACCGTTGTCGTCACCGCCACCCGCGGCCCCATTCACGGCACTTCCCATCGCATCGATTTCGAGTGGACGGGCGATTTCAGTTTCGCTGAGATCATCGACGCCATGGGCGAACTGCCCATCCCGCCATATCTCAACCGTGAGACGCAGGAGAGCGACAAGACCACCTATCAGACCGTCTATTCCAAGATCAAGGGGTCGGTGGCTGCCCCCACGGCAGGACTCCACTTCACGCCTGAGGTCTTAGCCGATCTCGATGCCCATGGCATCCAGCGCGAAGAACTCACCCTACATGTCGGTGCCGGCACCTTCAAACCTGTGAAGAGCGAGGAGATCGAAGGCCACGAGATGCATACCGAATATGTCAGCGTGCGCCGCGACACCATCCGTAAACTCATCGACCATGATGGCTGTGCTATCGCCGTCGGTACCACGAGTGTACGCACCTTGGAGAGTCTCTACTATATGGGATTGAAAGTGATGCGCGACCCTTCACTCAACGAAGACCAGTTGCATGTCGCCCAGTGGGAACCTTATACCGGGGACAGTCCCTCTTGCGATACCGTCACCGCCTTGAAGGCCCTGCTTGCTTGGATGGTCGCCCGTTCCCTCACTGTCCTCCACAGCAGCACCCAGATCATCATCGCCCCGGGCTACGACTATCACATCGTGAAGATGCTCGTCACGAACTTCCATCAGCCGCAATCCACGTTGCTGCTGCTGGTGAGTGCCTTTGTCAAAGGCGACTGGCATAAGATCTACGATTATGCGTTGAGTCACGACTTCCGTTTCCTCAGTTACGGCGACTCCTCGCTGCTGATTCCCTAAATCAACTCAAAATGTCTGAGGGCATTCAGGATGCCGTTGTCGTCCACACTTGTGGTCGTATAATCGGCTTCCTGCTTTAGCGACTCCAGGGCATTTCCCATCGCCACGCCGATACCCGCTGTACGAATCATCGACGTGTCGTTGCCGCCGTCGCCGAATGCCATCGTGAACTTCGGGTCGAGTCCTTCCTGCTCGGCAATGGCGAGCAGTCCCTGTCCCTTATCCGCCTGCTTGGCAGTGATATCGGTAAACTCCGGGTGCCAACGCCCTGATGTACAGGTGGGAATGCGGGCCATCAACTCCGCCTCGTAACTTTCAGGGAAGAACGGGGTCATCTGGAGCACCTTTTGCTGCAGCACCACTTCCACGGGCTTAGCCAAGTCCAGGTTCTTCACGGCCAGATGCTGCCTGAAAATACGATCTACATCACCCTTCGGATCCAGCACCGCCACATCCCTTTCACCCACCACGATCAGACCGTAGTCCTTCTCCCGCGAGTCATCCACAATCAACTGGGCGGCATCTTGGGGTATCGCATGGCATGATACCGTCTGCTCGCCGATGAAGCAGAGGGCACCGTTGGTTGTCACGTAACCGTCGATCAGATGCTCGATGGCACCGAGGTTTGTGATGATGATCGGTGGACGGCCTGTAGCTATAAAAACCTTATGACCGTTGGCCTTAGCCTGTGTCAGAGCCAGAATGGTAGATGGAGGAATCTGGTGTGTCTCGAAACTCACCAGCGTTCCATCAATATCGAAAAATAGGGCGTACTTATTCATTGTCTTTTAAAAATCCGTGCAAAGGTAATGGTTGTTTTCGAAATTACCAAGGAATCTTTCAAAATATTGGTTCATTAGGTCAAAGAACGCTGTTGCGCTGCTTTTTGCTTGGCGCATTGCGACGTTTGGTTTAATTGAGAATGTTTAGTTTTTTTTACGTCGTCTGATAACACTTCAAAAGAGTGGTATTAAGGGAAAAAATTGCTACCATTAATGCGCGCAATTTCTAGATTTAACTCTCGCAATTTTTATCCTTAATAGGCGGTGTCTGCACCTCTCTCATTTGATACTGCAAAGATACTAAAATTTCAAGTACCCTGCAAATTTAATCTCAAAAAAAACACGCAAAAAAGCACGTAGATGAAAAATACCCCCTTAGGCGTATCAGATATCAGATATCAGTTTTTTATTTGTGTGGTATGTTTGGATACAGAAATACAGAATACAGTTTTGTAGGAAGAGGTATTTTGATTCAGTTTTCAGTTTTTATTTTGGGTGGTACAGATGGCAGATGGCAGTTTTCTCATGAGTACCATTAAAACGAGACTTAAAATTTTAATTATATATATAATATATATATTATATATATAATTATTATATAATATATTATATAGTTATCTATATATATTCTTATTCTAACCTCTTTCTAACAAAACTGCCATCTGCCATCTGTGTCTTTTCCTGAATAAGGTTGACTCTTTTTAGGCCTTGTTCTTTAACATTTGCCTACCCGTACGGATTTGGTTGACTCCTCTCTCTGAGATCAGTTGACTACTTTCACTGGAAGGGTTGACTC
>Ga0310695_10009640_pt1 | contig 14431 bp, 5 predicted proteins | sample RumenRJG_04DNA_FD_203882 | JGI IMG/M metagenome (GOLD analysis project Ga0310695, IMG submission 203882) | Bovine rumen microbial communities from Lethbridge, Alberta, Canada - RJG_04 (v2) (version 2) | ecosystem: Host-associated > Mammals > Digestive system > Stomach > Rumen | place: Canada... | reverse complement strand
AAAGAGACGCTGAAGTCGCTCAGGGATTATTACCGTATAGGTCTCACCTATTCCAGCAATGCTCTTGAGGGCAACAGTCTGACGGAGTCAGAGACAAAGGTCGTGATAGAAGATGGTTTGACGATTGAAGGAAAACCACTCCGCGATGTGTATGAAGCCGTTGGACATGCGCATGCTTACGACTATATTCATACACTCACTGCGAGCAAACCATTGGAGGAATCGGATATCCTTGAGTTGCACCGCTTGTTCTATGAGAAGATAGACAGTGAAAAAGCAGGACACTATCGAACCGTTCCAGTATTTATCAGTGGTAGCAAGTATGCGGTATCTCCACCTGCAAGGATAGAGCACGATATGAAGAAATTCGTGAAGTGGTTCAATCATAACGAACATCATTTATCCACTCCTGAGTTTGCCGCGCTTGCTCATCAGAAATTTGTGTTTATTCATCCTTTCATAGATGGTAATGGTCGTGTGGCCAGACTCATCCTCAATCTCGCTCTTATCAGAGGAGAATACACCATTGCGCTGATACCCGCAATCTTGCGACACGAATATGTACAGTCTCTTGAAATGTCGCATAATAATCCCCAATGTTTTGTAGATTTCATTGCTGAGAGAATCATTGCCACCCAAATGGACTTACTCCGACTATTGAGCGATGGCGGTGTAAATGGCGGTGTAAAGAGCAAAAGTGGCGGTGTAAATTTGGAGGAATTGATATTTGAAGCTATCAAAAACACCCCGGGATTGAACGCACCAGCCCTTGCGAAAAGGTTGCAGAAAAGCCTGAGAACGACCCAAAGATACCTGAAGTCGCTTTCAGATGCCGGAAAAATAGAATTCCGTGGTGTGCCTAAGAATGGTGGCTACCATATACTTTGAACATGAAAATCATTCGATAACTTAACAACTCCATACAATATGCCAGTAGATGTGTTAATCCGACCTTTCCTGAAGGAACTGGACTTCGAGAAAGCCCTTGCCGACTTCCTTCCCCAACATGGATGGGAGCCCAACATCATCATGAACCCCACTGAGGAGAGCCTCATCAAGAACTGGGCCGCCATCATCTACAACAACAACCGCGACATCAACCGCTTGGGCGACTTCCCTCTGACGGACACCGAGATGCAGCAAATCATGACGAAGGTGGATGCCCTGAGGAATCCATACGAAGTGAACCAGTTCATCAACGGTGGACAGGTGGTGGTCAAACGCGACAACCCAGAGGACAAAATCAACTTCGGCAAGGAGGTCTATCTGACCATCTTCAACGCCCGTGAGGTGCGCGCAGGCCAAAGCGTCTATCAGATAGTGCGGCAACCCAAGTTCCAGACAAAGCATCCGCTTGCCTCCGAACGTCGGGGCGATGTGATGCTGCTCATCAATGGCATGCCCGTCATCCACATCGAACTGAAACGCAGCGGTGTGGATGTGACCCAGGCCGTGAACCAAATCAAGAAGTACGCCCACGAAGGCGTCTTCTCACGCGGTATCTTCTCGCTGGTGCAAATCTTCGTCGCCATGACCCCGGAGAAAACACTCTACTTCGCCAATCCCGGCGCATCCGAAAACTACTCCCCCAGTTTCTATTTCCACTGGGCCGACTTCAACAACGACGAGGTCTTTGACTGGAAACGCATCGCCGCCAACTTGCTGTCCATCCCCATGGCACACCAGATGGTGGGCTACTACACCATTGCCGACGACAAGGACGAGACACTGAAGGTGCTGCGCAGTTACCAGTACTTCGCCACCACGAAAATATGGGAACGGGTGCGCGAGACGAACTGGGACGACCATTACCACAAAGGCGGATATATCTGGCACACCACTGGTTCGGGAAAGACCATGACCTCGTTCAAGTCGGCGCAACTCATCGCCAAGGCTGGCGATGCCGACAAGGTGGTCTTCCTGCTCGACCGTATCGAACTCAGCACCCAGTCGGCCGACGAATACCGTGGTTTCGCCAACGCCGACGACAATGTGCTTGACACGGAAGACACACGCAACCTCATCCGTGTACTGGAAAGCGACAGCAAGGGCGATTGCCTCATCGTCACCTCCATCCAGAAGATGAGCCGCATCAACAGCGGCGGCAATGTGCCACAATCCACCATCGACCGCATCAACAAGAAGCGGGTGGTCTTCATCGTGGACGAGTGCCATAGAAGTGTGACGGGCTCGGGCCGAGACAGCGGCAGCGGTATGTTGCTCACCATCAAGAACACCTTCCCCCGCGCTGTCCTCTTCGGATTCACTGGCACTCCCATTTTCGCGGAGAACGCACATGGCGAAATGACGACCGAGGTCATCTTTGGCGACATGCTCCACAAATACACCCTCGCCAGCGGTATTCCCGATGGCAATGTGCTTGGCTTCGACCTCTACCGCGAGGACACCTTCAACGAACAGGAGATACGCGAGGCGGTGGCCCTCCGTGCCGTGGATGCCGAGTCGTTCGAGGAAATCGAGGCGGACAAGGAGAAAGTGGAGGTCTTCAACAAAATCATGAACGAGACCGACATACTGAAGATAGAGGACGAGGCGAAGTCGCTCTACACCAGCGACGCCCACCATATCGCCGTGATGAACAAGATTGTGGAGGAGCGTCCTGTGCTCAGCCATAACGGCAAGTTCCATGCCATCCTTGCCACCAAGAACATTCCCGAGGCGATAGAATACTACCATCTGTTCAAGGAGCATTACCCTGAGTACAACGTCACTGCCATCTTCGACGACTCCATTGACAACAACGGCGCTGGAGAGTACAAGGAAGACGCCATCCTCGAGATGCTCGACGACTACAACAGGAAGTTCGACACGGCCTTCCAACAATCCACCTACGCCAAATACAAGAAGGATGTCGCCAAACGACTGGCGCATAAGATGCCTTACCAGCGACTGGAGAAGGGCAAGCAGTTGGACATGCTCATCGTGGTGACGCAGATGCTGACGGGTTACGACTCGAAGTGGGTGAACACGCTGTATGTGGATAAACTGATGCAGTATGTGGATGTCGTCCAGGCTTTCTCGCGCACCAACCGCCTGTTCGGACCCGACAAACCCTTCGGCGTCATCAAGTACTTCACCCGTCCGAACCGAATGAAGAAGAACATCGACGACGCGCTGACGCTCTATGTGGACCAGCCGTTGCTGGTGTTCACCGACAAACTGGAGGCTAACTTGGAGAAAATCAACCAGACCTTCCTCACCATCGCCCAACTTTTCAAGGCCGAGGGTATCGAGTATTACGCTTCATTGCCCCAGGCCGAGGCGTCGAAGAAGAAATTCGCCAAGGAGTTCTGCGAGATGACGAAACGTCTGGAGGCTGCCAAGATGCAAGGTTTCCTCTGGGAGAAAACCTCCTACGAGTTTGAACACACCAACGGATGGGTGACCGTGAAGATGGAACTTGACGAGCAGACCTACAAGACTCTCCTCGCCCGCTACCGTGAACTGTTCCAGAAGAACACGGAAGGTGACAATGACGACGAAGATGTCTATCAGTTGGAGGCCTACATCACGGAGACGGGTGCCGGCACCATCGATGCCGAGTACATCAACTCCAAGTTCATCAAGTTCATCAAGAACCTCTACACATCAGGTCCAGGCAGCGAGCACGTGAAGTTGGCGCAGGCCGAACTGCACAGTGCCTTCGCTTCGCTCAGCCAGCGCGACCAACGTACCGCCCAACGCATCCTCCACGACATCGAGAGCGGTGACTTGCGCCTGAGTCCGGGCAAGACCATCTACGACTATATCCTCGACTACCAGCGACGGGAGTGCGACCATCAGGTCTATACACTTGCTGAAGCCACAGGGCTCAACATCGCCAAACTTAAGGAAATCATCAACAAGGACACCAACGAGCAGAACATCAATGAGCAAGGCCGTTTCGGTGCTTTGGTGGAGACGCTGGACAAGGCTAAGGCCATGGACTTCCTGAAGAAGGTGACGGGTCAGGACGTGCCAAGGCGATTTGTCATCACCAACATGTCGAGCCTCCTTCGACGCTTCATCCTTGACCCGTCGGACAGAGCGAAAATCATCTATGCTTACCAGAACGAGGGATTCCTGCTCGACCAGAACGTGCCAGAGGAACTTCCTGAAGAGGAAGCACCACAAGAGACACCAGAGCAGAAGGAGCAACGCGAGGAGAGCAACAAACTGTCGTTCGATGAGATGAAGGAGAATGTCCGTGAATGCGTGAAAAAGGACTTACGCCGATGCACAGGTATGCCACTGACTGAGGAGGTGGTTGGTTCGTTCTTCAAGATTCTCACCACCCACACGCTGCCCAGTGTGGACGGTGTAGGACTGGATGTCTATAAGGCGATGGATGAACTTTTCGGCAGGAAGGAAGTAAGCATCATCGACAAGCATGTCCACTCAGGCAATCTCTCTGTGAAGTTCGAGGTCTATCTGAAGAAGTTGTACTACATGCTTCACGGCAAGGAGATTCAGCCCAAAGAAGAAGGTCAGAAGGTGACCTTAGCCAACTGCATCTTCGCCTTCCCCTGTCTGAAGCAATTGAAGTGGAGCGTCAAACCTACTGAGCAGAAACTCTCAAGTTATCTCGACATCATCCGCGCCAACCGCAACCAGGACGAGGGCAACGGTGCCCACTCCTCATACTTGCTCACAGAGCCCCAACTCGACAGCAACATCAAAGCCTTCGTCACCCTCTACCTCTACGTCACCGGTATGTGCCTGGAGGAATTGAAGGAGAAATACGAGGTGTGAAAGTTGAGCAGCATGCCCGAATTAGATGGCCATGCTCCGAAAAATATGATGTTCAAAAACAAAAATATCGCGTATGCTTTAAAAATCTATTTCAACGAATCAGTTCTTTTTCAACGATAAACTTTTTTCACTTTTCCCTCTGATGTGACAACGATGTATACACCTCGTTGAGGAACACTTATTTGACGACCATCAAGCGTATAGAATCGTGTGGAACTATTAGAAGTAATAATCGATGGAATGGAATTGGATTCCTTATTGCCGTTGTAGACAAGCCTGAAACATGTGATTTCAACCCATGAGCCTTGCTCCCCGATTTCGTCTTTCACGCCTATCGTCATTGGTGATTGCCCAGTGTAGTCGAAGTTCAGTTCGTTATGGTATATGCCGTTGTCGAAATAACGTATCACAGCATCCGTCTTATACCATTGAGGCTGATAGTAAGTGCGGGTGCCTATGGTGTAGCTGTTTTCCATGGATGTGTCGCCGGAAAAAAACCTGCTGGACACCTCACCGTTGTGTGCGTGTTGGATAGCCTTTTCATGGCCGTCGGTAAAGAGATATGCATTCACTGTGGTGTAGTCGCTATCACTCTTGGGTTTGTAGAATCCCTCACATGAAAGCGTATAGTTCCCGGCTGGAAGTCCTTCGATGCTTTGTGAAAGGTTGAACTTGCTACTGAGTTGATGAAACATCCCTCGCCAGTCGCTGCCTTCTACATGGTTGCCGGAATCCCAGTTATAGTTGTTGTTTCCTGTTTGACCTTTGTAAGCAAATCCCGTCCATCCAGCATTGTAATCATGATAGAAATCAGCGTTTACGATCATGAACGACGCATCCCCACTGTTCTTGTCGGTCAGTGCGCTGATGCGTTCCGTCTTTTTCACGAGTTGCCAGCATGAGTTGTTGGTGGTTCCATCGCTGCTGAGCCACACGATTGTGGGGTATGCCGGGTCGTATGTCAGATATTTGTTGCCGTTGGATGGGAAACGGATGGTATAGACATTGTCCAACCCTGGAATTGCTACCGGAGTGAATGTAAGGCGTTCCTTGCTGGTTGTGCTGTTGAGGTAATATTTCGCATCAATGCCGCCAGGAAGCGTAACGCTGCTCAGGGGATTGACATCGAGCCAACCATAGTAGGTGTCACCGCCGATGGTTGACGTCTTCAGGCAGTAGTCGTTGCCTGATGCCGCAATAGTGAATTCCAGTCCCACATCATCGAGTCCCATCTGCGTGCCGTATGACCCGTAACCTATGTTCACAAACTTGTGCTGTCCTATGTTGTAAAGATAGTAGGTTTGTCCAGCCACGGGCCTTTCACCTTTGTATATGCTGAAGGTAGCCGATGCCTTCACCTGCTCCATGGCATCGCGCAATTCGTTTATCAAATCGTCGAACATCACTGGGTCGTTCACCAATGGAATGACATCCGATTGCCTGGCAATCAGTGCCGCCAATATGGCCTTGGCATCGGCATCGTATCTGTTGTCTTCGTCATCCACTAATGTCCGGGCCTCAGCAACCATAGCGTCGTACCTTGCCTGCGCCTCCTTCAGTTCCTGTAGCAACTCGGCAGATGCAGCAGCCTTGCCTTCCACGTCTTCCCCTATGCGGTAAAGGTGGAAATCGGTAACGGCAAACCACCCGCTTTGCCCTCCGTTGGATGTCGATGTATAACCAATACGTATGTTCTGCCCCTGGGTGATGGTGATTCGTCCAGTGGTCTGTAATTCCCAACTCAGTGCGTCCCATGCATCGTTCTGTTTCACGGCCGATTCGGCATGGCTTTCAGAAGCCAAAGGGTCGTCGTCATACCCTATGATATATGCATGCTGGTCAGTTATCAGACCTTCTCCACATACACTTCTGCAGGTTAAATAGTATTCACCGGCAGGCAAGTCCAAAAGGTCCTGATGGATGTCCATCGAAGTGAAATCAGTAGAAAAACTGTTGTAGGCCCGTTGGTTCAATACGGTCATGGCGCTTGCATCCACGGAGCCGATATTCTTCCTCGTCCAACCTTTCAGTGAATCGAATGTCGGATTTTGAATCAACGACGTGCAGTCGGTCACCTCCTCAGTAGTCTCCACATAACCTTCTTCGGCGGCCAGATTGTCGATAGTGGCTTCGTCGGCTATCACAAAAGTGTTGAAGGAGTTTGCTGGAACCCTGACGCTCATATATTTGTCGTCCACAGAGAAGGTGAGCGCCCTCTCCTTGTTGTCTTCATTTCCTACAACTACAACGATGGTGCCATCGGGCCGTTCTGCAGCCAGGACCAATGGCTGTCCGCTGCTCTTGTGTAATATTTTTGTTCCGTCACCGATGAAATGGCTATAATGCTTATAGGCATAGAATTCGGGCGTGTAATAGGCCACACATTTGTTGATGTCGAGATGAAGAAGGCCATTCTGCCACCAGTTCATGAATGGACCTCGGCCGTTTCCGCCAAGGATGGAATTCCAATTGGTGTAGGTGACACAGCCGTTATTCAGATAATGGTGTATCAACTCGAAAGTATGTGCACCAGCCCCCCAGTCGAACGTCCCGGCTCCACACTCGCTCTCTGTCTGTATGAAATCCAAGTCGGGATAGCGTTTACGCATCTCGGCAATGGCATCACGACCTTCCCACTGGAATCCGATGCCGTCGAACAGTTCAGACAACTTTTTTCCGTTGAAATCAGGATCAGTGCTCTGGGAACGGTAGTTGAGAATCACCTCAAACACGTCATCCACACGGTTCGTGTTCATGGTGCCAAGCCATATTTTTACCCCAGGATGGTGCTTTCGCATGTATGGTATGAGATAATCACCATTGAATATGGCTGTACTCTTTGCTTCCCAGGATGTGTTGGGGTAATAATTGCAGGTGTACGCCTCGTTCTGATAGCACATACCAGTGATGGGAATGCCTTCCTCGCCATAAGCCATTATGAACTTGCTGAAATAGAGAGCATGGGCATTAAGGTAGTCAGGTTCCATGATGAACTGAGTGGATGTGTATGAGGGGTAAGTCACATCCAGTCCGTTGCCATAACCGGCACGGTTGGAATAATGATGACTTTTCTTCATCCACTGAGGCGGACTCCATGGGGAGCACCAGAACGTCATATTCGGGTTTTGCTCCTGCGCTTTCTTGATGAAAGGGATGATGTGCTTCTTGTCGCGTTCGATAGTGAAATGCTCCATGGCGAAGTCGGTCTCTCCCTCTGGCATCTCGTCACAACTGTACCAGGACTCCGCCAAGTTGATGGGTTCGTTACGCTGGTGAAACACCGAAGGGTCATAGAAGTCTTCCGGACCTGCATAGTCGCTGGCACCTACAGGAATCCTTCCCAAGGAGAAACGCAGGTCTCCTGTAGGAGAAAACATTCGCTCATAGTATTCCGCCTGAGCCGTTGGAGACAAACGCTGGATGGCGTACCAGTCGAGTTCGTTGAAACAAGTACCCCAAGCCTGGAAAGTGCTCGTCACATCAGAGGTTGAGAACACAGCCTGTGGCTTTCCTATCACAGTTTTGCTTACATCCGCCTTCTTGATGGTCCACACATCCTTCTGCGTTGTTGTAAACTGCAAGGCTTTCAAATGCTGAGCGTATGCCGTTGTTTGCCACTTAAATCCTGATGCTATCAATAGAGCCATGCAGATGAGAAAGTTCTTTTTAATCATATCATTTGTTTGTTACACTGTTCAAAGATACCATACCTTACTGATTCTCGTTGCACAAAGGAATTCCTGAAAGTCGAGGCGAGATATCTGCACTATAAGAAAATGTTCAACGACTATGGTACATTTTCGCCCAACAAGAGGAGTAATCTTTTGACTACTGCAAATGTATGTAAGACCCTCAAGATGATAAGCTTGTCAACATAAATAGTAAATAAAAAAAACAAAATGTATCGGTCTATGGCAAAAATACTTAAATAATTCCTTACAATCAAATAATTGCATAAAAAAATCGCAGAATATTCAATTCTCTTTACTCGGAAAGGATAGTTAGGCTGTAGCCGCTCTACGCTCTAGGCGTAAACTTTTTAGGCGATGGTTAGTCGCTAGGATTTTTGAAAAATCTCCACCACTATCAATAAGGAAATTGTAATATTGTCTTTCTATATTACCCATAGTCTATTTAAATCAAAAAAACTTGAGCCCAGAGGGGGATTTGAACCCCCACCCCATATATTGAGAGTGGTGTTTAAAACCACAGCGGCTACCTATTTCGCCATCCGGGCATCCATACAGGTGAGTGAATGAAAACCTCTGAATACTATATCAAGATTGCTGTAACTCACCTTTGATTATATTCGACCAATTATTATTTAGGACCGGCTCTTGCCATAAGTAATGGACTTGAATGCGTGCTTTTGTAACCAATATTGGAGAACCCTATTATGCACTCTGCTGTTGGGGTTTTGAACTCGACCAATTATTATTTGGGACCGTCTCTTGCCATATTAAAGTGTTATTATTGGTTTAACAAAAAAAGAATACTAAGTCAATAGCACTTCCAAAGTGCTGTTCTTCAAGAGTCTCTAATGCTACTCCATTTCTGTGGGCATAAAAAAACGTCTCTGCGCCTTCATTGTTCGATGTCGTGGTGGTTATTTCATTACGTGAATGATTGGCTGTGTTAACTTTTCGATGCAATGATACGTCGTGTTCTGGCGCTTTCAATATCTATTATACGTATAACTCAACATTCGCGAAAAAAAATGGAAGTAAACTCAATAAACTCATGAGAGTTATGAGCTACGCACAGGACAATAGTTATTTTCTTAACTCTTAATTCTTAACTGCCGTGTATCAGATGATCGTTGACACTTTTGTATCAGGAGATCGTTGACACATAGGATTTTATATTTTTTAGTTTATAGAGATATATTTTTCTGATTTTATGATGTGAACTCCTTAGGAATCAGCATGCTGAATAGGTTTTCTTAGCGGAGGGGACCCATCTGGATACTGGGTGTGTATACTTTTATGACCCCCTTCTAAGGGATACAAAAAGTGTAAACGATGTCCTGAGCTACGATACTTAACTCTTAATTAAATAGTATCGGCTAGTACGAAAGTGCTTGATTTCCTGTTAGCATGGTTGACTTAACTCCCTATTTAACTCCATTTTATAATTTTGGAAACTTTAGTAACTTATTTTCCCACCATTATGAAGGATTGTAACATACTGACGCTGAAAGCGTCATCTCTTAATAACCGAGGGTCGGCACGACCTTCGGTTCAAATATCGACTCACCTAAGCACACTGAAAGTGTGCCCCATCTTCCATGATGGGCGACCCTTTTAGGGTGGATTATCCTATATACCTGTACGATCCGGGGGTGCACAGCACCCTCGGTTACTGAGAGGAGACGCTTTCAGCGTCTTTCGTATATCCACCATGAAGGTGGGAAACTTCAACTTTAGTAACTTACTTTAGCCAAATTCACGTTAAATCTAATTTGCTAAAAGTTTGGCGGATTGGCTAAATCGTTGTACCTTTGTATTTGGACTATAGCATAAGGTCATTTATGGGAACATTCATCAATTTAGGAAACGCAGGATTCCAGTCATTCCGAAGAGGCGAATATATTGATAAGTCGGGGTTGATTGCAGTGGTCAACCAATCACTCTTCACAGAGCAACGCTTCAGTTGCGTAACACGCTGCCGCAGGTTCGGAAAGTCGATGGCGGCAAAAATGCTCTGTGCCTACTATGACCATTCCTGCGATTCACGGAGTCTGTTTGCAGACCTCGCCATTGCCAAAGACCCGTCGTTTGAGGAGCACCTCAACAAATACGCGGTGATTTATCTCGACATGACTGCCTTTGTGTCAAGATTCCATGATGACGATATTGTCGGCAAGATTGATGACACACTGAAGTCCGATGTATTAGAATCATATCCGTCTGTTTCGGTAAAAGATGATGACGACCTGATGGCTTGCCTCATCCGCATCATGGAAGCCACAGGCGAGCAGTTCGTCTTCATCATCGACGAGTGGGACGCCATCTGCCGTGAGTTCAAGACTGGCACTGAGGCCATGGACCGCTATGTCAACTGGCTGCGACGGATGTTCAAGGAGGTGAACGCCAGCAGGGTCTTCGCAGGCGTGTATATGACAGGAATCCTGCCCATCAAGAAGTACAAAACAGAATCCGCGCTCAACAACTTCATCGAGTACTCCATGGTAACACCTCGAAAGATGGCTCGTTATTTCGGCTTCACAAAAGAAGAAGTGAAAGCATTGGCTGAGAAGCACGGCGCAGACTTCGACGAGTTGGAGAAATGGTACGACGGCTACCAAATAGGCGATGAACACTCGATGTTTAATCCCAACTCAGTGATGCAGGCGATATCCAACGACTGGTGCGAGAGTTACTGGGCTTCAACGGGCGCCTTTGATGCTGTGGCTCATTATATCCAGATGAACTTCGAGGGACTGAAAGACGACATCATCAAGATGCTGGCAGGAGGACGATGCAAAGTTAATCCGACTGGTTTCCAAAACGACATGTCCATCGTGCGCACACGTGACGATGTGCTTACCGTGCTTATCCATCTTGGCTACCTCTCTTTCGACCGCTACACAAGAGAGTGCTACATCCCCAACAAGGAAGTGGCGGGCGAAATGGAGAACGCCGTGAGAACCACCAATTGGCTTCCTGTGATTAATGCCCTGCAGCAATCGGAACAACTGCTACAAGACACGCTCGACGGCGACTGCGAGGCAGTGGCACGGGGTGTGGATGCCGCACACGATGACCAAACCAGCATCCTCTCCTACAACAATGAGAACTCACTGGCCTGCGTGCTGAATATCGCCTACTACTATGCACGCAATGAATATATCATCCATAGAGAGCTGGCCAGCGGAAAAGGTTTCGCCGACTTGGTGTTCATTCCGCGCAAACATGTCGACAAGCCTGCCATGGTGGTGGAACTGAAATACAACAAGGACGCCGACACCGCCATCAACCAAATCAAGCGCAAGCAATACCCTAAGAAACTGGCTGAATACACAGGCAGTCTGTTGCTTGTGGGCATCACCTATGACAAAAATGCCAAGACGCACGAATGCGTGATTGAACCATTGAACATTGAACATTAGATAAATTGCTCACGTTCGACAAAATGAGAACAAGTTCTCTTTTGTACTCACTTACTCGCAATTTTGAAAATTGACCATTAGATAAAATGCGCTTGCTTAATCGCATTTTCAACTTTTAATCACGGCTTCGCCATGATGGATAAGAAACTGCTTTCCACAGCGAAGCCTATCACGACTGCGCTCTAACCGTACTCATACCTGCTGAGATGACGAGGGTTGAACACCAAAAATCATTGGTTGTCATGATTTTTAACTTCAAGTAACCTCTTTTTATTCTGAAATCTTATATCTTTGTCGCTGAATACTTAAAATAAATAGAACGGAACACATGATGGAGAACATAAAGGAGTTGCTGGACGAATGGCGCCAGTTGTCGTTGGAAGAACAGGAAACCAAACTGAACGACTATCTGCTTGAGAATAAAGACAAACTCTATGATGAAGAACTGATAGAAATACTTCGGTATGGCATCGACCTGAAAGACAAAGTCTGTGAGGTGACAGACCCAGATGAGGAAGAAGTGAATTATGCGGTCACACTCAATGACAGTGTCTTCCTGCGTCTTTGGCTGGCCCGCCTCTATGCGTCGGACCCTAACCTGGAAACAGAAGGCGAGGCACTGGTCGAGAAGTCGAAAAAACTGATGGAACAGTACGACGAGGACAGTTTCGAAAACGCTGATGAGTTCATAGACGCCCACATGAAGAAAATCCGCGAAATCGAAGACCTCATCGACCATAACCGACAGATACGTCAGAACATCTATAAGCAAGAGAACGGGCAAGACGACGACATGATACCAGCATCATTGGCTGAATACCTCGACCAACTGGACATGAAAACCTTATACTACCGTCAGTTCAGTAATTATGTGGGTCACTCCAAGCGCCGTTGTTATATGTTCACGGGAAACCGGGGTACAGGCAAGCGCACAGCCGCCCAACTCCTTTATGCCAAACTCAAAACCATCGAGGACATCGACAATTACGATGAGATATCGGCCATCTCACTCTTCGACCCCAGCAACGGCTATTCGGGCATTGCAGAAAAAATAAAGGGATATCGCAACGATATGATCTATATTTACGATGCCGATGAATTGAGCCTCAAAGGACTGCTTTCACAAACGGGAATGGAGATTCTGGCTAATGTGCTGCGAACCGAACCCACTGTGACCGTTGTCTTAGGCGGTCCGAAAAACGAACTGACCCAGTTGGTCAACTCGAGCCAGGTGGCCAAGGAACTCTTCGCCCTCCGTTTCCACTTCGATGACCTCTCACCCGAGACGCTGACCCGCAAGGCATGCGAGTATGTGATAGAAAACGGCTTTAAGATTACGGTCGAAGCCAAAGACCTTCTGTACAACTATTTCGGTTATGAGCACAAGATGCGCGGGAACGACTTCACAAACATCCATCTGACCCATAAGATAATCGACGACTACATACTGCCACATACCATCACACGGGTAATCAAGAACCACCTCGTTGAAGGCGAAGCGACGCTCATCACCGCTGACGACATACCGAAAATCAGGCACCGCGACCCCAAGTCGGCTATCGAGCGCCTAAGTTCTCTCGTCGGTCTGGACAACATCAAGGAGAGTATCATGGCGCATGCCAGTCTGGTCAACCTGAACCGCAGACGTATGGAACTGGGGCTCTTCAACCACATGCCGCCCATGCACATGGTGTTCACTGGCAATCCGGGAACAGGCAAGACGACAGTGGCCAAACTGATAGGCGAAATCTATCATGGCATGGGTGTGCTGTCGTCGGGGCATTTGGTGGAAACCGACCGTTCGAAACTGGTCGGGCAGTATCTGGGCGACACCGAGAAGAACACCCTCAACGCCATCAAAAGCGCGGCTGGCGGCGTGCTTTTCATCGATGAGGCCTACAATCTGTTCGTGGAGGACTCCGACCGTAAGGATTTCGGTCACCGAGTCATTGAAACCCTCCTGACCTACCTCAGTATGGAACAGACCAACATGATTGTCGTCATGGCTGGCTACACCGCCGAGATGGAGCATCTGCTGCAGTCCAACCCCGGACTGAAATCGCGCTTCTCCTACATCTTCCACTTCAACGACTACACGCCAGAGCAGCTGCTGAAAATCGGCAGTTTCGTGCTGAAGGAAGAGCACTACGAACTGACACCGGAGGCAGAGAAGAAGCTCGCCCGCTACGTCATCAACGCCTACAATGAGAAAGACGAGCATTTCGGCAACGGACGTTTCATCACCCGTTTGCTGACCACAAGAATCATCCCTTCATTAGGAAACAGGCTCATCAAACTGCCATCGGACAGCATCACTCAGAAAGACCTCGTCACCATCGTCGAGGCCGACATACCCGAGATTGAGGACAAAAAGGCGCCGAACACTTGGGACGACACCATCATCAACTCCGCTCTCGAACAACTCGACAACCTGGCCGGCCAAGACAATGTGAAACGGGCCATCCATGAATATGTGGTCAGCATGCGCGCCAACCACCAGCACCATATCCCCACGATTGGCGACGACCTGACATGGAGCTTCATTGGCAACACGGGAACAGGCAAGAG
>Ga0310695_10009639_pt1 | contig 14434 bp, 12 predicted proteins | sample RumenRJG_04DNA_FD_203882 | JGI IMG/M metagenome (GOLD analysis project Ga0310695, IMG submission 203882) | Bovine rumen microbial communities from Lethbridge, Alberta, Canada - RJG_04 (v2) (version 2) | ecosystem: Host-associated > Mammals > Digestive system > Stomach > Rumen | place: Canada... | reverse complement strand
TAATAATAAAGAAAATAAAAAAAAAAGGAAATTAAATAGTTTAAATACAGAAAGGAAAAATATATTAAATATCAATATAAAAAAACTAAAAGAAAGTGATTTAGTTAATATAAAAGAATTATATAATAAACCTTTAAAAAATATAAAAGAAAAAACTTATCATAGAATTAAAACAACTAATCAAATTAAAAGTATTTCTTTATATGATTTAATGAATAAAAATGTATATAATGATATGTTAAATCAAATGAAAAAAGAAAATGATGATAAAGAAAAAAATTGTAATGTTAATAATTTTCAATTTAGAAATCAATTAACTGTACCTTATGATATACCAAAAATAATTGATAAAGTTAAAAATTTAAAAATTCAAAGTAATCAATATTCACTTATTAAATATATTAAAACTAAAGAAAGTTTTAATCCAATTTTAGTTAAAAATTACTCTAATTTTAGTGATAGACAATTAGAAAAAGATAATCAATTATGTAAAATAATATTAAACAATAGGAAAAAAGATAATATATATAAAAGAATTGCAGAAAAGAAAATAAAATTAAAATTTAGTAATTATAATAATAATCTTGATAGAATGAAAAGAGATATTTTATGTTCTGCTAGAATTATTAATAAATATAATAATATTAAAACAAATAGAGAGTTAATTAAACAAACTTATGAAGATTTTAAAAGAACTTATTGGAAAAATATAAATATTGACCATTTACCAAAGAAAAATATTTTAACAAATGAATTTGATTAAAATTTAATTTTTATATATTTATTTTATTACAAATCATTTTTATAATTTTTGATAATTTAATCCTCAAAAAATAAAATTTTAATTGAAAAAATAAATTGAAATAACTTTTATATAAGTATTATAAATAAAAAATTTTAAAAAAAAAAAATATAAAATTTTTCTTAAATAAAAATCTCAAAAAATTATAAAAATTTTTTTATTGAGATTCCCAATATTCAACAAATTCTCTATAATTAACATTAGGTTGATCATCTAATCCAGCTTCTTTGAAAATTTCATCAACTTCTTCTTCACTCATTGGAGTTCCTAATTTAGTTAAAATAACTCTTAATTCATCTTTATTAATTGTTCCTCTCCCATCTCTATCAAAATATTCAAAAGCTTCAATTATTTCTTCTTTATTAGTTTCTGGAGATTCATTAACTTCTTCTTCTTGAACAACAGTTTTTTTTTGTACTCTTCTTGACATTTTTTATATTAAAATATATGATATTATAAAATAAATATTTTAATTTTAATTTATATAAAAAATTTAAAAAACTTAAATTAAAAATATATAAAAATTAAAAAATATAATATTAAATAAAAAAAAAATATTATAAAAAATTCAAAAAAAAAAAAAATAAAAATTTAAAAAAAAAAAACATAAACTGACCTCAAAAATTCAAAAAAAAAAAAAAAAAATGGAAGACAAATACATTGATCAACTTCAAAAATGTAAATGTCTAGACGAAGGATCCTTAAAAACCTTAATAGAAAAATTAAAAGATCTACTAATAACAGAATCAAACATTCTTTCCTTAAAAACCCCAATAACAATATGTGGTGACATCCATGGTCAATTCTACGACTTAAAAAACTTAATAACCTTATCAGGTTCCCCATCCTCAACATCTTACATTTTTTTAGGTGACTACATAGATCGTGGTAATAACAGTGTAGAAGTAATAGAACTTCTTTTTCTTTACAAATTAAAATATCCAAATAACATTTTTTTATTAAGAGGTAATCACGAATCACGTCAAATTTCCTTTACTTATGGTTTCTATGAAGAAATAACAAGAAAATATGGTAATTCAAATCCATGGAGATATATTATGGATTTATTTGATTATTTACCAATAAGTGCAATTATTGAAAATAAAATTTTTTGTGTTCATGGTGGTTTAAGTCCTTTTATTTCAACAGTTGATCAAATTAGATTAATTAATAGAAAATGTGAAATTCCTCATGATGGTGCTTTCTGTGATTTATTATGGAGTGATCCTGATGATATTGAAACTTGGAATATTAATTCAAGAGGTGCTGGATGGGTTTTTGGATATAAAGTTGTTAATGAGTTTAATCATTTAAATAAAATTGATTTAATTTGTAGAGCTCATCAACTTGTTAATGAAGGATTTAAATTTTGGTTTAAAGATAAAAATCTTGTCACTATTTGGTCTTGTCCTAATTATTGCTATAGATGCGGGAATAAAGCTTGCTTTTTAAAAATTGAAGATAAGGAATGTTTAAAAAGAGAATTTGTTGTTTTTGATACTTGTCAGGAAAGTGTTAATAGCTCTTTTGTTAAGACATTAGTTCCTTATTTTTTGTAAAGAGTTTTTTTTTATTATTATTTTAATATTCAATTTTTTTTTCAATTTGTTATATTTTTTATTTTTTTATTTTGTTACAATGGATTATGTAAAATTAGAAAATATATTTACTGATTTTATTATTGATTTAGTAGGACCTAATCCAGAAAGAGATAATATAAGAAATTTAAAATTTGCAATGATAAAACCAATAATGGAAAAAGCATTAAGTTATGAATTTAAAGATTTTATCCCTCATATTTTTATTTATGGTTCATTTTCAATAAAAACATATTTAAAAGATGCTGATATTGATATTACTATATTATTTGAAGATAAAAATACTCATAAATTAATAAATCCATCATTTGAAATAATAAATAATACAATAATGATAATTAAAAAAGCATTTGAAGATTATAATTATGAAATTAAAAATCAATCTTTTACTGAAATCAAAATAATTTTTGCTGAAATTAGATTATTAAAATGTAATTTTGATTCTTTTTCACTTGATATTTCAGTAAATAATTTATCAGGATTAGTAAAAATTTTTTATATAAATTACATTGATAGAACATTTGAAAATAAATGTCATAATTCAATATTATTTAAACGAACTATAATATTAATAAAATCTTGGTGTTATTATGAAGGAAATTTAATGGGTTCAAATATAGGATTAATGGCAAGTTATGCTTTAGAAATTTTAGTTGCTTATTTATTTAATAATTATTTAGGTAATTTTACATCGGAAGTTGATGCTTTTAATAAATTTTTTATTATGTTAAATGATATTGATTGGGAAAATGAAATTTTACATTTATATGGTACTATTAATTCTAATATTTTTACTGAAGGACTTTCATCAATTCAAAATAATGAAAATGATCCTTTTTGGTATATTAGTCAAGAAATTGAAAAAGATAATAATTTTATTTTAGATATTAAGGATAATTCTAATTTTATTAAGAAATTAGATAAAATTATGAATGCTGGAGAAAAAATTAATAATAGGTTTTTTCAGTTAAAATTTATGAATATTATTGATCCTATGATTTATACTAATAATTTAGGAAAAAGTATAAATTATCATAATTTTTCTAAATTAAAAAAAGTTGTTCAGTTAATTATACAAGATTTAAATTTGTTATCTACTATAAAAAGTAGAAATGATCCTTTATTATATATGAATTATTTACTGAAATTATTTAAGCAAACTTTATCAAATCATTATTTAGAATTATTTATTGATTATTTAAATAAACCCAAAATTGTAATTGAATCACCTTTAATTGATGATTCATCAATTGATTCTGCTAATTTAGCAATTTCTCAAATTAAATTAACAAAAGATGAAATTGAAAAATTTAATAATTTATTTCTTATTAAAACAAAAGATAAAGAAGAAGATTCAATTAGTTTTGATTCAATTCATTATGAAAATTATGACTTTATTATTATAAAGGAAATATATAATAAATTATTTGAAGATAATAGAGAAATTTTAACAAAATTTTTCGCTTTAGATGAAAGTAAATCAATTGAAGAAAAAATTGAAGAAATATTTAAAAAATTTCAAATTATTTAAATTATAAATAATATATTATTTAATAAAATACTTAAAAAAATTTTATTAATAATTTATTTTATTTATCTTTTGACATTTTTTCTTGTAAAATATTAAACCAATCATCTCTTTCTTTTTCATCTTTTGCTTTAAATAAATATTTTTTACCATCTGCAATAAAACAAAAAGTTAAATTATCTTCAATTGTAATATATTTTGGACCAAAACATTCTGATAATTCTAAATCCATTGTACATTCTGAATTTAAATTATTTTCAACATATGTTAAAAGATATTTATCAGTTAATACTACATATCTCATTTTCCAATTACCTAAATATTTTGAACATTTTAATAATTTTCCTGTTTTTAATATTTTTGTATTTTTATCATTCATTTTTTACAAATAATTAAAATTAATTAATTTTTTATTAATTGGAAATTGAATTAAAAAAAGTCATTAATAAATTCCCTTTTATAAATAAAAATAATTATATTTTAATAATTAAAAATAAGAAAATTAAAAAATTAAAGTAAAAATTACAAATTTAATAATAAATCAAAAAAAATTACAAAAATTAATATTTACAATATATCTTTTACATAAAAATATATATAAAAATAATAAAATAGAAAAAAATATATTATATCAAAATTATAAATAAATACAAATATCAAAAATATAGAAAAAAAAAAAAATAAAAAAAAATTATTTTTCTTTAAATAAATGTCCCCATTCCCCAGTATCATTAGCATAATTATCCATTCTATAAACATCAGGTTTCCCAATTTTTCCAAAAGCAATATAACTTTCATAAGGAGTTAACATAGGTTTAGAAAATTGATTACTCCAATCAATACTTAATCTAGGACAAGCAATTTGAATAAAACAATCACATTGTTTAAATTGACTAATTTTTTCTTCAGTAATTTCATTTAAACAAATATTAATAAAATCTTTATTATTCTCATTTAATAATTTATTAATTCTATTTAAAATTCCTTTTGATCCTTGTCTTCCTAAAGTTCCAAAAATAACACCAATTAATTTACTTTCTTTTAATTTTTCAATTTGTTCAAATCTAATTTTTTTCATTAATTCAATATCATATTCTTCAATAGTTAAATATTTAGTAAAAGGATTATATTGAAAATATTTAAAATTAGGATTTTGAATCATTAAACTTTCCATATGAAATCTCCCATCACAAATAAAAATAATATAACAATTTTCTTTTTTCTTTTCTAAAATTGGAGAAGTACAACCAATAATTTCTCCTATTACTCTTGGTTTAATTTGAGGTATATTAATATTATTTTTATCATATCCATTTTCAATTAATTTTCTTTTTAAAACAAATAAAGTTGAATTATATTGTAATGAACTTAATAAATATAAAAAATCATTTTGTTCTTTTGGAAAATTTAATTCAATTGTTTTAATTAAGTGTTCAATATCAATTTTAATTTCAACGAAAATATACATTACTTTAATTAAAGTCATTTTATTTGGTTTTAAACAAGAATGTGCATAATGTATAATTAAATCACAATCTAAAAATGAACAACCAATATCATCAATGCAACAAGCACCATATGTTATATCTCCTAATATTATTGTTTCACATTCTGCGAAATTTTCTAAGATATCTGAAATTAATAATGAAAATATTAAAAGTCCTTCTGGGAATTGTAATGCTATTAATGGTTTTTTTTTATTTTTTTCTTTTGATATTTCTCTTATTTTTTTTATTGATTTGTATATTTCAAAATTGTAATTTTTTGGTAATTTTTCTATTGCTAAAGTTAATAATTCATTTTCTTCTAAATCTTTATAATTTTCTTTTTCTATTATATTTATTACTTTTGTTTTATCTGTTTTAGTAAAAATTTCAATATTATTATCTTTTTCCATTTAATAAAAATAAATATAAAAAATAAATATTATTTAAATAAATAAATAAATTAAAATATATAAATATTTATTTTTAAAAAATAATAATTATTTAAATATGACAGACACAGAAACAAAAGATTCAAAAGAAGAAGAAATCCCAAATTACAAACCAAACTCAATAAAATGTGATATTCTCTTAGTAACATCATCAATGCAAAATCAAAATGGATTAAGAGTAAACGACTATTTAAGATATAGTCATTTTTGTAGGAAAAAAATAAACAAATTAAGAAAAATATACAAATTAACACAAGGAAAGAGAAAATATCAAAAAAATGAAATAACAGCAGATAAAATAACAGATAATAAAATATTATTAATAGTAATTCTTGAATGTGAAAGAAATTGGGCTTATGGAATGTATCATAAACAAGAATTAACAGAATTAGGAACAGATATAAAAAGATTAAGATATCAAATAATGAGAAAATTTAAGAGAAGTGTAACAAATGCAAAAAAAATTTTAGATTTATGTGAAAAAATAGGAGATTCGCAAACTCAACTTGAAGCAAAAGCATATTTTGCATTTATAAATTCAAATTATTTAATTTTTAAAAGAGAATATAATGAAGCTTTAACTTTATTAAAAAATGCTTCTAATATTTATGATAAAATTTCCCAATTGAAAGATACTATTGAAAGTATTGAATATAAAGATAAAATTAATTCTATGAAAACTTCTATGAGATTATGTATTTATAATTTAACTAAAGAACAAGATGAAATTATTGATGAGGAAACTTTTTTAAAAAATGTTGATAATATTGATGAAATTGAAATTACTGAAAAAATTGAAGAAATTAAAAAAAAAAATCAAGAAAAACCAATTAATAATGAAGATGAATATGAAATTAAATATCATGGAATTAATATTCCTATTAAAAATGAAGCTTTAAAAAAAACTTTTTTAAAAATGAATGAATTAAAAGAAAAAATTCTTAAAGAAAATGATTTAAATAAGAAAGTTATTATATTTCAAGATTATTTTAATAAAATTGATGAAGCTAATAAAATAACAAAAAAGGAAAAAAGTGAACAAGGGAATAAACCAACTGAAAATTTTGCAAAAATATATCAATCATTATTATCTTATATTGAGAATTTGAGATTAATTGCTTATATTGAAAAAAATAATCATTTTATTCAAGAATATGAAAAAGATTTTGAAAATATTGAAACAATTACTAATATATTTGAAAAAGATAATATAAAATTAAAATATAAACCACAAGAAATTATGAAATTATATGATAATTTAATTGAATATGAAAATCAATTAATTAATTTAGAAAAAGAAAATCCAGATCAGAAATATTTAATTGATCATAATTTTAAAGAGAAAATATATTCATTATGTAAAATATATTATGTTGGTTTATTTTATATTTTAAATAAAAAATATAATGAAGCACATACTTTAATGTTTCATACAATTGATAAAATAAAAGAAGTAAATGAATTTTTTGAAAATCATAAATTAAATAATGTAACATCATTAAAAGAATTAAAAGATAAAGTTAATTCAATTGAAAAAATGTGTATTTTTATTATTAATATGACTTATTCTAAAATTCAACAAAATAAAAATTTAAATGATTCAAAATTAAAAAATAAAAATAATAAAGATAAAGATTTAAATGAAATTGATACAAATAAAAAAGAAAAAAAAATTAAATATAATCCTTATTTATATGATTCAATAATAAATGAAGGAAAAACAAATTTAACAAAAGAACAATATTCAACAATGGAAAAATATGTTACTTTACCATATAATGATTTTATGCAAGTAACTAAAGAAAATACTTTTAATAATTATACTCATATTATGCAACTTCCAATGAATACTGAATTAATTTCTCCTAAACCAATTGTTTATGATTTAATTTATGAAAAATTAGAATATCCTGATTTGAAAGATAAAACTAAAACTCAATCTAAGAGTTTAATGGGAAGAGCTTTTGGTTATTTTTGGGGTTCTTAAAATATGATTTTATAATATTAAAATAAAATAAGTTAAATTTAATTTTGGATTTTTTTATTATAATATTTTTTTTAATTTTTTAAATAATAAAAATTGAAATAAATAAATAATATAATGAAGGATTTTGTAAAAGAAATAAATATAAAATGCCAGAATTGTAATAAAATATTAAATGAAGATGAAATTAATATTCCAAATTTTTCAGATAATGGGAATTTAATTTGTAAAAAATGTTTTGAATCAAATAATAATAATATAATAAAAAAAACTGATATTAAAATCAATGAAAATCCTCTTAATTATAAAAGAACTTTAAAGGATTTAATAATAGATGTTCTTAATAATTTATTAAATTTATCAATTTTAAAAAAAATAAATTATACTTTTTCATTATTATCATTTACATATTGTGAAACATGTGGTGTATTTTTAGTTAACAATTCATCTTTAATACATTCATTAGTACAACATAAAGTATATTCTATTAATAAATACACTTTTCTTAAAATGAAAAAAACTGTAGATAATCAGAAAATTAATTCTAAAGGACGTTTCTTTTTTGTTTTATATTATTTTCAGAATCCAGATATATTAAAAATTCAAAAATTTAATATTGAAGAATATTTTCCTTCTAATAATTATAAATTTTTTTTTTTTGGTGAAACAATTGAAGAAAATAAAGATATGATAAATAAATATATTAAAAATAGTTTACAAAATAATGAAAATAATAATAAAGAATATAAAATTAAAAAAGGTATTTTAATAGGAAATAATATTGTAATAAATGGTTTTTTTCTTTGTTTTGAATTTAATGATAAAATAGAAAAAAAATATATTATACAAAAAGGTTTTGGAATTCTTATATATAAACAAATAAAATATATTGGTTATGTTAGATTATTTGATTCAGTTAATAGTGGATTTTCTTTAGAAATTGGTATTTTAGATAAAGATAATTGTTTTGAGATTGGAGAATTTAATGAAGAAATTAAAGAATATCCAAAATATAGTTTTGAATTAGGTGAAATTGTTAATTATTCTAATGTAAATGATATTGTAGTTCAAAGAAAAGTATATCAAAATATTTATTATGATTATTTGAAAAATAATATGTTTTTTAAATATTATGAAGCAAAAAAACAAAATTATGATTTAATTATTTTATATAATCAAAATTTATCTATAATATTTAATAAAATTTATGATATAAATGCAATTAAAGTTAAGATTCAAATTTTAAAAAATAATAATCAAAGAGAATTTGAAAAAATAAAAAAAGTTGTTTTAAAAATAAATGAACAAATAAATAGTCAAATAAAAATAATACCATTACACAAACATACAGAACAATTATTTAATACTCATTTACATAATTGTATAGTTTTTATAAAAAATAAAAATATAAATTTATTGATGAATGATAATAAAAATGCATTTATTATAAGTTATAACCCTAAAAATAATAAAAATAATTTAGAATATTTAATTGAGGAAAAACAATTAATAGATAATTATAAAAATTTAACTATTTTTAATACAATTCACAATTATAATAATTTTATAAAAATAATTGATGATTTAATAAATTTAAAATTGGAAAATTGTAACATTTTATTAACAAATTATCAAGATAGTACAAAAAAAAAATATATTAAAATAAATGCAAAAAATAATAGATTTGAATTTTATAAATCTGATTCAAAAACTCCAAATAAATCAATTGAATGTGAAAATTTAAATGAAATGAAAATTGAAGATCTATTAACTGATATTAATTTAATTCTAATTCCAAATGATGTGAAAAAACATTTGCTTAAGTATATTGATGATATTAATAAAAATTCTCAATCTTGTTTTATTTATTAATTTATTTAAAAAAAACATTTTTTTTTACTAAAAAAATAAAATAATTTAATTATTATATATAATCAAATATTAATTTAAAATATTTACAAATTAATGTCAAAGAAGATAGTAGTAGATGATGATGAAGAAGAAATTCCTAATAAAATAATAGAAAAAACACCAATTAAAGAAAATAAAATACAAAGTGTTAAAAAAGAAATTAAAAATGAATCCAATAAAAAAGATAATAAAGAAAATTCAGATATTATAAAAGATAATAAAGAAAAAAAAGAAAATGAAGAAAAAAAAGAAAAAAACGAAATAAAATTAGAAAATAATGAAAAATCAGAAAATAAAATTAATAAGCAATCATCAATAGATAAATTAAACGCATTGAAAAATTTATTAAATATAAAAAAACCAAATATTGAAAATAAAGAATTATCAAATAAAAAAAAAGAATTATCTAATAATAAACAAAATACAAATTTAAAAAAAAAAGAAGAAGAAAAAAAAAAATTACTATCAGAAAAAAGAAAAAGAGAAGAAGAAAAAGAAAAAATAAAAAAAATAAAAAAAGAAAAAAAAATAATAAGTGATGAAGATGAAGATGAAGATTCAGAATATGATAGTGATTATAATGAAAGTGAAAGTCAATCTTCTTCTTCTTATTCTTCATCATCTTCTTCAGAAGAAGAAAAAATAAAAAAAGTAAAAAAAAAAGAGAAAAAAAAAACAACAAATTCTTCAAAAAAAAAAACAAAGAAAAAAGAAGAAAAAAAAAATTCAAATAAAATTTTAAAACCAAAAAGTATTTTAGTATATCAATTATTAAAAAGATGGTGGTATGCATTACCAAAATGGCCACCTGAAAATTATGATTGTTCAGATAAATTAAATGAAAAAAAATTAAGAGTTGTTAATTTAATTGATTGGAAAAAAGAATCTAAATTTAATGAAAATAATTTTGAAAAATGTTTTGAATTACCAGGATTTAAATATATTTTTTGTGATTCTCAAGGAAAAATTTATGATTTTAGACCTGAAGAAAATAAACCTTCTTTTAATAATTTAATGAAATTATCTGAACAAAAATTATATGAGTATTTAATTATTGCTTTAAAAAAACAAATTGAAATTCTAGAAAAGGAAGAAATTAATACTAATAATAAAGAGTTAATTAATGATTTAAAAGATGAGTTAGATAAAAATGAAAGGATTTATAATAGAATAAAAAATTAAATATTTTTCATATATTTTTTTTAATAAACTTTTTAATATTAAATTATTATCTTTTTTTTTATTTTTATTTTTTTTTTTTTTTTGGGCTTTTCTAAATTATATTTTTATTTAATTATTTATTTTTCTATAAAAAATATTAATATTTTATATATAATTATTCATTTTTTATATTTTAATATAAATAATTAAAGAAAATAAAAAAATGATATTATCATATAATGTTATTCAAAAAGATGCAGATTCATCAACAGATTCAATTAAAGAAGAAGGAATTAATGAAATAGAAAATATAATGAATACAAATAAAATAAGTATATTTTATAATATTTAATAATTAGATAATCAATCTCAGAAAAATTCTGAAATTACTAATTCTAAAAATCAATGGGATGATAATCAAATTAATTTAAGTAATTCATCAGAAATTAGTAAAATAGATTTAAAAAGTCAAAGTATAAATTCTTCTTTGAAAGAAAATTTATCTAAAACTGAAGAATATATTCAAAAAGATATTTTATTAGTTATGGATTGTGATTCTGTAAATTATATTTTTTTAATTCAATAATTTTTTAGAAAAAAAATTTTAATGATAATAAAAATAAAAAAATCGAAAAGATTGAAATGTTTAATATATCAAATGAAAATTCTTTTCAAAGTCATGGAAGTAAAAATTATATTTTAAAATCTGATTTTTTAAATACAACTGAAAGTCAGAATAATATTTCAAAAGAAGAAAATAATTATTCAAATTCAAATCCTTTTAATTAGTAAAATAAATATTATTTATATAATATAGTTATTTAAAAAATAATGATAATAATATTAACAATAATAATAATAAAAATATCAATTTATTAGATACTAATTATCAAAATAGATTTAATTATTTTACTCAACCTCAAAATTCAAATTATGAAAATAATTTTTCAAAAAACCAAAATTTAAACCAAAACATAAACAATAATAATATATTAAATAACAATAATAATTATAATATAGAATCTTTATCAAATAGATTAAATATATTAAATATAAATAATAATAATAATAATATTCCCCAAATTTTTTATCCTCAAAGTCAATTTAATAATATAACTGAAAATTTAAATAATAATTTTCATAACAATAACTTAAATTATTCAGATAATGATTTATTAGAAAATTGTGTAACATTAAGTAAAGAACAAACAGAATGTCGTTCACTTCAAAAAAAGATAACAGAAAATCCAAAAATTGCAAGTGAAATAATATATCCAAAAATAAAAGATAAAATAATAGAATTATCATTTGATCAATTTGGAAATTACTTTATTCAAAAAGTAATAGAACATTTAAAAATAGAAGAAATAGAAGAAATATTATATAAGAAAATATCAAATCAATTTCGTTTTCTTTCATTTAATCAACATGGAACAAGAGTAATTCAAAAAATATTTGAAAGAATAATAAATAATGAAAATTTACTTAATTATTATACTTTATTATTAAATCCAAATTTAAAAGATTTTATAATAGACCAAAATGCAAATCATATAATAATTAAATATGTTTCTTTAATACAATCACCAAAAAATGATTTTATAATTCAATTTTTATGTGAAAATATTTTTGAATTATCAACAAAAAAACATTCTTGTTGTGCTTTACAAAAATGTATTGAATTTTCAAATAATAATCAAAAGAAATTATTATTAAAAGCAATTGCAAATAAATCTTTTGGTTTATTTACAGATCAATTTGGAAATTATGTTGTTCAATATGTTATTAATATTTGTGATTATGAAATTAATAAAATTATTGCTTTAAATTTATTATATGATATTCCTAAATTTTCATCACAAAAATTTTCTTCTAATGTTATTGAAAAATGTTTAGATTGTTGTGATGAAGAAACTAAAGATTTGATTGTTGAAAAATTTTGTGAACAAAAATTAGTTCAAAAACTTTTATTTGATATGTATGGGAATTATGTTTTACAAAAAGTAATGATTTTAGCAAAGGAACCTTTTAAAAGTAAATTTTTTTTAATGGTTGGTCCAATTATGGAAAATTTAAAAGTTTTAACATTTGGTCAAAAGTTATTGAATAAATTATTATCTACTTTTCCAGAATTAAATTTATATGTTAAAGGGAATAATAAAAATAATTTAAGTAAGAAAAAAAATAAACAAATTAATAATTTTAATAATAATAATAATGTGAGAATTATGAATAATAATAATATGAATAATAATTTAATGAATATTAATGGAATGATATTTAATAATAATAATCAATTTTTTAATTCTAATCAATTTCAAATGAATTATCCAATTATGAATAATAATATGATGAATGGATTTAATAATAATATAATAAACTATATAGGAAATATAGATAATATGCAATATTTTAATAATTGTAATAATAATTTTATTAATAATATGAATAATAATTTTATATAATTTGCATATTAAAATAGAGAAGTTTTTTATAAACTAGGAAAAAATAATTTTAAAAAATTTTAAGTTAAATTAAATATGATATATAAACTTTGTATTGTTAAGGATAAATATGTTATTTATTAAAATTATTATTTTGAAATTTATAAATATTTATAAAAAAAATAAAAAACATTTTTCCCTTTTATTTTTATTTGTTCATATTTAAAATCACATTCATAATTTTAAATAAAATTCAAAAAATACAATTTAATATTTATACTATTTAAAAATAATTTATTTATTATATAAAAGAATTTCAAATAATAAAATAAATATTTCAAATAATAAAATAAAAATCAATTTTTTATTCTTCATATACTTCATCATCCCATTCAGGATTTCCATCATTAGAAAAATCTTTCCTAATATCATATTGGAAATTTTTATCTCCAACTTTAATATTATGTTTCTCATAAAATTTATCCATATAAGCTTTTTTTTCATTTAATTCTTCTGTACTTAAACCATTAAAATTTTCATTTGTTCCAATATCATATTTTAAAGAATTTCTTTTATTAATTGATACATCATCTTTATTATTATTTGAAATATATTTTTCTCTTAATTTTTCTACTAATTGAATAATTTGTGCTTTACTAACTTTATGATGATTAAGATAAATATTATGATTTTTATATATATCTTCTATTATTTCAGATATTTTTGATTTTGAAGATAATTTTTGTAATTTTATTTTATGATGATATAATTTTCCTGATGAAGGTTTTTGATATTCTACTACAATTTGAGGAGGATTATATGTTAAACCAAATCTTTTTGGAATGTAATCTGTTGGACTTAAGGTGTTTGTTTCTACTTTTGTTGATGCCATTTTTTATTAAATATATATATTTTTTTTTTTGGAATATAAAAAAATAGTAAAAATTATTTCTTTGAATAAAAATTTTTTTTCTATGTTATTAAATAGAATTTTTGGTTATTTAAATTTTTAAGGTTTTTTTAATATAATTATAATGTATTTTATTATTATTTGTTTTTGTTTAATTAAA
>Ga0310695_10009638_pt1 | contig 14435 bp, 6 predicted proteins | sample RumenRJG_04DNA_FD_203882 | JGI IMG/M metagenome (GOLD analysis project Ga0310695, IMG submission 203882) | Bovine rumen microbial communities from Lethbridge, Alberta, Canada - RJG_04 (v2) (version 2) | ecosystem: Host-associated > Mammals > Digestive system > Stomach > Rumen | place: Canada... | reverse complement strand
ACTTCACCGAGCGAATTGATTCTCCAACGGGGATCAACTTTTGAAATACCTTTATCGTCTTTTTGATCTTCTGTAAAAATCACTCCCTCGCTCCAAGCCGGAACTTCTAATGGCTCAGCAGAAACTTTATAAACAACAAAGTGTCCTTTTTCTGTAATCAAGAAAACACGTATATCCTTATCGGCAATACCTGATTCTTTAAGAAAGAAACTTTTGGTAAGTGTAGCACCCGCCCATGTTGTCATCGTAAAACTCATATTAATCGTATCTCCGGCACGTGTTATCAAAACTTCGCAATCAGCACCTTCCATTTGCTCTGAAAACTTTTTGTCTTCAGCCTCAGTAGCATCATAACTCGTTTTTAAACGTTTCTTTTGCTCTGCTCCGGAATCGTACTCTGTGTTCCAACCTTCTCCGTTTTCATTACCCCACGCCCAGTTTTTATAATTATCAGCGCGGACAACGGCATATTCTACATAACCAGATCCTGCAGGATAAACTTTACCATCACCATACAGATGTTCAACATCGTTGGTAACAACAATACCAAAATTATGAAATGTATTTGCCCCTGATGTAAAGTTCTTAAACTTTATCATAAAAGCATCATCCGTTGATAATATTTTATAAGATTTTGAAAACGTTTGCCAGAAAGGACCACCATTTTCAGTGTTACCGACTTGATAAACATCGTCTTGAAGTTTCTCAAGTATGGCGTTGCGTTTTGCCTCTTCAGCCTCCCTTGCAAGACGTTCACGCTCTGCAATTCGAGATGCAGCCTCGTCTATTCTCGCATCAAGGTCTTCCGGTGCATTAACATCAAAAATCTCGTTGTCTTGACAGCCCGTAAATGCCGTACTCATTGTTACGGCAGTAAGTGCAGCTGCTAATATGTATTTTAATTTCTTCATAATCTGACTTTTTTTAATGTAAAGCCGCAGTTTTTTTTCATTCTAAACTGCGACTCTACGGTTTCTTAGAAAAAACTTTTTTTTAATTAAAATTATATACGGGACGTACCGCAAATGTCGGAGTATTCGGTGTATTAGTATTAGCAGAATTACCATTACCAAGATTCGGGTTGGTGTTGAGAGTATTCTGATAATACGGTATATACTCATGACCTTCTACGTATGTATCGTAAGATGTTTTAGCAACCTCGGCTTGCGGTTCAAGGTACAAGGGGGTATTTTTTACCTCACCGTTTACTTTATTAAGATAAATTGCAGCGTGTTCTTTCATCTGAGTAAGACGGTCAAAATTATAAAACCAGCCCCAACGGATAAGGTCGAAACCACGGCCGAACTCACAACCTAATTCTCTCGGACGCTCTACGTTAGCAAGATATTCAAAGAAAGCATCAGCAGAGGTAACAGCAGATTTATATTTTGTTGATTCTTCAAGGTCGCAAAGTCCTGCACGGTTACGAACTTTATTAACATATTCGATAGCCTTTGCAGTAGGACCGTTATTAACCTCGTTGATAGCCTCAGCTGCAAGCAAATAAACATCTGCAAGGCGCAACAAACGCAAGTTGATACCGCAACGCAAACCCGTTGTTACAGCTGAAATAATTCCTGTACGGGCATTTGTCCATTTTACGATAGGAATACCGCCGTAATTGTTGTTGGTAACAATGCCGGATTTATCTTTTCCGTAATAAACATTACCGTAACCGCCAACAGGATAATCATCAGTCCAATCGCTTTCTGAGGTACCAATCGTCCAATAAAGACGCGGATCTAATTTACCTTCTTTGGTACTTTCGGATTTGAACAACTGATAAAGCCATACCGAAGCCGAAATGTCAGCCCAACCACCGAAAGCACCGGCAGCAAAGTTTGATTCTATTGCATGACCCTGTGTAGCATCGGAAGAAACATTGACAGGAGTCCATTCCTCGTCAGTACCTTGTTTGCCGTTATCCAAAAACTGAACTTCAAAAATAGATTCTGAATTGTTTTCGTAAGCACCTTCTTGGAAGTTTGCACCGTAGTTTTCAACGAGTTCGTATTTGCCATACTCACCGTTGATTATATTTTCGAGGTATTTTTGAGCCTCAGCAAATTCGTGGTTGAACATAAGTGTTTTTGCCAAATAACCGGCAGCAGCACCGCAAGTTACACGGCCTTGAGCCCACTCGCCGCCTTCATCACGTGAGGGCAACAATGTTAGAGCCTCTTCAAGGTCGGTTTTAATCTGAGCGATAAGCTCTTGTTGAGAGTTCATACTAACGTATGATTTCTCGAGATCGCTGTAAGTTTCATAATCAGTGATAAGAGGTGCACACTGATAATAACCCATAATATTATAATAACCTAAAGCCCTGAAAAACAACGCTTGACCGCGCATTCTTTTATGAGCCTCGCTAACGCCTTCCGTTGTAGGAATTTTGTTTATAACGAAATTCGCAACATTGATAGTATAATACCAATCTCTGAAAACCCAGTTGTTCATCTCGTTGGTAGCGGGAGAATTAAGGTCGTCGAAAGGTAAATACCAAACTTGTGAGGAGTTCCATGCCTCATCACCACGACAAACATCGTAATTGTATCCTACACGGCTGTAAGTTCCTTCCATACGGATATGATTGTAACAAGCAATCACAGCCTCTTCCAAGGTTTCCACTTCGTTGCCGAAATTCTCTGAGGTCATCTGATTGGTATTTTTAACATCCAACAAATCCTCTGAACATCCTGATAATGTAGCTGCGGCAACCAAAGAAGTCAATATTATATTAAACTTTTTCATATTGTTTTCTCTATTTATAATAAAAAATTGTTTATTAGAATGATGCTTTCAAACCGACCATAAACGTTCTCGGAGTCGGGAATGAGCAGAAGTTATAACCAGGAGTAAATGTACCGCCTACGTAATCAACATTATAACCTTTGTATTTGGTAAGTGTTGCAAGGTTTTGTGCGCTGACATACATTCTTACACCGGAAATTATACCGTTGAACCAATCATCTTTGAAATTATAACCGATTTCAACATTTGCAATTTTCCAATAATTAGCATTCTGAATTTTGCGTGAGCTGAAAAGGTCGTTCCAAGCAAGCGATGCAACCGTATTAGTAAGGTATGTACGGGGAACATCAGAAAGATAATTACCCGCATCGTCAAACTGATTTGCATTAAGCAATGCTACATCTTTGTTGCCGTAACCATAGCAACTGTTGAGAGAGTTGTAAATATCATCAGATACTTTGTATTTGAGTGCGCCGAATGTTGAAATGCTTAAATCCCAACCTTTGTACTCAACTCTACCCGAAAGACCGAAGTTGATTCCGGGAAGACCGCTACCGATAATTGTCTGATCCTCGGTGTCAATTCTACCGTCGCCGTTTACATCTTTGTAAAGACAATCACCTACGTTAGCACCTGCCTGATATTCTGCCAAAGCGTAATCTTTGTTAGCCTCCATGCCGGCTTTGTCGTCAGCAGCTTTAGCTGCCATGTATGCGGCACGGGTTTGATTATAATATTTGTTAGCGTCCATTCCGGCTTGATCTCCTGCAGCAGAGGCAGCCTCATAACGCGCTTGCATTTGATCTCTTGCGTATTGATTCCACTGATCAAGTTGATCCTGAGATTTGATAATATCAACATATTCCCAACCGTAATATTGTCCGATTTCTTCACCGACGATGGTTTTGTATGCACCGTCAATCTGAGAATCTTTGCCGGAGCCGAGTGATGTAACTTTGTTTTTCAAGGTTGAAACGTTGAAAGAAATATCGTATTTAACTTGGTGTTTGTAGTTGTGATAATTAGCACTCCACTCAAAACCTGAGTTTTCCATTGTTGCAGCGTTCATAGTAACGGTAGTATTTGCAACACCTGTCGTTGTAGGAACGGCAACCTCGTAAAGAAGATTGTCAGATACGTTTTTGTACCATTCAAAAGTGAAATCAAGTTGTCCGTTGAACATTCCTAAATCCAAACCTATTGAAGTAGATTTTTTCTTTTCCCAAGCAATCAACGGATTTACGAAAGATGACTGAGCAGAACCAAGTACTGTATTTCCGCCGAAAGAATATGTCATGTTTTGTCTTGTAACGGTAGACATATATCTGTAATTACCGATATTTTCGTTACCGAGAATACCGTAACTTCCGCGGATTTTCAAGAGGTTGATAAGGCTTTCATCAACCGGGAAGAATGCTTCACGATCCAATCTCCAACCAAGTGAAATTGAAGGGAACCAACCCCAATGATCTTTTGAAGAAAGTCTTGAACTACCGTCGCGTCTAACGGTTGCGCTAAGAAGGTATCTTTGGTCGAAGTCATAATTTACACGACCGATATAAGATTCCAAAATATGGATATTTGCTCCCGTACTTGCATTACGTTCTTCAGCGTTATTGACTTGAAGGAAATAAGGTTCAGGGAATTTGTTACCCCAACCGGTAAGATTGTCATCATATTCGTTTTCGTAAGTCTGACCTACGACAACGCTAAGGTGATGTTTGTCGGCGAAAGTACCTTCGTAATTGATGGTATTTTCAACAAGTGCATCGCTGTAATGACGGTAAACTTCGGTAAGACGTTCGTTATCTTTTGCAAGATAAACACGGTTTGACTGAATCCATGCGCCAATCCAAGTGTGATCCTTTGCATAAGTCTTGCTGTATGAAAGGTTAAGATTGTAAGAAAGTTTATGATTAGCAGATTGCAAACCGAACATATCCAACAAATTAACATTTGCACTTGCCGTTGCAACAAGACGGTCTACTCTGGTATTACGTTCCAATTTGTTGTTAACAAGCAGCGGGTTTGAAGCTGAAATATCACCGTGAATATCATCATAATAAACACCGTAACCGTAAGCGTCATAATGATAATTATTAGCAGCACCAACTTGCTCGTCAAGAACCCATGTATTATCGTCGTATGCCTTAATAGTAGGCTGCATCAAAAGCGTACCTCTTAAAACGTTTGTAACATCACCGTAAAGACCTTGAACATATTCCGAAGCGTTGGAAATAGCCATATTGTCCTGATCGGAATGAGAATAAACCAAGCCTGTACGGAATTTGATGAATTTAACATCAAAAGTATTGTTTAATCTGACAGTATAACGTTCATAATTCGGACCTGCACCCTCAAGAGTACCTTTTTGATTATAATAGTCAAGACCGAGGTTATAAGTGTTGTTTTTGCCGCCGCCTGAAATATTTACGTTATGATTCTGACGAAAACCCGTTTTGAAAACCTCATCAAACCAATCCGTATTGGTATCGTCCATAAAAGAGTATGAACCGTCTTCGTTCTTAATATAACCGCCCGGAAGTTTTACGGTGGTTCCCGTTAAAATACTCTGTTCTGCCGACTGACCCAAATATGTGCTGTATTGGTCAGCATCCATTACATCGTATGTTTTTTTGCTAATCTTATCCCAACCGAAATATCCTGAATAATCAACTCGTGCGGGTTGATCTTTTTTACCTTGTTTGGTTGTGATGATTACCACGCCGTTAGCAGCCCTTGAACCGTAAATTGCAGCTGCCGAAGCATCTTTCAAAATCTGAATTGACGCAATATCGTTAGGAGAGAAATCTCTGATGGTCGTACCCATGGGCACACCGTCTATTACATATAAAGGTGCTGTTGAACCGAAAGAACCGATACCACGAATTCTGACGTTCGGGTCTGCACCCGGCTGACCGTCAGAGGTAATCTGAACACCGGCAACTTTACCTTCAAGCATTGTAGAGATGTTGGAGTTTGAAGCTTTTTTCATTTCATCGGCATCTACGATTGCCACAGAACCCGTTAAATCAACTTTTTTCTGTGTACCATAACCGATAACGACAACCTGTTCTATTTCTTGATTGTCTTCCTGCATTGTGATCGTTCCCATCTCAGAACGTCCATTAACATTAATCTCTTGCGAGGTGTAACCCATAAAAGTAAACACCAAAACAGCGTCAGAAGGACAAACAATAGAAAAATTACCATCTATGTCAGAGATAGTACCGATTGTCGTGCCTTTTACATAAACCGAGGCACCGGGAAGCGGACTACCCTGTGCATCTACCACCTTACCCGTAACATTTATATTGTCATAGGGTGAAGCAGTTAGGGAAATACGGCTTGAAGCTTGAAAAGCTGAAGCCGCTGGCGTTAATGCCAACATTCCGCAAAAAACTAAAATTACCTTTCTCATATTTATTTAAATTTAAGTATTAAAAATGTACATTGTTTTAACATTGCAAACTTACGGTTAAATTCTCGTTAAGCGGTGGATAATATCAAAAAATAGGTGGACAAAAAAGATTTTTTCCTATTTTATTTTTTTACCCCAAATCGTAAAACCTTGATTATCAATACCGGTAAAAAGCAAAGTTGTTTTTTGATTTTCCCAATCGTGTCCAACAAAAATTTTCACACCGGAAATTTCACTTGCAATATTTTTCAAAGTAAAAACACCGTCCTCAAAATCCTTAACATTGTCTTGGTTCAATGTTAATTTTAATGACTTATTAATTTCTTCTTCCAAAAGAGTATTAGACTGCCCCGTGCCGCCTAAATCTTTCTCCTTGTAATTATCTTTAATAGTGATAATTTCGTATTCACCATAAACGTCTGATTTTTGGAGCGGAGTTTCCTCTTCGCCCGCATAACGCTCAGGCGATACCATAGGCCAACCATCAGAGCGGAAAAACAAACGTCGTACATGAAAATCCATCATCATATTATCAGGCGAGAGTCTGCCCTGCGATGCCAAAAACCATTTGCCAGAGCCGTCGTTAAAAACGGTGCAATGCGCAAGACCAGCCCAACCCGTGTGATTTTCAAAACGATAAGGCGCAGTCAAAACGGGTAAAGTATTAACCTCGCCCCTCGGATCTACACCAAAATAATCTCTGTACGGCCCCTCCGGAGTATCAGAGACAGAAACCCTAACGTTATATGTCGTTACCAAAGGACCATAACTTACAAACAAATAATATTTTCCTGTTTCGGGATTGTATACAACTTCGGGAGCTTCCATATTATCAACCGAATAGTTAGCACGATGAGCAACCAAATGTCCCTGATCGCCTTCTTTTAAAGCTAAACCCGTTTCTTTGTTTAATTCTAAAGCGAAAAGACCGCCAAAAAAAGAACCGTAAATCATCCATTGTTTTCCGCTTTTAACATCGTCCACAACGGTCGGGTCGATAGCGTTCATAGGGGAAGAATCATCGGTTTTAACAACACAACCTTTTGATTGCCAAGGACCTAACGGCGATTTAGATTCTGCCAAACCAATATAAGAAATTTTTTTGCCAAAAGTAGACAAACAATAATATAATCTATAAGTGTCGTTGTATTTCAAAATGAAAGGAGCCCAAAGTCCGCGGGAAGTATGTTCTTTACTTTTAGGATAAACCCAATCCCAAGCATCTTGAGGAATGGAATCAAACGCCCAACCTTCAAAATCCCAGTGTACCAAATCTTTAGATTTTCTGACTTGAATATTTCCCATTTTAGGAGGTTGAGAGTTCTGAAGATTTTCCCTCCGAACAGGCGGCCACCAAATAGCATCGGTAGAATATGCGTAATAAGTGTCGCCAAATTTTCTTACGACAGGGTCATGGACATTGTAAGTGCCCCAAGATGAACGGCTTTCATAATCCGCAACATCTTTATAATCATCTGACCAAGGATTAGGAGAATCTACGGGGACGTAAGACGGTTTCGGGGCCTCCCCACACCCCGTTATCAATAGTCCAACCGCCATTATTAACAAATAACCAAAATCTTTCATATCTTAATTTAATTAAAAGTTTGATTGTGTATTTTTTTTGAAAATTTCGTTAAGGCAAAGTTAAGCACAAAAGAAAAAATCGAGGTGGACTAACAAAAAATTAAAGTGGACAAAGGAAAAAAATGCGTTCTTTTAAACTTTTCAAAAGGTGGACAAAATAAATTTTAAGGTGGACATTTTTTTCGCATTTTATCTTAACTAACTCAAAATCAAGCACTAAGAAAATACACCATAATACTTTTAAAAAAAACCTCAAAAAAAATTTCTGAATATAAAATTTAATTTCTAACTTTCGCTATCAAAAACAATCACAATTCTATTAATTAAAAACATATAAAAAATATGGACGCATTAACAAAAAAATTGGTAGCTGAATGTATCGGAACATTCACCTTAGTATTAGGCGGCTGCGGAACGGCTATTTTTGCCGGCGGCTCAGTAGGATTTTTAGGCGTTGCAATAGCTTTCGGTCTTACCGTTGTTGCAATGGCTTACGGCATCGGTCATATCTCAGGTGCACATCTTAATCCGGCTGTTTCGTTCGGAGCATTCGTGGGCGGAAGAATGAGCGGAAAAGAATTCGGCTTATACTCTTTGGCTCAAATCGTCGGCGCAATTTTGGCAGCAGCAGTGCTTTTCCTGATTGCTAAAAACTCTTTGGAATCTATCGGTACTTTCGCCGCTAACGGTTTCGGTGATGAATTTTACAACAAAGCACCCGGTTATCAAGATTGCACACTTCTTGGTGCTTTCGTAACTGAAATGGTTTTAACCTGCATTTTCTTAATCGTAATCCTCGGTGCTACCGACAAAAACGGTGGCGCAGGCAACAACGCAGGTCTTGCAATAGGTTTGACTTTGGTACTTATTCACTTAGTAAGCATTCCTTTAACAAATACCAGCGTAAACCCCGCCCGTAGTATTTCTCAAGCTCTTTTCTCTGAAAACGCTTTAGCATTGAGTCAATTATGGGTATTTATCGTTGCTCCGTTATTAGGCGCAGGTTTAGCAGGATTGATTTACAAAAACATTTTCGCAAAAGAAAATAAATAATCCGAAAAAAAATAATTAAATACAATAAAGAAAAAGAGATTGCCTTTTTGTTTTAAGACAATCTCTTTTTTTATTTTTCGTTTTTTCTTTTTTCTTACAAATTGTTTTCGATGAATTTAATCATTTTCTTATAAAGATGATACGTAGTATTTCCACCGTAAATTCCGTGATTTTTGTTAGTGTACTGCATAAATTCAAATTCTTTATCAGCCTGAACCAAAGCTTCACAAAAAACCATTGAATTTTGAGGGTGAACGTTATCGTCAGCACTGCCGAAAATCAAAAGGAATTTGCCCTGAAGTTTATCGGCATAATATATCGGAGAATTTTTAACGTATCCGTCATGATTATCCTTCGGCAAACCCATATAACGCTCGGTGTAAATATTATCATAATATTCCCAATTCGTTACGGGAGCTACCGCAATGCCGATTTTATAACTGCCAGCACCTCTTGTCATAAGGTTTGACGCCATAAATCCGCCGTAACTCCAACCCCAAATGCCGAGCCTTGAACCATCAACATAATCCAAAGATGAAAGATATTTAGAAAAACTTACAAGGTCTTGGGTTTCAAGATTGCCGAGTTGTCCGTAAGTGCATTTTCTAAATTCAGCACCCTTTCTGCCTGTGCCACGGGTATCTGTACAACAAACCAAATATCCTTTTTCAACCAAAGCGTTGTACCACTGAAACTCATAACGATCGTTTACAAGATTATAATTCGGACCGTTGTAACCAACCACCAAAACAGGATATTGTTTTTTTGCATCAAAATCTTTCGGTTTTATGACAAAAGCATCGAGCGAATCGCCCGAAGAATTTTTCCAAGAGAAAAACTCTTTTTGTATGCCCGCCAATTTCAAACGCTCTTTAAGCGCGGAATTATCTTCAAGAACTCTCAAAATTTTGCCCTTATTGTCATTAACCGTAATATAATACGGTTCGTCTTTTGAGGTATGAAAATTAATAAAATACTTATAATTTGAAGAAAATTCCGGAGTGTTCATACCGTAATCCTGAGAAATCGTTTTGCGATTTTTGCCGTTTAAATCCACTGAACAAACAACCTCCTGATAAGATTTTTTGCCCACAGAGGTAAAATAAACTTTCTTTGTTTCCTCATCAAATCCGAGAAAATCCACAACCTCGTTTTCCTTACCAGAGGTTACTCTGCTTAAAAGTTTTCCATCCAAAGAATAATGATAAATATTTCTAAAGCCTTCAGTATCAGAGGTTATCAAAAAGGATTTTCCGTCGTTTAAAAACGTAACTGACGGCATCACCGATTCTTCCAAATATCTGCGGTCAGTCAAAGTGAAAAACGTTTTTACAGCTTTGCTTTTCACATCAAAAGAAAGCAAATCCAAATGGTTCTGAAGACGGTTGAGACGGCAAATTGAAAGTTTTCCCGTTGAGGAAATCCACGTAATTTTAGGAATGTAAATATCATCGTTATCTCCTGTATTGACTTTGGTAGTCTCAAGCGTGGAAAAATCAAAAACATGAACTGAAACCTTTGAATTTTCTTCGCCAACTTTCGGATATTTGTACTCATAAAGCTGCGGATAATTTTTTTCAGGGTCATATTGTTCGCTGACAGGACTGTAATACTCCAACGTATAACTTTTTACGGCTGTCTCGTCAAATTTTATGTACGCCAAATAATTTCCGTCAGAAGAAAATTCAAACGCCTTATTAAAAGCAAACTCCTCCTCATAAACCCAATCCGGCAAACCGTTCAAAATGAAATTCTTTCTGCCGTCAAAAGTGATTTGACGTTGCTGCTTGGTTTGAAGGTCTTTGACATAAATATTGTTTTGATAAACAAAAGCTACTTTCTTGTTGTCAGGCGAAAATGTTGCAAGTTGCGTATACTCAAATTCAGAACTCAAAGGCTCAAATTCCTTATTCTGAATGTCATAAATAAAAGTTTTAGACAAATATGAGCGTCTGTAAATCTCCGTATAATCAGTGTTAATAATAATTTTTTTGCCGTCTGAAGATATTTCATACTCGTCAGGATAATAATCCCTGAAAGAAGAAAAATCAACAAGCGTATCTTGAACACTCCCCGTTAAATACGAATACTTAACAATTGAATTATTTGTCAAAACGGTGTAACTATCACCGCCACTCATCGGTCTTATTCCGTAAACTGATTTCTGACGGAAACGCCCGAATAGAATTTTTTCTAAAGTTACCTCTTGGGAATAAACCGAAGAGGTAACTAAAGTAAATAACAATAATATTATTTTTTTCATGGTCATTTTTTTATAATCTTCAACTCATACCTACGATTCTTCATACGGTTGGACTCTGAAGTGTTAGGAACTAACGGCTCAGTAAACCATTTCGTAGTACAACGAATTTGTTCTGCCGGTACTCCGCGTGAAACCAATTCCTCTTTGATATATTCAGCACGGCGCATTCCGACTTCTTTGTTCGCCTCCACAGAACCTATATCGCAAGTATGTCCGACAGCCTCCAACATAACATCAGGATTCTCTTTCAACAAATTAGCCAATTTGTCAATATCAACAATCTGTTTCTTACGGTTCTTAGGATTCGTCTGATTGAACTCACAAGCATTTGTGTTAAGATTCTTTATCAAACTATTGAGCTCGCCCGTAATGTCTTTTTCAACAATCAGATCCTCTTTTTTCGGCTCTTCTACGACTTTAACCGTGTCTTTCGGTTCTTCTACGACTTTAACCGTATCTTTCGGCTCTTCTATAACTTTAACCGTATCTTTCGGCTCTTCTACAACAACTTGTTTTAGAGAATCAACCTCAGGTTTTTTATTCCAAACGGTATCGCCTTGAGGTGTTATATAAAATTCCTCATCTTCCACTTGACGACGCTGACGTTCTTTTTCCGCCAATTCAATGGTGTCTTGTTTGCGGCGGCGGCGTTCGATTTCGTCATCGTCCAAAGCCTCCATCAAATTAAGGTCTTCGTCTTCGGTTTCTTTCAGACGGCGGGCTTTACCCAAAGCCTCGTCAAATTCAAGCGCAACAGTAGGATCTTTCTTACTCATTCTAAAACGTATACCAAAACTAACTCCCATAGAAACAAATTTAACGTCTTTTGCCTGCGTCGTTAAAACTGCATTATAAACAGGTTCGTATGAGGGAAACGTTTCGTCATCTTGCAACTCACATCCGGGATCAAAAATATGCTTGCCCGAATAATTTTTCATCGCTTTTATAAGACCGTAAGTGCCGGTAAAATTCATCGCAAGCTCCAATCTCGAATTAAGAGCGTAAAGCAAACCTATCTCACCTATTGCCGAAACCGTTACATCGTATTTATAATGCCCTCTGAAACCACTCGTATCATAAAGACTATAACGGGGCAAGTCATACGCATCAAGATGAATTTCATCATAATAAGCATGAGTTGAAATCTCACCCGATGAATTTTTGTAATTGTTAGTAATGTTAAAAAGATTTGCTTGAAGTCCCAAACCGATATTGAGTTTTAAGCGGCGTGCCAAAGAAAACTGCATAAACCATTCAATCGGAATTTCGGTCATTACAACGTTTTGTTTTTCTACATAATCATTATAAAACGTTCTATGCAAATATTCTCTCGGGGGCGTGTAATAGTCCAAAACACCGCTAATCTCTTGAACATAATTCACTTTAGCCTCGGCACTATAACTTTGAAACCTCAGAGCGAAACCTACTCCAAAATTCGGATGAAAATAATATCTATAACCGGCCTTTACGTCAAAACCGAAAACATCACTATTAACATCTCCGGGAACTAAAAGGTCATAATTCATGCCTTGAATACCAAAACCACCCTCCGCCGTAAGATAATGTCCCGTCATACACGGTAATTTCGGCTTTTGGGTCTTTGAATTTTCATTTGGTTGTTGTTCGTTTTGTGCATTAGCTCCCAAAAAAATCAGCAGCATCAACACTGTAATTAATCTGCGTTTCATTGCCTTATTTTACGATAATTTTAAAATTCAAAATTTTTACTCCGTCTTTTAAAACGACTCCGCTAAAAAATCCTTCATTCAAGCTTATTTCCGTGACTTTTTCAACATTGGAAAGCTTTTGTACTATGCCGCCCAACTGATTATAAATCAAGATTTCAACATCTTTATAATCCTCGTCTAAGAAATTTTCCAACTCAATAAAAAGCCTCTGACCGCTCTTTGCCGGATTAGGATAAGTATTAACTTTCATCACTTTGGCTTTTTGAATAGGCTCTATCGTGAAGTCATCACTCGGACATACCCTAAAACGGTATCCTTCAATGTCAGTAACCTCAACATAAAATTTATGAACTACTCCGTCTTGAATATAATTGAGAATGTCAAGGAACTGACGATTTTTACCATCCAATTCCACCATATCCAAATACCAATGATACATATCGGCAAGAAACAAATCCTTACTGTTATCAACCGCCAAAACATCGTTATAAAGTTTTATGTTGTATTGTGCAGGATAATTTCCGGGGAAAACAGCTATATCGTTTGCCTCATAACCGTCCTTATAAAACTCAACCGCAATTTTTTCGTTACCGCCGGCAAGCACATTTTCGGGAACTTTAAAACGCAAAGCCGTTCCTAAACTCTGCTGAGGAACTTCCAATTTGTTGATTGAAACATAATCCGCACTCGAATAATTCTCATCCAAAGAAAATGTTACCATAACAGAATCTCCGTCACAAAAACTTTCGATTTCCGAATCGGTCGGTTCTGAAAATCTATAATCGGTATTTATCTTAACGGTATAAGTAATATCAAGATTGATTTTCATTATCTGACCTTCATATTCTCCGGGAAGATTATCGTCCCAATACTCTTGGTCACCACATGGCGCAATATAAACACTAAGAATATTTTCTTGATCAGGTTTCAATGTTTCCAAATATGCTTTTTTTACGACAACAACTCCGCCGCTGACACTAAAATACTCATTTTCATCATCAGAATAACATGAGTTTTCACGCGTATCAGATACCGAGTAAATAGAATTGCCGTTAAGATTGATAGGAAAACTCATATCCTGACCGCCGTTTTTTGACGCATAATAATAAGGTGCAGATTCGATTGACTCCTCGTCAGAGTTTTCCTTAAATGTTGAAGGCTCAAAAGCTGTAAAAGCTACAACAAAAGTTTCAGACTTGTTGCCCGCAATATCGGTTGCCCGCAAATAAAGTTTTCCGACACCCGGCTTTATAGGAATACTTTCATTATTTTTAAAATCAAAAGCAGTGAAATCAACATTGTCCCAACTATATTCGGCAGTTTTAACACCGCTGGTCTTATCAACCGCTTCTTTGATGTCATTTGCCCTAAGTTCTATTTTTGCTCCTTGACGGAAATAATACATGTACATAAACTGATTAGGATCATCAGGCAATAATTCAACAGAAGATATTTCAACTTCTTGTGAATTTACGTATGCCGCTACAAGCGGAGTAGGTGCTGTTTTGTCAAGCAAAACAATGAATTCTTTACTATAAAGAATATCATCTTTGTCAGTTACAACGAATTTGACTTTATTTTCACCCTCTTGCTCTACAATCTCTTTATTTTCTCCGTTTACTGTAATAGACAAAGTGATATCATTACCGAAAATTTCCTTTACTTTATTAGT